>Ga0134123_10001315_pt1 | contig 16207 bp, 16 predicted proteins | sample KB303_FD_96460 | JGI IMG/M metagenome (GOLD analysis project Ga0134123, IMG submission 96460) | Terrestrial soil microbial communities without Nitrogen fertilizer from Kellogg Biological Station, Michigan, USA - KB3-0-3 | ecosystem: Environmental > Terrestrial > Soil > Unclassified ...
CCCTGTTCCTTCTTGAATTCATCGGCCAGATAGTCCATCAGCCGCTGGTCGAAGTCCTCGCCGCCGAGGAAGGTATCGCCATTGGTCGACATCACCTCGAACTGGTGTTCCTTGTCCACCACCGCAATTTCGATGATCGAGATGTCGAACGTGCCGCCACCGAGGTCATAAACCGCGATCTTGCGATCGCCTTCTTTCTTGTCCATGCCAAAGGCGAGCGCTGCTGCGGTCGGCTCATTGATGATGCGCTTAACCTCCAGACCAGCGATGCGGCCGGCATCCTTGGTGGCCTGACGCTGTGAATCGTTGAAGTAGGCAGGCACGGTGATCACCGCTTCGGTGACCGGTTCGCCAAGATAGTCTTCGGCGGTCTTCTTCATCTTTACCAGCACCTGCGCCGAAACTTCAGGCGGCGAAATCTTTTTCCCGCGCACCTCGATCCAGGCATCGCCGTTGTTGTTCTCGACGATCTTGTAGGGCATCAGATCGATGTCCTTCTGCACTTCCTTTTCGCTGAAGCGACGACCGATCAGGCGCTTGACCGCGAACAGCGTGTTCTTGGGGTTGGTGACTGCCTGGCGCTTGGCCGGCGCGCCGACCAGGATCTCGCCGTCTTCCATGTAGGCGACGATCGAGGGCGTGGTGCGCGCTCCCTCCGAATTCTCGATCACCTTCGGCTGGCCGTTTTCCATCACGGCCACGCAGGAATTCGTGGTGCCGAGGTCAATACCGATAATCTTTCCCATGGTCTTTCCTTTGTTCGAAAGTGAAAATACCTTTGATATCGAAGATTTGGTCCGGCGCTGCGAAAATCAAGCCGAGTCGCGCGATTTCGCGATGGTGACCAGTGCAGGACGGATTACCCGGTCGTTCAGGCTATAACCTTTCTGCAGCACGCTGACCACGGTATTCGGTTCTGCGTCGGCTTCCACCACGCCGATGCCCTGGTGTTTATGAGGGTCGAACTTGTCGCCTAACGGATTGATTTCCTTGACGTTAAACTTCTCGAATGCGGTGATGAGCTGTTTCAAGGTCAACTCCACTCCGCTTCGCAGCGCCGCTGTGTCTGCGGTAGCGGAAGCGAGTGCGGACTCCAGGCTATCCCGCACTGCGAGCAGTTCGGCGCTGAAGCCCTCGAGAGCGTACTTGTGGGCGTTGGCTATATCGGTCTGCGCGCGCTTGCGCACGTTGTCGGCCTCGGCCTTGGCGCGCAGCCACGCCTCACGGTGCTCCTTCGCCGCCAGCTCGGCTTTCTTCAGCTGATCTTCGATGTCCGGCACGGCCTCGGCCGGCTGGGCATCGTTGGCGACGTCCCCCGCGGTCGGCGGGGCTTCGCCATCGGCGTGCGGCATGCCCGCCGCATTTTCCTGATTGCGCATCAACTCCTCCTGAATCCAACACTTATGCGCATATTGGGTACGGTCAACAGCATTTCAACCCTGACCATCTTGGCGGCGAGATCCGGCCAGATCGCGGCGCGGGTCCGCGCTTGGCTCACGTTCCTGGTGGCTAACGCGGGAAAGCCCGGCGGCTATGCTACCGTCAGCTTTTGCCCGAGTCGTAAGCGAGGGCGCTCTGAATGGAGGGTCATGGATGGTCAAGCGCATGGCGGCTGCGTGGGGTGTCCTGTGGTTCATTGCGGCAGCACCGGTCCCGGCGGAACCGCTGACCCGGATACACACGAGTTATTACTATGTCGACGGCCCCTCGGCGAGCGTCCTGGCAGCGCAGATCGATCAGGCCGGTCCCGCCGGCGCGGATGGCAGGCGTTATCCCGGAAAGACCAAGTGGGACGTGCAATGGAAGTTCAAGCACGAGCAGCAGGGTGTCACCTGCATCATGAAGCAAGTGGCGGTCGCCATCGGTATTGCCCAGACCTTGCCGAGGTGGCGCGGGGAGGCCAAGGGCACGGCGGCATTGAAGATCCGCTGGCGGCAGTTCGTCGAGGCCCTCGCGCGCCATGAGGACGGCCACAAACAGCATGGGCTCGCTGCCGGCAGGGAAATCGAAACAGCACTGATCGCCGCGAAACCGGCCGGCAATTGCGAGGATCTCGCAGCTGCGGCAAATGGCGCGGCCGAGGCCATCGTGAAGAAATATCAAGACCTGGACGAGGATTACGACCGCAAGACCGCCCACGGGCGCAGTCAGGGCGCGACGCTGCTCTAGGTTTTCGCACCCATTGCTATCGCGCGAGCGCGGCTCTCCGCGGCCGCGCGCAGGGCTGGTGCCTGATCCCAGTCGGGGGATGCCCAGCCGTGCAGGTTTTCGGCGGCAATTCGGGACAGCGCGTGGATCCATTCGGGACGCTGGTTCAGGCAAGGGATGTAGTGGAACTCCTTGCCTCCAGCCTTCAGGAAGGCCGCCTTGTTCTCGATGCCGATTTCCTCCAGGGTTTCCAGGCAATCAGACACGAATCCCGGGCAGACCACGTCGGCGCGCGAAATCTTGCGCTTGCCCAGTGCCCGGATCGTGTCGATGGTGTAGGGCCTGAGCCATTCGGTGCGGCCGAAGCGCGACTGAAACGTCACCACGTATTGGTCCGGCTTGAGCCCGAGTTCCTGGGCCAGCAAGCGGCCGGTCACCTGGCACTCGCAGTGGTAGGGGTCGCCGCGTTCCAGTGTAAAGCGCGGGACTCCATGGAAACTCATCACCAGCTTTTCCGGCCGGCCATTCACCGACCAGTAATCGTTGACGTTCTTTGCCAGCGCTGCGATATAGCCGGGGTGATCGTGATAGTGCTTGACCAGCCGCAACGCGGGCGCATTGCGCATCCTGCCGACTGCAGCAAACACCGCGTCGAACGCGCTGGCCGTGGTGCTCGCCGCATACTGCGGGTACAGCGGCAGCACCAGTATGCGGTCGCACCCTTCGCTGCGCAGTTCACTCAGGACTGTGCCAATCGCCGGTTCGCCATAGCGCATCGCCCAGGCTACGCTGTGCGGCGACTTCACGCGCTCGCCCAGATAACCCCTCAACAGCACCGCCTGTTTTTCGGTGTGGATCCTCAGCGGTGAGCCGTCGCGGGTCCAGATCTTTGCGTACTTCGCCGCGGACTTCTTCGGCCGGGCAGTCAGGATCACGCCATTGAGGAGCGGCCACCAGATCAGCCGCGGTATCTCGACCACCCGCGGATCGGAGAGAAACTGCTTCAGGTACGGCTTCACCGCCCGCGCGGTCGGCGCGGCGGGCGTCCCGAGATTGATCAACAGGATTCCGGTTCGGGGAATCGCACCGTGCTGGACCTTCGGTTCGGGAAGAAAAGACATGGCGTAGGGCGGTGAGGCGTCAGGGCTTATGGCCGAGCCGCGGCCGGAGGCGAATTCGAACAGCGTGCACTACGCGCGGAGATAGGGCTTCCGGACGACTGTTGATGCAAATGCTCAATGCTGTGAGAGCGCGCTCGAGAGCAATTTTGCGGTGATATCCACGATCGGAATGACGCGCTCGTAAGCCATGCGAGTCGGGCCAACCACCCCGACTGTGCCCACCACCTGGCCGTCCACTTCATAGGGTGCCGTCACCACGCTGCATTCATCCAGCGGCATGAGACCGGATTCGCCGCCGATGAATATCTGCACCCCTTGCGCCCGGCTGCTTACGTCCAGCAGCTGCAGCAGGCTGGTCTTCTGCTCGAACATGTCGAACAGCCTTCTCAGGTTCGCCATGTTCGACGACAGATCCTGCACGTGCAGCAGATTGTGCTCGCCCGAAAGCACATAGTCCTCCGAGTTCTGGGTCATGACCTCCGTACCGGCCTCGAGCGCCTGGGTCATGAGCCTTGTCATGTCCTCGCGCAGTTTGCGAAGTTCATCCTTTATGCGCGTCTTGATCTCGTCAAACGTCAATCCGGCGAAGTTCTGGTTCAGGAAATTGGAACCTTCGGCAAGTTCCGCAGGCTCGTACGCCCGGTCGGTCAGAATGATGCGGTTCTGCACATCTCCGTCCGGGGCGACGATGATCAGCAGAATGCGCTTTTCCGCCAGGCGAAGAAATTCGATGTGGCGGAATGCCGCGCTCCGGCGCTTGGGGGTCATCACCACGCCTGCGAAGCGAGTCAGGTCGGAAAGCAGATGCGAGGCCTGCGACACCAGTTTCTGCGTATTGTCGGGCTGTAACTGGTCCTCGAGCTGGTTGATCTCGACCTGGTCGAGTGGCCTGACCTTGAGCAGCGTATCGACAAAGAAGCGGTAGCCCCGCGGAGTGGGCACGCGCCCGGCGGAAGTGTGGGGGCTGGAGATGAATCCCAGTTCTTCCAGGTCGGCCATGATGTTGCGAATGCTCGCCGGGCTCAGGTCAAGTCCCGAATACCGGGCAAGCGCCCGCGAACCGACCGGCTGTCCGTCGGAAATGTAGCGCTCGACCAGCATTTTCAGCAGGATCTGCGCGCGTTCGCTAGGCGTGGAATCATTCGTTGCCATTTGTCCATTCTACAAAGCTTTCGGGGTCGAAGCAGCTTTCGTTTGCCAGGCTGCGGCACCGCGGTACGGAGGGAAAATGTGCTTTAATTCCGGGCATGTCGAGCGCGTTCAAGACCATCGCCCTGATCGGCAAGTACAAGAGCCCGGAGATTGCCGAACCGCTCCTGCGGCTGGCGGATTTCCTGAAGGGACGGGGCGTGAGGATCTTGCTCGATCCGCTGACAGCCGCGCACATCGGCAAGAACAAACACGAAGTGCTGCCGCTTGACGATGTCGGCCGTACCGCCGAACTTGCCATCGTCATTGGCGGCGACGGCACCATGCTCAACATCGCTCGGACCTTCGCTCCGTACAACGTGGCGCTGGTCGGGATCAACCAGGGGCGGCTCGGCTTCCTGACCGACCTGTCGATGAACACCATGTTCGAGACCATCGGCTCCATCCTCGACGGCAACTTCATCACCGAATCGCGAATGCTGCTGCAGGCTGCCGTGGTAAGGGGCGAACGCCAGGTTCTCGACGTAGTGGCGTTCAACGACGTCTCAGTGAACAAGGGCGCGGAGGGCAGCCTGATCGAAATCGAAGTGCACATCGACGGACAGTTCATCTACAACCTGCGGTCGGACGGGCTGATCGTTGCCTCTCCCACCGGGTCGACCGCGTACGCGCTTTCTTCCGGCGGACCGATCCTGCATCCCAGCCTGAACGTCATCGGCCTGGTCCCGGTGTGCCCGCACACGCTCTCCAACCGCCCGATCGTGGTGAGCAGCGAGTCGGTGATCGAAATCCTGATTCACAAGGCCGCGGACGCGCGGGCGCATTTCGACAGCCATTCGCACCATGAACTCCAGGAGCGCGACAAGGTCACCGTGCGCCGCTGTCCGCACGCGATCCGCCTGCTCCACCCGCTGGGCCACAACTACTATCACATGCTCCGGGAAAAGCTCCACTGGAGCGAGACCCTTTAACGACGATCAACTCGCCGCCGGTTTCTCTTCTCATGTTGCGCAGCCTTTGCATCCGCGACTTCGTCATCGTCGACAAGCTCGATCTTGAATTCCAGCCCGGATTCACCGTGCTGACCGGGGAAACCGGGGCCGGCAAGTCGATTCTGATCGATGCACTGGCCGCGGTCCTGGGCAGCCGCGCGGAGTCGGGACAGGTGCGCGAAGGCAAAGACAGGGCGGAAGTAAGCGCGCAGTTTTCAACCCGTCCGGCAGGCGCGGTGGCGCAATACCTGGCCACCAACGATCTCAGCGGCGATGACGGCGAGTGCCTGCTGCGCCGGGTGATCGATTCTTCCGGCCGCTCGCGCGCCTACGTCAATGGCCGGCCGGCCACCGTGCAGCAACTCAAGGAAATTGGCGAGCTTCTGGTGGACATCCACGGCCAGCATGCGCATCAGTCCCTGCTGCGCGCGGCCGCGCAGCGCGACCTGCTGGACGGTTATGCCGGCGCCGCCGATCTGGCCCGTGAAGTGGCGGTTGCCTTTCGCGACTGGCAGGACCTCCGGCGGCAACGGCTGGCGCTGGAGACCGATGCGCGCGCACTGGAAGCCGAGCGCGAGCAACTGCAGTGGCAGGTGAAGGAACTGGGTGCGCTCGGTTTCCGCGCTGAAGAATGGGAAGAACTTCACGCAGAGCACAAACGGCTGGCACATGCCGCCAGCCTGATCGAAGCAGTGCAGTATGGCCTCGAGGTGTTGTCAGAAAGCGAGATGTCCACGTTGGCCGCGGTTGCTTCGGTAAATTCGCGCCTCGGCGGCATGACCGACTTCGATCCGCAATTGAAGGAGATTATCGCCGCGCTCGAGCCGGCACAGATCCAGTTGCAGGAAGCAGTCTACGGGCTGCGCCACTACCAGAGCCGTCTGGATCTGGATCCGCAGCGGCTGCGGGATGTAGAGGCCCGGCTCGACGCCGTCCACACGGCGTCGCGCAAATTCAGGCTGAATCCTCCGGAACTGCCCGCGCATCTGGCGAAAATGAACGCGCGGTTGGCCGAACTGGAGAGCGGGCTCGACCCGGAAGCGCTGCGCCAACGTGAAGCCCAGAGTGCGGCACACTGGCAGGAGCGCGCGAAGAAGCTCTCCGGGACGCGCAAGAAGGCTGCGGCCGATTTTTCCAGGAAAGTCACTGCGTCGATGCAAAGTCTGGCCATGGCCGGCGGCGCCTTCGAAATTGCTCTGCATCCGCTGAGCGAAGGCAACGCCCATGGACAGGAACAAATCGAGTTCCTGGTGGCCAGCCATGCCGGTGCCACGCCGCTGCCGCTGGCGAAGGTCGCCTCTGGCGGCGAACTCTCCCGCATAAGCCTCGCGATACAGACCGTGACCAGCCAGGTAGCTGCGGTACCGACGCTGATTTTCGACGAAGTGGATGCGGGCATCGGCGGGCGTGTGGCCGAGATCGTCGGCAGGCTGCTCAAGGAACTCGGCAGCCGCCACCAGGTGATGTGCGTCACCCACTTACCCCAAGTGGCGGCGACCGCCAACCAGCAATGGCAGGTGAGCAAGGCGGCGGCCAACGGCAGGATCGCGAGCCAGGTGGCGGTGCTGGACCGCGACTCCCGGGTCGAGGAAATTGCGCGCATGCTCGGTGGAGTGAAGATTACCGAGACCACGCGCAAGCACGCCGCGGAAATGCTGGGCTTCGGCGCGCGCTAGCGCGATCGGGAGAGGTACCGTGGAAGACCGACTCGTGGTGCAGGCCGCCGACGCGGTCGAGGTAGCGCTGCCGGTTGCCGGCATCGGCAGCCGCAGCTATGCATTCCTGATCGACTGGCATATCCGCGCTCTGCTGGCGCTCGCATGGCTGGTGCTGATCGCGGTGCTGCTCGGGTTGCTGTCTCCGGCGCAGGAATTCTTCCAGCCGTTGCTGAATGCCGGCAAGCTGACCGTGTACCTGGCTTTGCTGCCGGCGGCAGCGATCTATCTGCTCTATCACCCGTTGCTGGAAATCGCGATGCACGGTCGTACCCCCGGCAAGCGGATGGCGGGCATACGCATCGTCACCGAACGCGCGCTCACGCCGGATGCCGGCGCGCTGATCATCCGCAACGTCTTCAGGCTGGTGGATTCGCTGCCGGCGTTCTACGTGGTCGGGGTGATGGTGGCGATGTTTACCGCACGCCAGGTACGCATCGGCGATATCGCCGCGGGTACCCTGCTGGTTTATGACAGCGGACAACGCAGCCTCGATTTCGAGGGCGTTGCCGGCTCGGCCTCATCGCGGCTGTCGCCCGGGGACCGGGAGCTGCTGGACGATCTGCTCGAGCGATGGCGTGGACTCGACGCACCGCTGCGCCGCGTCCTTGCGGAGAAATTCCTGGCGCGCATCGGCGAGCCGGTGACGACCGGCGATACCGAGGCGCAACTGCGCAAGCGGCTGCGCAAACTCAGGGAGGAGGCACGTGGCAAGCGGGTCTGAGACTGCGCTGGGCAACTGGCTCAAGGGGCGTTCCGCGCACTGGCAGCGCCTCAACCGCGCGTTGCACGAGATCAGCGCGCGCCGCAAGGCGGAACTGCCGCAATTGAAGGAATTGGTGAGCGGCTACCGGGCGCTGGCGCGCGACCTATCTCTGGCGCGCGCGGCCGCCCCGGAGGCCAAACTGGTGGCCCGGCTGGAGGCGCTGCTGACGGAAGCGCGCGAGGTAATCCACCGCAGGCCGGGCAACGTCCGCGAAGCCCTGACCGGCGTATTTCGCGATGGCGCTGCGACGGTGGCATTCGAGCTGCGCGGGCGCATCGCCGCGGTCACTGGGCTTTTTGCCGCCAGTGCCGCGGCAGGATGGTGGCTGGTGGACACTTATCCGGAACTGGCCGCGTTGTTCGCTTCCGAGGAGATGATCAACCACGTGCAGCGCGGCGAACTGTGGACTGACGGGCTGATCAACATCGTTCCGTCGGCCTTGCTCTCGCTCGGCATCATGAGCAACAACATCGTGGTTTCCCTGTTCGCGTTTACGCTGGGCGCCCTTTACGGATTGGGCACGCTGTATATCGTCGGCATGAACGGGTTGATGCTGGGCGGGGTGTTTGCGCTCACGGCGCAGCATGGCCTGGCGGGCCGGCTTGCCGAGTTCGTGGTCGCACATGGCATGGTCGAGATCTCGGTGATCCTGCTCGCCGCGGCGGCCGGAGTCGAACTTGGAGAGGCGCTGGCGCGTCCGGGAAAGCTCGGGCGCGCAGCGGCGTTCCGCGACGCCGTGCGCCACGCCGGACAATTGCTGCCGGTCTGCGCGGTTTTCCTGATCGGCGCCGGACTGATCGAAGGATACGTCTCGCCCGATCCGCATTTCACCGCCGCGCAACGCGTCGCCATCGGCAGCGCCTACTGGTTGCTTCTCCTATTGGTGCTGGGAGCGCCGCTGGCTGGCAGGTTGCGGCGGCGGCCCGCCCGCTCAGATCTGCCGCTGTGAGCGCAGCACTTCGTAGGAACGCAACACAGCGCGGTCGAGCTGAGCCGGAACGCTCGTAACCGCGTGCGCACCACCGCGGCGAAGCCGCAGAGTCATGCCGCGCACCGATTGCAGCATTTCCGCGGCGGCGAATGCCTGGTAGGGATGAAGCCAGTGGCTGGATTGACGGTGGCGCAATGCCATAGTCTCCTCGTCCAGCGTGCCCGCAATCAACGGCAGGTGCTTGGGCACCAGCAGCTGTATGGCGCGCAATAGCTGTGCAGGATCCTGACTTTCGTCCACGTCGGTTAGCAGCACCACCAGGCTACGCTGGGAGAGCAGGCGTCGCGCCAGCAGTGCCGCCGCAAGCGGATTGGATTCGGTGCCAACCGGATGCGCCTTCTCGAGAATGCGGCGCACACCGAGCAGGGCGGCTGCCCCATGTGCCGGCGCCAGTGCCGCCAACGGGCGGTCGGCAAACACGATGACGCCGACATGATCGCCGTTCAGGACTGCCTTTTCGGTGAGTCTGGCGGCGATGTTAACGTAATGATGCAGCCGGCTCAGGCTTCCGGCTTGCAGTTGCGAGGTCCTGCCGGCGTCGAGCATCACCAGTAACCCTAGGTTGCGCTCTTCGCTATGCATGCGCACTGTGTAGCGTTGGCTGCGCGCGGTCGCTTTCCAGTCGATTGCGCGCATCGGATCCCCGGGCCGATAGTCCCGCAATCCGAGCAGTTCGAAGCCGGCACCCGCGCCGCGTTGCGCGCGTTCTCCCTGCGGCCTGGTGCCGGGTCCGTGCTCTGCACCGCGCAGCCGCGCCGGCACCACTTTCAACCGGTGCCGCATGTCGAACCTGCGCGACCACCATGCGAGTCCGAACATTCCCCGCGTGCGGGTATAAACCGGCTGCCACTCCAGCGTGCCGAGTTTCTGCGCGGTGAAAGAAAACGCATGAACCGCGCTGCCGTGCACCGGGACGGTATAAGCGACCACCGAATCACTCCCGCTTAAGCCGTTGCCAAACACCTGCTGGAGTTCGACCATCAATGGCCGTTGGTGATCGTTGCCGAGAACCAGTTCCGCGGTCGCCGGCTGACCCAGCATGGCGCGTTCCGCTATGCGGGGGGCGATGCTGATTCGGCGCCGGCGCGCGGCTACGCCTTCCAGCAGCAGCGCGATCAGCAGGCTCGCTGCCGGCACCCGCCACAAATCCGGCCACGGATCATGCTGCCACTGGCCGACGATTCCGAGCAACGTCACGATCGCGGCGAACGTGTAGGAAAGTGCGGTCAGGTTCATCCGAACGATCCGCGACCGGTCGACACGGCGCGCTCCTTCACTCGCGCGGCACCTGGACGCCGTCGACGATGCTCTGTGCGACCTGAAGGTCGCCGATGCCTTCGAGGGCCGCGTCCGGCGTGAGCATCAGGCGGTGGGGCAGGACGAAGCGGGCCATGGCCTTGACATCATCCGGCGAGACGAATTCGGCGTCTCGCAGCGCCGCGGCAATGCGGGCGCAACGCATCAGCGCCAGCGCGCCGCGGGTGGACAGTCCCAGATTGACCTGCGGGTGATTGCGGCTGGCGGCCGCGATGGCGGTGACGTAGCCATAGATCGCCTCGGATACGTGTACTTTCGCCACCTGCGCGCGCGCCAGTTCGAGAGCGTCGCCGGCAACCGGGGCAATCGGGGCAGTCGCGTTGAAGTGGCCGCCGCGAAGGTCGTAGGTGCGCAGCACCTTGTGCTCCATCTCCGCCGCCGGGTAGTCCACATCCAGCCGCATCAGGAAGCGGTCGAGTTGCGACTCGGGGAGCGGAAAAGTACCTTCGAAATCGCGCGGGTTCTGCGTGGCGATTACCAGGAAATCCTGCGGCAGACTGTAGGTCTTGCGGTCGATGGTTACCTGGAATTCTTCCATTGCCTGCAGCAGCGCTGACTGGGTCTTTGGTCCCGAGCGGTTGATCTCGTCGACCAGCACGATGTTTGCGAACAGCGGTCCCGGAACGAATTCGAATTTTTTCTCCTCGCGGCTGAAAATATGGATGCCGGTAATGTCCGACGGCATAAGATCCGCGGTGCATTGCACGCGGCTGAAGGTGCCCCCGAGCGCCGCCGCGACCGCTTTCGCCAGCAGTGTCTTGCCGATGCCGGGCACTCCCTGCAACAGCACGTGGCCGCCGGCGATCAGACCTGTACACAGGCCGTGGATCACATGATCCATGCCGAACACCACGGTTTCGAGTTGCGAGCGCAATTGCTGTTCCAGGCTGGAAGCGGGATTGCTCATTGCAGATGTTTCCTTATGTCGTTGATGAGGTTGTTCAGCCGCACCAGGTCGGGGGTGCGTCCCTGCGCGAGCCCCGAATGCGCGGCTTGCAACGCGTCGATCTGGCTGCGTGGCACGCGCGGATGCCGAGCCAGCCGTTCCCAGTCGGTGCCGTCTGCTGCCGCATGAGCGCCGCGAAGCTCGGCGAAGAAGTGGCGCAGCAGCCCCTGCGCGACCTCGCGGCTGTCGAGACGCCGCGCAAACAAGCCGCCCACCGCGCGCACAAAATCCGCGGCGCGGGGCAATTCCGGCGCCCGGGTCAGCGGAGCGAGTCGATTGCTGCGCCCCACGACGTAGATGAGCCAGAAGGCGACGATGAACCACAAGGTGGCATGCAGCCGCGCGTCGCCGAAGAACGCTTTCGGATCGTAGATTTCGGTGAGGCCCTGGTGCATATCGTCGAAAATCACCCAGCCGTCCGGGCCAACGGAACCGGCCACGATGTTGGCCAGCAGCCGTGCGTTGTCCCCCTCCCCAAGCGCCGCGTTGCCGAACAGGTCGGGATAGCCACTGATCCAGCCGGTGCCTGTGCCGATGCGTACCTGCCAGAGAGCGGGCGAGCCCGTCAAATCATCCTCGAGCAACACCAGTGCAGTGCGAAATTTTTCCTTCGACTTGAGCGCCAGAGGATAAAGCGATAGCACGCGCACCTGCACCTCTTCCACGTCCTGCAGCACTGGGTGCACTCCCCAAGGTATCAACGCGTGCAGCGGGGGCCGGCCATCCTTGTCGGGTCGCATCCTTGCGTCGTCCCGGGACTGGTCCGCCTGTTCGCCTTCCGCATCCGCGAACTCGAGCGTAAAACCGAGCGCGGACAGCACACCGGAGGGCAGGCCTCGAGGCTGTGGCTGCGCAAGGCTCTCGATGCTGCCGTCGAGCACCAGCACGCCGTTGCCGCGCGCGACCCAGTCTCTCAACGCATCGGTTTCCCGTTGCCGCGCAGGTACCGCTTGCGGCAACGTCAGGATAAGCAGGTTTCCGCGGGCCGGCAGTCCCGCATCTTCTGGCAGCCGATCGTAGCGTTCGCGCAGGCTCTTGGCTCGCAGGCCGCTCGACTCGATCCAGGCGTTCAGGCCGTGCAGTCCGCGGCTGCCGCGGTCCACGGTGGTCGGCATGGATTCGGGCGCGGAGGGAGGCTCCCGCGGAACCAGCAGGACGAACACCAGGTACACGGCCGCCAATGCACCGATCAGGGTGACCAGGCGTTCTCTCATCGGGGAATTGCGCCCCCGGGCGGGCTGCCGACGATGGCTTCCGCGGCTTGGTGCAGCGGCGCCAGCTGCGCTGCGACCACCGCGCGATTGCTGAACAACACCGAGTCGGCCGCTGCCGCGAGTTGCGCAAACGGCTCGGCATGCGCACGTCCCGCGGTGCCAAGCCGGACCAGCAATTCCCTGTTGGTGAGACTCCGATCGTCCGGCAGCAGGCGGCGTTCGATCAATTCCTCAAGTACCAGGCGCAGCAGCGCCGCAGGTTGCCGTCCGGGGGGAAGGTTTGTCACATCTTTCCAGGTCAGCCGGGAAGCGCCGGCAGCGGCGGGCATTGCGCTCGCGCGTTGCCTGCGGCCGCGGCGCTGCAGCCACGATCGGGGTTCAGCCGCGCGCAATTCGTTGACTACCACCGCCAGGGCGAGCAGCAAGATCAGCGCCACGCTGACCCGCAGGATCAGGTCCCCCAGCCACTCCGGCGGATCCAGCGACTGCAGAAATTCGGTCAGCCACCGATAGTCCGATTCGGAACTACCGCGCAGTTTCTGCGCGAGCCAGTCCTTGAATCTCTGCCACCAGGACACCGGCGGCTTGGGTTCTGCCTGCAGCGTGCGTGCCAGCAACTCGTGCAGCCCCGCAAAATCGAATCGCTCCACGCCGGAGTAAGGGCTTCGAAGAGAACCCAGCAGCGCGCGGAGGTCGCGGAGCTGGTTGGGCGTGGTTTGCCAATCGAGGGGCTGGTTCAACAAGCCCGCTGCCGGCAATGCTGCGACGGCGGGTGCAAGCCCGGGACAGACTTCGTCCAGGATCACGCGCCGGTACGGCGGCAGCGGCTCCGCTCCGGCATCGAGCGTACGCAGGCACCGATCCAGGCGCCGGCCGACTTCATCCAGTCGGGCATCGGCATCGCCGGGAGCCCGCGCAGCCTGTGCTGTCGGCGCGCAGGACAACAGACCGAGCAGGAGGAAGCAACAGAGCGACCGGGTCTGCGCTCCGACGTCCGTGCTGTTCCTCACCTAGCGCAACGCGCTTCGCGGGCGCTGATCAGAGTTTTCTCAAGCCAGCCGAGCCGCAAGGTCGTGACCTTCCTTCCGCAATTTCAGGTCGTGGTATTGAGCGATCATGATCGAGTACATCAGCGGCGCAGTGATGCCGCCGATTGCGGCTTCAACCAGGGCTACCGTAATCAATGCGTCGCTCGAAGCCTGGCCGTCCGACATGAACACGCTCACGCCGAAGACAGTGATGAGGCCGATGTAAAGGATCATCACGATGACCACCGGCACGGATACCACGGTCAGCGTGCGCCACCAGTTGCCCCAGACCAGCCGGTGGCTGTGCTTGAGCCCCTGCAGCGCCGAATCATCGTCCAACACGATAGCGAAGAACCCGAACGACAGGCTGAGCGACAGGATAATGCCGGGGATGACCAGCAATATGAGGCCGCCGGCCATCGCCAGCAGATAGAGGACAGCTGCGCCGATGAGCGACAGCACGCAGCGGACTCCGCGTGCCAGCGCCTGGCCCGCGGTGGCCTCATGCAATTCGGCCGCTGCGCCCAGCCGGTAAACCACCGCGGCGATCAGAATCATGTAGATCGGCAGCGCCACCAGGAAGGTCAGCAGAACAGTCGAGCCGGGCATGGGGCTTGCCGCCGATTCGGCGCCGCCCGTGAGTATGCTGGCGATATTCGGAACTGCGAGCACCACTGCCGCCGCCAGAGACAGGGGAAAGACGCCGGCAAAGGACTTGACGAACAACTTGAAACCGCTGTCGAGCACCCTGCCTATGGATTGCGGTTTACTCGCGAGTGCGACCATGTCTGCCTCCCGAACGTGGTTGCGACGAAATCCCGTGGTCGTGACGAATGTGCGCCGCTGCGCCCGCCATCATGACGCGTCCGGAGCCGGAACGCGGCCAGCAGTTGCCGGGGGCTGCGTCAGGGTTTGTTCCGGTTCGGGCAGTCGGTCTTGATGCAGTCGGCATACAACTGCAGCGAGTGCTCATGGATCGTAAAGCCGCGGTCCTTGGCGATTTTCACCTGGCGGCGTTCGATTTCGGGATCGTAGAATTCTTCCACGCGTCCGCACTGGATGCAGACCAGGTGATCGTGATGGCCGCCCTGGTTGAGCTCGAATACCGCCTTGCCGGATTCGAAATGATGACGGATCAGGATGCCGGCCTGCTCGAACTGGGTGAGCACGCGGTAGATGGTTGCCAAACCGATCTCCATGCCTTCCTTCATCAGCATCTTGTAGACGTCCTCGGCTGTCAGGTGGCGAACATCGCTGTTCTCGAACAAGTCGAGGATCTTCAGTCGCGGAAGGGTAGCCTTCAGTCCGATGTTCTTGAGGTCGTGCGGTGTAGTCATGTCAGGACTGACACGGAAGGGTTGGTGAATTATCATAGCGGCTTTCAAACCACTTGGATACCGCGTCCGGCAGCCGTCGCCGCCGCATCGCGCCGCTCAATTCATGCGCCTACTCTGGCTCCTGCCCGCTGTGCTCGCCGGTTGCATGCTGACACCCCACAGGATCGACATCCAACAGGGAAACTACGTGGACCAGGAAATGGTCGCGAAGCTCAAGCCCGAGATGACGCGCTCACAGGTGCGCTTCATTCTCGGCACGCCGCTGGTCGCCGACGTGTTCCATCCCAACCGCTGGGACTACGTGTACCTCACCGGCAAGGCTGGCGAAGTGCGCCGGCAACGCCGGATCACCGCGGTATTCGACGGCGACAAACTCAAGCACATCGATGGTGACGTGCTCGTCAATGAAAACCTGTCCCGCGCGCCAAGCGAGACCGCCAATCCTTGACCCCGCACCCGGCTCCGAATCCGTCTCGCCACAGCCGATGACAGCTCAGAGAATTGCGATCGCGGGCAGCTCGGGCCGCATGGGCCGCGCGCTCATGGAGGCGTTGGCGCAGACCGGGGACTTCCAGCTCAAGGCCGCCCTCGAGCGGTCGGACAGTCCGTATCTCGGCAAGGATGCCGGCGAGCTGGTGGGCTCCCCATGCGGGGTACGGATTACGGCCGATGCCGAACGTTCGCTGGAAGGCTGCGACGTGCTGGTGGATTTCACCCGGCCCGAGGCGACGCTCAGGCATCTCGAGATCTGCCGCAGCCGCGGTGTGCGTATGGTGATCGGGACCACGGGATTTGCGCCGGAGCAGAAAAAGCTGATCGGCGCCGCCGCTGTCGACATCGCGATGGTGATGGCCCCCAACATGAGTGTCGGCGTGAACCTGACCTTCAGGCTGCTCGAGCTGGCCGCGAAAGTCTTGAACGAAGGCTACGACGTCGAAATCATCGAGGCGCATCATCGCCACAAGGTGGACGCGCCCTCTGGCACCGCATTGCGCATGGGTGAAGTCATTGCCAAGGGACTCGGTCGAGACCTTGCCGCATGTGCAGTCTATGGCCGCGAAGGCGTGACCGGCGAACGCAAGCCCACCACCATCGGCTTCGCCACCGTGCGCGGCGGCGACATCGTCGGCGACCATACCGCGCTGTTCGCCGGTACCGGCGAGCGCGTCGAGATCACCCACCGGGCGGCAAGCCGAGCCACGTTTGCGCTGGGCGCGCTGCGGGCGGCGCGGTTCTTGGCAGGAAAAAAATCCGGCTTGTTCGACATGCAGGATGTTCTCGGCCTGAAGTAGCGGCGCCGGCGGTGCGTTGAACCGCGCCGTCGCATCCTCTATAATGCGCGGGCACAATGAAAGCGGGAGGGGCGCGCGCCCTTCCCGCTTTCCATATGTACCCTTCCAAACCGCGCTTCCCGGGAGTCTCACGTGCCTGCGCTCGACCGTCAGCCTGCCGTCCTCGTGCTCGCCGACGGTACGTTATTCCG
>Ga0134123_10001316_pt1 | contig 16194 bp, 15 predicted proteins | sample KB303_FD_96460 | JGI IMG/M metagenome (GOLD analysis project Ga0134123, IMG submission 96460) | Terrestrial soil microbial communities without Nitrogen fertilizer from Kellogg Biological Station, Michigan, USA - KB3-0-3 | ecosystem: Environmental > Terrestrial > Soil > Unclassified ...
ACGGAGCCGAAGCGGCCCACCGCCGCCTCCAGGGCCGCGGTCACCTCCTCGGGGCTCGTCACGGCGGCGGCGGCGAAGAGGGCGCGTTCCCCAAGGCCGGCCGCCACGTCGTTGCCCGGCGAGCGCGGCAGATCCACCAGCACCACCGAGCCGCCCGCGGCGTGGAACCGCTCCGCGGTCGCCCGGCCGAGGCCGGAGGCGCCACCGGTGATCACCGTCGTCGAGCCCGCGATCTGCATGCCGTCCTCCTCCGAAGGGTGTGTCGCCGACGGTGTAGTATAACCGAGCCGCCATGACGCCCCCCCTCTGGATCCGGACCGCGGAAGACCTCGCCGGGCTGGCCGTCGAGCTGGGCGGGGCGCCCGCGGTGGCGATCGACACCGAGGCCGACAGCCTGCACCACTACCCGGGCAAGCTCTGCCTGGTCCAGATCTGCGACGACCGCGGGCGGGGACACCTCGTCGACCCGCTCGTCCTGCGCGATCTCTCCCCCCTGGGCGCGGTGCTCGCCGATCCGAACACGATCAAGGTCCTGCACGCGGCCGACAACGACCTAGCGTACCTCAAGCGCCTCTACGGGGTGACGGTCGCGTCCCTCTTCGACACCGCGGTGGCGGCGCGCTTCCTGGGCGCGACCGCGCTGGGGCTCGAGGGCCTGCTCACCCAGTACCTCGGGGTGACCGCGGTCAAGTCGCGCCAGAAGGACGACTGGTCGCGGCGGCCGCTCTCGTCCGCCCAGGAGGCCTACGCGCTCGACGACGTCCTGCACCTCATCCCGCTGCGGGCGCGCCTGCTGGACGAGCTGCGGGTGATCGGACGGGAGGAGTGGGTGGCCGAGGAGTGCGCGGCGCTCGCCGCGCTCAACATGCCCGAGAAGGCCACCGATCCCGACGCCTACATGAAGCTCAAGGGCGCCAAGGAGCTCGACGCGCGCGGGCTCGCGGTGCTGCGCGAGCTGCACGCCGCGCGCGAGACGCTCGCGCTGCGCCTGGACCGCCCGCCATTCATGATCGTGGGCAACGAGAGCCTGGTCGCGCTGGCCAAGCGCCTGCCGGCGGACAACGAGGCGATCCTGTCCGTTCCCGGCTGCACGCCCCCGGTGGTCCGGCGGGCCGGCCCCGCCATCCTCGAGGCGGTCGCCCGCGGCCTGGTGTTGCCCGCCGATCAGCTCCCCAGCTACCGGGGATCCCCCCGGCCCCACGTGCCGGCGGTGGTCCGGCGCCGGTCCGAGGCTCTGCGGGCGTGGCGGACCCGCGCCTCCAAGGAGATCGGCCTCGAGCCCGGGGTGCTCTTCCCCCAGCGGCTGATCGACCGGCTGGCCGCGGCGCCCCCCGCGGACCTGGCCGGCCTGCGAGAGGTCGAGGGGGTGCACGGCTGGCGGGTGGGGCTGCTCGGCCCCGCGGTCCTGGAGGTCCTGGCCGCCGCCTGAGCCGGCTTGCCGTGGCCGGGCGATGGTGGTACGCCTGAGCCTACGTCGTCTGACCGGCTGGCTGGGCATAAGGAGGGTCTCCCATGGCCTCCCACTCCCGTTACTTCCGCGAAGGCGTCATCGCCGGCCTCATCGGGGCCGCCCTGGTCGCCGTGTGGTTCCTCATCTACGACGCGGCCCGCGGTCGTCCCTTCCGCACCCCGTCACTTCTCGGTGCCGCCACCTTCGAGGGCGTCACCAATCCCTCCACGGTGCCCACCGCCGCGCATCTGGTGCTGCCGTACACCGTGCTGCACGGCGTGGTGTTCGCGATGATCGGAGTGCTGATCGCGTACCTGATCGTCTCGGCCCAGCGCGAGCCGAGCCGCGTGCTCATGCTCTTCATCGCGCTGATGAGCTTCGAGATCGCGTTCCTCGCGGTGGTCACGTGGCTCGCGCACCCGGTGCTGGACGAGCTCGCGTGGTGGGCGATCCTGGTCGGCAACGCGCTCGCCGCGGGCGGCATGCTGATCTACCTGCTGGTCGGGCACCGCGCGCTCGGCCGCGCGCTCCTGGGCCCGCTCTGGTCGCGCGCGGTCCGCGAGGGAATCATCGGCGGCCTGCTCGGCGCCGCCGCGGTGGCCCTGTGGTTCCTGGCCTACGACGCGGTCGCGGGCGTGCCGCTGCGCACCCCGGCGCTGCTGGGCGCCGCGCTCTTCCACGGGCTCCGGGATCCGAGCGCGCTGGTGATCACCGTGCCGCTCGTGCTGCAGTACACGATCGTGCACGGCGTGGCGTTCATTGTCTTCGGCATCGCCACCGCGGGACTCTTGATGCTGGCGGATCGCGACCCGCGCCTGCTCTTCGGGTTCTTCATGCTGTTCTGCTGCTTCGAGGTGTTCTTCGCCGCGCTGGTGGCGATCCTGGCCGAGTGGCTGCTGGAGGCGGTGCCGTGGTGGACCATCCTGGCCGGGAACCTGCTGGCCGCGCTGGTCATGCTTGGCTTCTTCTTCCGCGAGCACCGGGTGACCTGGCTCGAGTTCCTCCACGCGCGGCGGTAGTCGCGCTCGGCGTCGCGGAACACGATCGACGGGACGGGCGCGGAGCGCGAGCGGACGGGCGGTCGCGGAGCGCCGGGCCTCGCGCGAGCCGGCCGGGTCCTGTCGTCGGGGGGCGCCCGGCCGGCTCGGCCTCCGCCACCCGCTCGGCCCCACCCGCGGCTCTTCGAGCCGCGAGGAGCCGAGGGGGTCCCACTCCGGCCGATCCGGCCGGACGCCCCCCCGACGCCACCCGGCCGACTCACGTGGGAGGCCTCGCGCTTCGCGCTCGTCCTCCCGAACCACTTCACCCATGTCCGGATGCCCTCCCCCGCGGTCCGAGTGGTCTCTCGGTGACGGTGGGTTGCGTGCTTTTCTCTACTCGGGGGAGCGGGTAGACTCGCTGCACGATGCGTGACCGCGCGCGGTGAGGGCGCGAGCCAGATCCGGGAGGCGTGAGCGTGGGGAACGGGGAGCTGAAGGGACGGGTGGCGGTGGTGACGGGCGGCAACGGGGGGATCGGGCTCGGGATGGCACGCGGGCTGGCCGGCGCGGGGGCGGCGGTGGTGATCGCGGGACGCAACGCGGAGAAGAGCCGGCGCGCGGTGGCGGAGCTGACCGGGCTCGGCGCGGAGGCGGCGGCCATCGAGTGCGACGTGGCGGAGGAGGCCGCGGTCGAGGCGCTCGTGCGCGGCGCCGTCGATCGCTTCGGGCGCCTCGACGTGCTCGTCAACAACGCGGGCATGAACATCCGCAAGCCGGTCCAGGACCTCACGCTGGCCGAGTGGCGGCGCGTGCTCGACACCAACCTCACCAGCGCGTTCCTCGCCTGCCGCGCGGCCTATCCGGTGATGAAGCGGAACGGCGGCGGGAAGATCATCAACATCGGCTCGATGATGTCGATCTTCGGCGCCTCGTTCGCGCCCGCCTACGCGGCCTCCAAGGGCGGTATCGTCCAGCTCACCAAGGCCATGGCCAGCGCGTGGGCGCGCGACAACATCCAGGTCAACGCGGTGCTGCCGGGCTGGATCGACACCGAGCTCACCCAGAACGCGCGCCGCGAGGTGCAGGGCCTCCACGACCGCGTGCTCGCGCGCACGCCCGCCGACCGCTGGGGCGTCCCGGAAGACCTTTCCGGGATCGCGGTCTTCCTCGGCGGACCGGCCTCGGATTTCGTGACCGGGACCGCGATCCCGGTCGACGGGGGCTATTCGATCCAGGGCTAGGTGCGGTACACTGCACGAGGCGTGATGCGGGCGTCGTCGCGACTCGTCGTGCTGGCGGTGCTGCTGACCGCCGGGGTTTCCGGCTGCGCCTCGGTCCCGTCCCTGGACGCGGCCGTCCAGCGCGGGGCCGCTCCCGCCTCGCTCCGCTTCGGGGTCGACACCTTCGCCTTCCCCAACGAGAGCCGCAGCAACAATCCCGGCAAGCCCGACCTCTACGCCAACTACTGCTTCGTGATGGCGCGGGGGGTGACCCAGTTCCAGCGCTTCGCCCGCTTCGAGCCCGCGGCCCCGCGGGTGACGCGCGAGGAGTACGTGGCGCGCATCAAGCAGGTGGTGTCGCACGCGCCCTGGCACGACCCGCTGCCCGCGGACGACCGGGTGGTGATCCCGGGCTACGCCTCGCTCTACGAGTTCTCGCGCGACCAGGAGGCGGTGGTGAAGGAGGGGCTCGTGGGGCGCTTCTGGACCTGGGTGCACTGGACGAACTGGCGCGTGGTGTTCCCGATGCCGCACTGGCAGCAGGAGCGGGTGGCCAGCGAGGCGATCACGGAGCTGAGCGGCGGTCGGCCGGTGCAGTTCCTCGTCACCAACTTCCCCACGTGGGAGCTGAATCACACCGTGCTCGCCTACGCCTACGACCTCGACCCCGCGGGCAACGTGCTCTTCACGGTCTACGATCCGAACGATCCGCGCGAGCCGGGCCTGGTCACGTTCGACCGCGCGGAGCGCCGCTTCGAGGCGACTCACATCTACGACACGAATCCCGGACCGATCCGGGCCTTCCGGATGTACTACTGGGCGCTGCTCTAGGCCGATGCCCCCATCCGATCCCGGTCCGGACGCGTCGAGCTCCACCGCGCCGCCCGACTGGTATTCGCACGGCCTCAACCGCCTCGCCTACCACAACCTAGACGCCGGGAGCCCGCCGCGTGGCCGCGCCTGAGCGGATCGCGATCGCGGCCGCGGGGGCGGTGACGCCCATCGGGCCCGACCTGGAGACGTTCTGGTCCGGGCTCGTCACCGGCGTCTCCGGCATCTCCCAGATCGAGCGCTTCGACGTGTCGGACCTGAAGGTCCAGCGCGGCGGCGAGGTGAAGAAGCTCGGGCGCATCAAGGACTGGTGCGGGGTGCCCGACTGCCGGGCCACCCGGCTGCTGGTCGCGGCCGCCGACGACCTCTGCGCGCAGGCCGCGCTCCGGCCGCTGCCCCTCGATCCGGCGCGGGTCGGGGTGGTGGTGGGCACCGCCCTCGGGGGCGTCGAGGAGGGCGAGCGGGCGCTCGCGGGAGACCGGCCGAGCCGGCGGTTCCCCGACGCGCTCTACGACGGGCCGGGCCACGACCTCGCCCGCTGGCTCGGAGCCCGCGGGCCGGTGATCACCGTCTCCACCGCGTGCGCGTCCGGCTCCACCGCGCTCGCGGTCGGCGCCGACCTCCTGCGCCGCGACGAGGCCGACCTGGTGGTGGCGGGCGGCTACGACGCGCTCTGCCGCTTCGTGCTGCGCGGCTTCAACGCGCTCCGCTCTCTCACTCGCGACGAGGTGCGGCCGTTCGATCGCCGGCGCACCGGCCTCCTGCTGGGGGAGGCGGGGGCGCTGGCCCTGCTGGTGCGCGAGCGCGACCTGCGCGGGCCGCGGCTCGGCACGCTGCTCGGCTACGGGAGCGCGAGCGATGGCTTCCACATCGCGGCGCCGCAGTCGGAGGGCCGGGGGCTCGAGCGCGCGGTGCGGGCCGCCCTCGCCGACGCGGGGATCGCGCCGGGCGACGTGGACTTCGTGAGCGCGCACGGGACCGCCACCCTCCTGAACGATCGCATCGAGACCTCGGCGCTCAAGCGGGCGCTCGGAGCCCGCGCCCACGACATCCCGATCAACTCGATCAAGGGTGGGCTCGGCCACACGATGGGGGCGGCGGCCGCGCTGGAGGCCTTCATGTGCCTGCTCGCGGCCCAGCGCGGCCTGATCCCGCCCACGCTCCACCTGGAGGAGCCGGATCCGGAGTGCGACCTCGACTACGTGCCCGGGCGCGCCCGCCCGGGCCGGCCGCGCATCATGCTGAGCACCTCGATGGGGTTCGGCGGCTGCAACGGGGCGATCGTGCTGGAGGGAGCCTGATGGGCGCCCCGCACGTCCGCGCGCTGGGGATCCTGAGCGGGCGGCCGGCCCCCGCGCCGGGGCCCGCGGTGTGGGCGCTGCCCCGTCCGGAGCGGACCGGGGACCGCTTCCGGCGCGCCACCCGCGAGTGCCTGCTGGCGCTTGCGGCCGTGGACGCGATGCTTGAAGATGGGAGGGCCACGCGAGAGGCGATCGCGGGGGACGGCACCGCGCTGCTCTACGTGACCGCGGCGGCCTACGGCGCCTCGAACCGCGAGTTCATCGAGCGACGGGGCGGGGTGATGCACTTCGCGTACACCGCGCCCGCGGTGGTGCCCGCGGAGGTCGCCATCGAGTTCGGGGTGACCGGCGCGTATGGCATCCTGATCGGTGGAGCGCCCTCGACCCTGCGGGCGATCCGGCAGGCGGGGCAGCTGCTGGACGAGGGGCGCTGCGATCGGGTGCTGCTGCTGGTGGTGGAGATCTTCGAGGAGTGCGCGGATCTCTACACGCGGCACCGGCGTTTCACGAAGTGGCCGCTGGTGGAGACCGCGGCGTGTCTCTGGCTCGAGCGCGGCGTGGGCGACCTGCGGTTCGAGTCGCGCCGCGACGGGAGCGGGGCGGGACCCGGACGGGCCGACGAGCGGCTCGCGGCGGGCCCGCTGGCCGACCTGCGCGAGTGGCTCGACCGCGGCGCGGCCGGAGCGCTGGAGCTGTCCGGCCACTGGCGCGACGAGCACGCGCGGCTCCAGTGGAGCATGGCGAGATCTCACGCCCGCGGCAGCGTGGCGTGACGGGGAGGTAGGTGCCGATGACGCAGAAGGAGGTGCTGGACGAGCTGAAGGGGCTCGTCGTCGAGCGGCTGAAGTTCGATCCGCGCCGCGCGGCCGAGATGACGCTCGAGACGACCCTGCCCAAGGGCGTCGACGGATCGCTCGGCCTGGACTCGCTCGACTTCATCGAGCTCTCGGTCGCGCTCGAGGAGCGCTTCGGCATCGTGATCGACGAGGGCCGCGACCTCACCGACGAGTTCCTCTCCCTCGACTCCCTGTCCCGGTTCATCCTGGCGAAGACCGGTCAGGGCTGAGCGCGGGTGCGCGCGGGCCCGACCGTGATGCGTCCCACCGGGATCACGTCGTCATGAGCCGGTCCCCCGGCGGCTCCCCGCCCGGCGGCCGGCCAGACGTGGTGGTCAGCGGGCTCGGGGTGGTGAGCCCGTACGGCGCGGGGGTCAAGAGCTTCTGGACCGGCCTCGCCGCCGGCGCCTGCGCCATCAAGCCCATCACCCTCATCGACACCGAGGGCTTCCGCTCCCGCATCGCGGCCGAGGTGCCCGCGGAGATCCTGCCCGCCCTCCGCGTCTCGCGCCGTCGCTCGCGCGCGGACCGCCTCGCGCTGGCCGCGGCCCGCGAGGCCCTCGCCGACTCCGGGCTCGAGGGCCGCGCCCGCCGCGAGTCCGCGCTGCTGGTGGGCGCGGTGGGCGGCGGCATGCTCGAGGGCGAGAACTGGTACTGGGGCGAGTGGCGCGGGCAGGCCACCGGGAACATCCGATCCCTGCGCTCGATCCTGCCCCTCTCCCACGCCGAGACCCTCAGTGCCCGCCTCCGCCTGACCGGGCCCAAGGAGACGGTGGTGATGGCGTGCGCCTCCGGGGCCGCGTCCATCGCGCTCGGGGCGGACCTGATCCGGGCCGGCGTCACTCCCACCGCGCTCGCGGGCGGGGTGGACGCGCTCACCCACATCTGCTTCATGGGCTTCAACGCGCTGAAGCTCCTCGATCCCACGCCCTGCCGGCCGTTCGACCGTGACCGCCGCGGCATGTCCATCGGCGAGGCCGCCGCGTTCCTGGTGCTGGAGGACGCGGAGCACTGCCGGGCGCGCGGGGGCCGGGCGCTGGCCCGCCTCGCCGGCTCGGGCATGACCACCGACGCCCACCACGTCACCGCGCCGCATCCCGAGGGCGAGGGGATGATCCACGCCATGCGCCAGGCGCTGGCCGACGCGGGGCTCGAGCCGGACGCGGTCGGCTACGTCAACGCCCACGGCACCGGAACGCCGCAGAACGACCGCGCGGAGGCGCTCGCCCTGCGGCGCGTGTTCGGCGAGGGCGGGGTGCTGGTGAGCTCCACCAAGTCGCTCGTCGGCCACACCATGGCCGCGGCGGGCAGCGTGGAAGCGGCGGCCACGATCCTGGCCCTCCAGCACGGCCTGCTGCCGCCCACCGCGAGCCTCGAGCACGCCGATCCCGACGTGCCGTTCGACTGCCTGCCGGGCGTCGCGCGTCCCGCCGACGTGGGCGCGGCCCTCTCCAACTCCTTCGGCTTCGGCGGGCAGAACGTGAGCCTGGTCTTCGAGAAGGCCCCGCGGTGAATCGGCGCGTCGTCGTCACCGGGCTCGGCACCGTCAACGCCTCCACCGCGGGCGGTCGCGAGGCCCTCGCCGGCGCGCTGGCCCTGGGCCGCTCCGCCATCGCCCCCGTGAAGAGCTTCGGGGTGGACGGCTGTGCCAGCACGCTCGGAGCGGAGGTGGACGAGGCCACGCTGGCCTCGCTGGTGGATCGCGACGCGGCCCGCCGGCTCTCGCGCATCTGCCGGTTCGGTCTCGCCGCCTGCGTGCTCGCGGTGCGCGACGCGGGGGTGGCCGGCGGCGCGGGGCTCGGCATCGTGGTCGGCACCGAGCACGGCGACTTCACCTCGAGCCGGGACTTCGCCCAGGGCTTCCTCCGGCGCGGCCCGGGCGGCCTCTCGCCGATGATCTTCCCGAACACGGTGATGAACACGATGGCCTCCATCGCCGCCATCGCCATCGGGGCCAAGGCGCCCTCGATCACCGTGAACCAGGCGACTCTCGCCGGCGATCTGGCGGTGGCGCGCGGGGCCCGCCTGGTCGCGGACGGCCGCGCGGAGGCGGTGGTGGCGGGCGGCGTCGACGAGCTGTTCGAGGACGTGTACCGTCGGCTCTCCCAGATGGGTGCGCTCTCCCCGATGGCGAGCGCGGCCCCGGAGGGCTGCCGCCCCTTCGCGCCCGATCACAACGGCCCGGTGCTGGGCGAGGGGGCCACGTTCCTGGTGCTGGAGGAGCGGGAGGCGGCGCGGGCGCGCGGGGCCAAGGTCCTGGCCGAGATCACCGCGGCCGCGTGGGGCAACGTGCCCACCGCGCCTCACACCGGCGGCCCGCGCCGGCACGACCGCGCCTCGCCGGTGGCCCGCCTCCTGCGCGCGCGCGGCGGAGCGGCCGTCGCCCGCTGCTACGGCTCCGGCAACGGAGACCCCGCGGTCGACGACTGGGAGCGCGCCCTGCTGGCGCGCGACCTGCCCGGCGCGCGCGCCGGCCTGCTGCCGCCCACCGCGCTGGCGCCGCTCTTCGGCCAGCACGGGGGGCTCGGGGCCCTGCGCGTGGGGGCCGCGGCCCTCGACGCGGAGCGGGGCGCCTCGTCGGTGCTGGTGCACGGCATCGCCCGCGGCGGTTGCCGCACCGCGCTCGTGCTGGAGCCCGCCGCGTGAGCGACACCCTCGTCCTGATCCCGGTGTTCAACGAGGCGGCGACCATCGGCGACATCGTGGAGCGCGCCCGCCTGCACGGCCCGGTGCTGGTGGTGGACGACGGCTCCACCGACGCCACCGCGGCGCGGGCCGCGGCCGCCGGCGCGGAGGTCGTCACCCTCGAAGCGCGGCGGGGCAAGGGGGCCGCGCTGCGGCGCGGCTTCGCGGAGGCCCGGCGCCGCGGCGTGGCGCGCGTGGTGACCCTCGACGGTGACGGCCAGCACGAGCCGGACGAGATCCCGCGCCTGCTCAAGGTGGCGATCGAGGAGCCCGCCGCGCTCGTGATCGGCGGCCGGCTCACCGGGCTCACCGAGTCCCCGGGCCGGGTGATTCCCGCGGCCCGGCTCGCCGCGCTGCGGGTGGCCGGCTTCTTCATCGACTGGCTGAGCGGCGTGGCGGTGCTCGACACCCAGTCCGGCTTCCGCGTCTATCCCGCGAGCCTGCTGGCCGCGGTGAGCCCGCGTCGCGGCGGGTTCGTGCTCGAGACCGAGATGCTGCTGCGCGCGGCCGACCGGGGCGTGACGATCCGCGAGGTGCCGGTCACTCCCATCCACTTCGAGGACCGCCGCAGCCGCTTCCGGCCCGCGCGGGACGGGCTCGCGGTCGGCACCTACCTCGCGGGGCGCATAGTGAGCCGCTGGGCGCGCGAGGGGGCCGCGGGCGCGGCGTGGGTCGTCGGCATCTTCAGCCCGACCCGCCTGCGGCAGCGGCACCGCGAGATGTACCAGTTCGCGGGGCCGCACCGCACGAACCCGCCGGGCTGGGCGCTGGCGGTGGGCACCTTCGTGGCCGATCGCGCCCTGCGCACCGCGGAGCGCGGCTGGCGCTCGGCCCACGCGCGCGGGCTGCGCCTGGCCGCGGCCGCCACCGCGGCGACGCCGCTCCTGCTTGGGCTGGCCCTCGGCCGCCGCGCGCTGGCCCTGGTCGGCGCCGATCCGCTCGGAGCGGTGGTGCGGACGCTCTACTCGCAGGACGCGCTCGCCGCCACGCTCGAGTCGCCGGGCCCGCGGTCCACCGGGCCCGGCCCGCGTCCGGCGGACTACGACGTGCTGGTGGTGGGCGGCGGCCCGGGCGGATCCAGCGCGGCGACCTTCCTCGCGCGCGGCGGCCTGCGGGTGGCCCTGGCCGAGCGCGAGGCCTTCCCGCGCTTCCACGTGGGGGAGTCGCTCCTGCCCGCCAACATGCCGGTGCTGGACCGCCTGGGCGTGCTGGACGCGGTGAAGGCACGCGGGTTCCTCGTGAAATACGGGGCCTACTTCCACGACCAGGACCTCGACCTGGGCTACCAGTTCTTCTTCCGCGAGGGCAAGCCCTGGCCGTCGTACACCTACGAGGTCCAGCGCGGCGAGTTCGACAAGATCCTCCTCGACCACGCGGCCGCGCAGCCGAACGTCACCCTGCTGCAGCCCGCGACGGTGGAGCGGGTAGCTTTCGACGAGGACGGCGTGACCGCGACGGTGGCCGAGGCCGCGGGCCCTCGCGAAGTACGGGCGCGCTTCCTGGTCGACGCGAGCGGGCGCGACGCGTTCATCGCGACCCGCCACGGCAAGCGCCGGCCCGTCGAGGGCCTCGGCAAGGTGGCCCTGTTCGCCCACTTCCGCGGCGGCAAGCGCTGGCCCGGCAAGGAGGCGGGCAACATCCGGATCTTCAGCTTCGAGCCGGGCTGGTTCTGGTACATCCCGTTCCACAACGGCACCAGCAGCGTGGGCTGCGTGCTCCACGCGCGGACGGTGCGCGGGCACGAGCGCAACCTCGAGCAGCTCTACCACTCGCTGATCGCCCGCTGCCGCGGCCTGGCCGAGGCGCTCGACGGGGCGCCCCGCATCACGGCGGTGCACAGCGCGGCCAACTTCTCCTACCAGACCGAGCCCGCCATCGGCGACCGCTTCGTGTGCGTGGGCGACGCGATCGCGTTCCTGGACCCCATCTTCTCGTCCGGGGTGTACCTCGCGACCCAGTCCGCGGAGCTGTCGTCGGTGGAGATCCTGAAGGCGTTCCGCGAGAACCGCTTCGAGGCGCGCCGCTTCGCGGGCTACCAGAAGGCGATCCGCCGCGGCATGCGGCCCTTCCAGCGCTTCATCCGCAACTTCTACGACCCGTCGTTCACCGAGATGTTCCTCAATCCGCGCGAGTACGCGGGCATGGTGGACGGGGTCACCGGGGTCCTGGCCGGGGGCGCGTTCCTGCGCATGAGCCTGCGCATGCGCCTGTCCCTCGAGGTGTTCTTCACGATCGTCCGCATCAACCGGTGGGTGCGACGCCGCCGAGGGCTGAACACCGAGTCCCGCTTCAAATGGTAGGCGTCCTCCGTCGGCTCCTGCCCGGGAACTACCTGTTCACGATCCTGGGCATCGCGGTGGGAGTGGCGGGCCTGGTGGCCCTCGGCGCGATGGCCGAGCGCATCACCCGCTTCATCGACGGCGGCGATCGCTTCGTGCTCGGGCAGATCTCGGTGGCGGGCGAGGGGATGGGCATGGGCACCGGCTTCACCGCGGGCGGTCTGCTCCGCGCGGACCGCATCGAGCAGATCGCGCACGTGCCGGGGGTGGCCGCGGTGCAGGCCCAGGTCATGCTCCCGCTCAATCCCACCACCTCGCAGTTCCTCACCCTCACCCAGGAGCTGATCCTGGGCATCGATCCGGCGGCGCCGGCGCCGAACCGGCAGCTCCGGGAGCTGCCGGTGAAGCGCGGGCGCTTCCTGAGAACGGGCGACCGCGGGGTGGTGGTGGTGGGATCCGACTTCGCGGCCACCCGGAAGCTCGCGGTGGGCCAGCGGCTCGAGCTGGGGAGCGGGCGCACCTTCGAGGTGGTCGGGGTGCTCGACAAGACCCTCACCGCGCCGGACCGCTTCGCGATCGTGCCCCTCGAGGACGCGCGCGACCTCTGGCTGCGCCGCGACCCTCTGCTGGTGCAGGTCTTCGCGGGCGGCAGCGGAGCGATGAGCCGGCGCGACCTCAACACCGGGGCCGCGGTGTCGTGGGCCGACGGGGTCGACCCCGACGACCTCGCGCGGCGCATCCAGAAGTCGGTGTCGGGGGTCAACGTCACGATCCCGGGCGAGCTGAGCCGCGTCCTGCGCCAGTCCACCGCGTTCTTCTCGGCCCTGCTCTTCGGCATCGGGGTGCTGGGCCTCGTGATCGGGGGGGCGTCGCTCTCCAACACCGTGACCGCGGCGGTCTTCGAGCGCATCCGTGACTTCGGCATCAAGCGCGCCCTCGGCGCCACCGACCTCCAGCTCCTGCGCGAGATCCTGACCGAGGCCCTCGCGGTGTCGGTCTCGGGGGGCGCCATCGGAGTGGTCCTCGCCCTCGCGATCGGGTTCATCGTCGACGCGCGCGTGCTGAGCGACGGCCAGCAGCTCTTCCTGTTCTCGCCCCGGCTCCTGCTCTTCGCCCTCGTCTTCTCCGCCATCCTGGGCGGGCTCGCCGCGACCTACGCCACCCTGCGCATCGTGCGGCTGTCTCCCGCCGAGGCCATCCGGCGCGGAGCCTGAGGTGGCCCCGATCCGGGTGCGGGCGGTTGGCCTCAGCAAGACGTTTCGAGGACCCGACGGTGGTCCCGTGCCGGTGCTCGACGGGGTGGACGCGGAGGTGGGGGCGGGCGAGTTCGTGGCGGTGGCGGGGCCCTCCGGCTGCGGCAAGTCGACGCTGCTCAACCTGCTGGGGCTGCTCGAGCCGCCCGACCGGGGCGAGGTCTGGCTGGGCGACGTGTGCGTGAGCCAGCTCTCGCGGCGGGCCCAGTGCCCGGTGCGCGGCCGCTCCATCGGCTACGTCTTCCAGTCGTTCCTGCTGATCTCGAGCCTCACCGCGCTCGACAACGTGCTGCTGGCCGCGCGCTACGTCGGCCGGGCGCGGAGCGAGGCCCTGCCCGCCGCGCGCGCGCTCATGGAGCGGCTCGGGGTCGCCCACCGCGCCGGGCACTATCCCTCCCAGCTCTCGGGGGGTGAGCAGCAGCGGGTGGCCTACTGCCGGGCGGTGCTGAACGCGCCCCCGCTGGTGCTGGCCGACGAGCCGACCGGCAACCTGGACGAGGGGCACGCCGCGGTCATCCTGTCCGAGCTCCGCGGACTGTGCCGGGACCGCGGGGCCTCGGTTATCCTTGTCACGCACCGGGCCGATGCGGCCGCCCTCGCGGACCGCACCCTGTCCCTGCGCGCGGGGCGGCTCGAACCACGAGGAGGTGGGACGACATGATCCCGCGTCGCGCGCTCGCGGCCGTGCTCGTGCTGGGCGGGCTGCTGGCGGGGTCCGGAGCGGCGATTGCCGATGACGCCAGCCGCACCTTCGCCGCTCCGCCCGACCGGGTCTTCACCGTGACCCGCTCGGTGCTCGAGAGCCTGGGCTGGGACATCGACAAGGAGGACCGCGACGTGGGCTGGATCGTCACCGATTCCCGCCGTCTCGACGGCGACAACTTCGGGGTCTACGCCAAGGGTGTCGAGCACCGGCTGCGCGTGTCGGTCAGGCGACTCGACGGGGGCCGCAGCTCGGTGTCGGTGGAGCGGCGCGTGTACAAGGAGGAGCGCATCCTCTTCGTGGACAAGGAAGAGGACATCAAGACCGACGATCGGTCGGTCGAGAAGCGCATCCTGGACGAGATCGGCCGTTCTCTCTAGTGGCGGCCCTGCGCGACGTCGGCGTCGCCCTCGTCTCCGCGGTCGGGCTCGCCGCTCTGCTGCTGGCCCCGGGCCTCGGCGCGGCGCCGCTCGACGACCCCGGCGAGGGGCAGCACGCCGAGATCGCCCGCGAGATGCTCGGCGGCAGCTGGATCACGCCGCGGCTCAACGGGGTGCGATACTTCGACAAGCCTCCGCTGCTCTACTGGCTGACCGCCGCCGCCTTCCATCGCCTGGGCCCCACCGAGGGGGCGGCTCGCCTGGCTTCGCTCGCGGGCGCCCTCCTCGCGGTGGCCGGGACGACCATCCTCGGCGTCGGCCTGCTCGGGCGGAGCGGGGGATTCCTGGCCGGCGCGGCGCTGCTCTCGTGCGCGCTCTTTGCCGCCTTCGCGCGCTACGTGAGGCCGGAGACGCTGTTCGTGGCCGGGATCTCGTGGGGGTTCACGGGGCTGTTGCTGGGGATGTGCGGGCGACCGTTTGCTGCAGCGGCCTTTACGGATTTTTCGAATGCGGGGGCCCAGAAATGGCCCCCGCACTCCCCCAGTGGCGGACAGCCGTTGGAGTCCGAGGTCCGGTCCTCCCCCAGTGGCGGACAGCCGTTGGAGTCCGAGGTCCGGTCCTCCCCCAGTGGCGGACGGCCGTTGGAGTCCGAGGGCCGGTCCTCCCCCATAGGCGGACAGCCCGTCGCGTCTCGCTGGGCGCTGGTCGGGTGTGGGGCCCTCGGCGTCGCAGCGTTGGCGAAGGATCCGTTGGGGTTGATCGGGCCGGTGGGGGCGGTGGCGGGGGCTCTGTGGCTGGCGGGGCGGCTGCGGCCGGTGCGCGCGTGGCTGCCGGTGGGCGGAGTCGTGCTGACGCTGGCGCTCGGGGCCGGGTGGTACGTGGCGGTGGCGGCCCGCGAGTCGTCGTTCCTCTGGTACACCGTGATCGACAACCACGTGCTGAACGTGGCCCGCATGCGCGCGTTTCCCGACGAGGACGTGCCGCTCTCCGCGCTCGAGTTCGCGGCCGCCGCCTCCTTCGGCGCGTTTCCGTGGATCCTCGCCGCCGGGGTGACGGTGGTCGGGCTCGCGCGGCGGCGCGCGTGGCGCGATCCAGGCGGTCAAGCTGCCGCACTACGGGCTGCCCGCCTATCCGGCCGTCGCGCTCCTCGCCGCGCGCGCGTGGCGCGACCCGGGCGCGCCGCGCCAGGGGTTGATCCTGGCCCACCTCGCGCTGTTCGTGCTGCTGGGCGCGGGGCTCGCGTGGTGGGGCGCGGGCGACGGGCGCGCCTTCACTGCCACCGTGTTCGGCGTCACCGACGTGTACTCGCGCAAGGAGGCGGCGTGGGGCCAGGCCTCGCCGTACCCGCCGTGGTCCGATCTGCAGCCCCTGCTCGTCCGGGGGGCGGTGCTGCTGCTGGCGGGCGCGGCGGTCCTCGCCGTGGCCGCGGCGCGGCGGTCGGCGCGGCTGGGTGCCGCGGCGGTGGCCGCGGTCATGCTGCTGCTGATGCCGGTGGTGGGCGACGGGCTCGCGGCGACTTCTCGCGCGCGCGCCGTCGCGGGCATGGCCCGCGAGATCCGCGACCGCCTCGGTCCCGCTGACGTGCTGGTGCTGGAGGGGCCGATCGAGAACGCGGGCGCGCTCGAGTTCTACTCGGGCCACCGGCCCGCGCTGCTCGACGGGCGCCGCAGCGTGCTCGGGATCGGGGCCACCTTCGCGGACGCGGCCGACACCTTCTGGACTCCCGCGCGCTTCACGGAGGCGTGGGCCTCGCCGCGGCCGCCGTATCTGCTCACCACCCGCGAGCCGGCGCGGAGCATCGCGGCCGAGCTGCCTCCCGACAGCGTGCGCCTGCTCGCGGCCGACAACGGCCGCTGGCTCTACGGTCACGCGCCCGCGGCCGCCCGCTGATGCTCACCCAGCTCATCGTCCACTTCACGTACCCGGGCGTGTTCCTCATCCTGCTCGCCACCGGGCTCGGGATGCCGGTCCCGGAGGAGCTGCCCATCGCGATCGCGGCCATGATGGCGCGCTGGGAGGTGATGAACTGGTGGGGCGCGCTGCTGGCCTGCCTGGGCGGGGTGCTCTCGGGCGACATCCTGCTCTACGTCCTCGGCCGCCACTTCGGCCGGCGCATCCTGCACTGGCCGACCGCGCGGCGCATCCTGACCCCGGAGCGAGAGGCGCGGGTGATGCACGCCTATCACAAGCACGGGCTCAAGTTCGTGGTGATGGCCCGCCTGGTGATGGGCCTCCGCGCGGCCGCGTTCCTCACCGCGGGGCTGGTGCGCGTTCCC
>Ga0134123_10001318_pt1 | contig 16180 bp, 3 predicted proteins | sample KB303_FD_96460 | JGI IMG/M metagenome (GOLD analysis project Ga0134123, IMG submission 96460) | Terrestrial soil microbial communities without Nitrogen fertilizer from Kellogg Biological Station, Michigan, USA - KB3-0-3 | ecosystem: Environmental > Terrestrial > Soil > Unclassified ...
CGGGCTCCTTGCCAAGTCCCAGGGCGACTTCAAGAGCGCCCAGGGCTTCTTCGAGCGCAGCCTCGCGATCCACGAGAGACTCGAACCGGGAAGCCTCGATGAGTCCGATGTCCTCAACAACCTGGGGGCGCTCCATCGCCAGCGCGGGGATCCCGACCGGGCCCAGGGCTACTTCGAGCAGGCCCTGGCGATCAAGGAGAGGCTGGCGCCCGCGAGCCTGAACCTTGCCGGCGCACTGGTCAATTTCGGGCTGGTCCTCAAGCTGCGTGGCGATCTCGACGGTGCCGAGCGCAACCTGAGGCGAGCCCTGGCGATCGCGGAAAAGCTCGCGCCCGGCGGCCACGAGCGGGCGACGACCTTGGGCAACCTCGCAAGTGTGGCTCAACTGCGCGGCGATCTCACCGGCGCCGAGGATCTCTCCCGGCAGGCGCTGGTTCTCAACACGAAGATCCTCCCCCTCGGCGTCGACGTGGCCAGCAACTTGAATCGGCTTGGGGACCTTGCCAGGATGCGGGGCAACGCTGAAGAGGCGGAGGAGCAGTTTCGGAAAGCTCTGGAGATCTACGACAAGGCCGCTCCCAAGAGCCTGGGAGCATCAGACAGTTGGAACGGCCTCGCCAACGTCGCTCTGGCGCGTGGCGATTGGGAAGCCGCGACAGGCTCCTTCGAGCGGGCGCTCGCAATCCGGCAAGCGGCCACTCCGGATGGACCGATGGTGGCGGCCAGCCTCATCAACCTGGCCAACGTCATGGCCCGGCGCGGCGATCTGGCGGTGGCGCGCACTTACCACGAAAGGGCTCTCGCGCTTTTCGAGAAGATCGCTCCCGAGACCCTCGAGACCACCTTCGCGCTGTTCAACCTCGGCGCCGTCGTCTTCCTCCAGGGGGATGAGGATCTCGCCCAGCGCCTCTTCGAGCGCTCCCTGCGGATCAGAGCGCGGCTGGCCCCCGGAAGCCTTCTGGAGGCTGACAACCTCAGGAATTTGGCCGAGGTGGCCTCCCACCGCGGTGATCTGGATCAGGCGAAAACCCTCTATGAGCAAGCTCTGAGGAGCCAGAATCGCCTGGCTCCCGGCAGCACCGCGGTGGCGGAGACGCTGCACGACCTCGCAGCCGTCCTCCGGCGTGCAGGAAAACCGGCGGCGGCTCTGCCGTACCTCCTGCGGGCTCTCGCCGCTCTCGAAACGCAGATCGGCCGGCTCGGCGGCTCGGACTTCGTCCGGATCGGCTTCCGTGCCCGGTACGCTCCCTACTATCGGGAAGCCCTCGACCTTCTCCTCGAGCTCAAGAGGCCGGAGGAGGCTTTCCTCGTCCTTGAGCGCTCCCGAGCCCGCGGCCTGCTCGCCATGCTCACCGAACGCGACCTGGTCTTCTCGGCCGATATCCCACCGGCTCTCGAGGCGAAACGGCGAACCGTCGCCCACCGGTATGAAGAAGTTGCGCGGAGGATCGCTGAGGCACAAGAGGCATCCGATGCGCCAGGGACCAAGACCCTCGTCGCTGAGCTTACGGACCTCCGGCGCCAACACGAGGAGGTCGCAGCGGGGATCAGGAGGACCTCGCCGCGGCTCGCCACCCTCCAGTACCCGGCGCCGCTTGACGTGGCAGGTGCGCAGGCGGCCCTGGATCCGGGAACCCTGCTGCTCTCCTACAGCGTCGGCCCTGCCGAGACCCACCTGTTCGCCCTCGAAGCAGCCGGCCCCCTGACGGTCGTGACCCTGGCGTACGGCGAGGAGGCCCTACGTAGCGAGGTCGGGATCTTCCTCGAGACCCTCGAGGCCGCCCGGCCTGGCTCGGTCATTGGCGAGGAACGACGGAGGGCTTTGGAGGCGCGGGCACGGAGCCTCTACAGAAAACTCTTGGGCCCCGTTCTCCCATTGATCCAGAAGAGCGAGCGCCTGCTCCTCGTTCCCGACGGCCCGCTCGAAAGGCTGCCATGGGGAGCCCTGAGGCGCGAGGCGGCGGACGTCCCGCAGTTTGTGAGCGAGTGGAAACCTCTCCATCTGGCCCCCTCCGCCACCGTTTTCGCCGAAATCGAGCGGTCTCGACGGCCGGCCGGAGAAAGGTCCAATCCGGAGCTCGCCGCCTTCGGTGATCCCCTCTGCGGCGAGCCTGCCCCAACAGCCGTTCCTCTGAGCGGAGAGGCTCGACAATCGCAATCGGCTGACCGCGGCCGGTCTTGCGAGCCCCTCCCGGCTGCCCGCGCCGAGGTTACGGAGATTGGCCGGCTGTTCCCAAACCATGCCCGCCTTTACCTGGGCGGCGAGGCCACCGAAGAGAAGGCCAAGGCTCTGGGCCGCGACGTGCGCTCCCTCCACTTCGCCACGCACGCCATTCTCGATGCTCGCTTTCCCCTCGATTCCGCAATCGTCCTCACGCAATCCGAGACCTTCGGGGAAGGCCGCGACAACGGCCTCCTCCAAGCCTGGGAAATCTTCGAACAAGTCCGCCTCGACGCCGACCTCGTCGTCCTCTCGGCCTGTGAGTCCGGGCTCGGCAAAGAGATGGGCGGCGAAGGCTTGATCGGTCTCACCCGTGCGTTCCAGTACGCGGGCGCGCGGTCCGTCTTGGCATCGCTGTGGAAGATCTCCGACCGCATCACCGCGGAGCTCATGGTGCGCTTCTACAAGCATCTCAAGGACGGCATGGCCAAGGACGAGGCACTCCGGGCAGCGCAGATGGAGCTGATCCAGGGGCCGGTCCGGGTCAAGAACGAGAAGGGGGAGGAAGAAGAGACCGACGCCTCCGCTCCGTACTACTGGGCCGCATTCCAGATCTACGGCGACTGGCAGTAGGGGTACATGAAAGCTCGAAAACTGCGGGTGCTCCCCCTGAAGAAAGAGGTGACCGGCATGGTGACTGAGGTTGCCAGGGGTTACTTAAGGTGACAGCCGAGGGCCACCCTGCCGGGCGACTTCCGCCAAAGGCCGGCTAGAATGCGTCACCGCCACCACGGTCCAGAGCACTAGTAGGGGGACACACCGAGCCATGAGCGTGCGCAACCTGCACCGGACCCTTGCGTCGCTGACCCCGCAGCAGCGGGCTCTCTTCGCCCGCCGGCTGGCGGAGGACGGCCTGAGCGGGGACTCGCTGGAGATCCTGCCGCGCCCCGCCACGGGCGAGCCGGTTCCGGCCTCGCTGGTGCAGCAGCGCCTCTGGATCCTCGACCAGATGGAGCCGGGCAACCCGTTCTACAACCTCCCGCTCCTCTGTTTCCGCGTGCGCGGCGCGCTGCGGCCGGAGGTCCTCGCCCGCTGCTTCCGCGAGATCGAGCGGCGCCACGAGTCGCTGCGCACGGTCTTTGCCCCCGGCGACCCGGTTCCGTTCCAGGTCATCCTGCCGGCGGGCGAGCCGCAGCTCCCCCTGGTCGACCTTTCCGCCCCGCCGCCGGCGCGGCGTGAGGAGACCGCCTGGCGGCTCGCCCGGGAGGAGGGGCGCCGGCCCGTCGACCTCGCCCGGGGGCCGCTGTGGCGGACGAGCCTGGTGCGGATCGGCGCGCACGACCACCTGCTGTTCGTGCTCATGCACCACATCATCTCGGACGCCTGGTCGCTCGGCGTCTTCTACCGCGAGCTGAGCGCCCTCTATGCGGCGTTCAGCCAGGGCCGGCCTTCGCCGCTGCCGGAGCCGCCGATCCAGTATCCGGATTTCGCGATCTGGCAGCGGCGGCAGCTCCAGGGGGAGCGGCTCGCCGAGGAGGTGCGCTTCTGGCGCGAGCAGCTCGCCGGCGCTCCCGACCTCCTGGAGCTGCCGTGGGACCGGCCGCGGCCCGCCCTGCGCACCTTCGCCGGCGAGCGGTCGACCGCCCACTTCTCCCCCGAGCTGGCCGAGGGGATCGCGGCGGCGAGCGCGCAGGCGGGTGCCAGCCTCTTCATCATGCTGCTGGCGGCCTTCGACGCCCTCCTCCATCGCTGGAGCGGCCAGGACGACGTCGTGCTCGGCTTTCCCGTGGCGGGCCGCACCCTGGCGACCGAAGATCTCATCGGGTTCTTCGTCAACACCGTGGCCCTGCGCGCCCGCCTCGGCGGCGATCCCACGTTCCGCGAGCTCCTGGCACGGACGCGGGACGTGGTGCTCGACGTCTTCGAGCACCAGGAGCTGCCGTTCGACCGGCTGGTGGAGGAGCTCAACCCGCCACGGGACCCGGCCTGGAGCCCGGTCTTCCAGACCATGATGTCGCTCCAGAACACGCCCACGCCGGATCTCGAGCTGGGCGGCCTGGACGTCGTTCCGGTGGGGGTCGGAAGCGGCACCGCGCAGACCGACCTGATCTTCTTTTCCGGCATGCAGCGGGGACGCCTGGGGCTCCTGCACCTGGAGTACAACACCGGGCTCTTCGACGCGACCACGATCGAGCGCATGCAGGGGCATCTGCTGAACCTCCTGGCCGGCGTGGTCGCCGGCCCGGACCGCCGCCTCTCGCTCCTGCCGCTCCTCTCCGCCGCCGAAGAGCACCAGCTCTGCCGTGAGTGGGCCGGCCATGGCTCCGCTCCAGAGGAGACAGAGACGGCGTCCTCCCCCTGTCTCCACGAGCTCTTCGCCGAGCAGGCGCGGCAACGGCCCGCCGACGTGGCGGTGATCTCGGACCGCCTCGCCGTCACCTACGGCGAGATCGAGCGGCGGGCCAATGCCCTCGCCCACCACCTGCGATCGCTGGGTGTCGGGCCGGAGACCCGGGTGGGGCTCTGCGCCGAACGGGGCGTGGAGATGGTGGTCGCCCTGCTGGGCATCCTCAAGGCCGGCGGCGCCTACGTGCCGCTCGATCCCGCCTACCCCGCGGAGCGCCTGGCGTTCCTGCTGGACGACGCGGTGGCCGGCCAGGCGAGCCCGATCCTGCTGCTGGGCCCGGGGCTCGCCGCGGCGTTCCCCGATCTGGCGGCCCGCGGAGTGCGTGCCGTGGAGCTCGCGGCCGGCGAGGCCGACCATCCGCCGTCTGTCGCGGTCCGCTCCGCGAACGCCGCCTACGTCATCCACACGTCCGGCTCCACGGGACGGCCCAAGGGCGTGGTCGTCACCCACGCCAACGCGGCCCGCTTCGTCACCTCCGCGCTCTCGCGGCTCGGCCTCGACGAGAGCGAGGTCTGGGTCTCGTTCCACTCCTTCGCGTTCGACTTCTCGGTCTGGGAGATGTTCGGCGCCCTGCTCTCCGGCGGGCGTCTGGTCATCGTCCCCCGCGAGGTGGCCCGCTCGCCGCGCGCCTTCCTGCGGCTGCTCGCCGAGACCGGGGTGACGATGCTCAACCAGATCACCTCGGCCCTCTACCAGCTCGTGGCCGCCGCCGCCGAAGAGGACCCGCCGCCTCGCCTCGCCCTGCGCCGGGTGCTCGTCGGCGGCGAGGCCCTGGAACCGGGCCGCATCGCTTCCTGGTTGGGAGACGGCCCTCCCCGCCTGCTCGGCGTGTACGGCATCACCGAGACCACGGTCCTCTCGACGTTCCGGCCGCTGGCGGCCGAAGACCTGGCGCGTCCGGCCAGCCGGATCGACGGCCCGTTCCCCGAGGTCGCGCTCCATCTCGCCGGACCGCGCGGGGAGATGGTCCCCCTCGGCGTACGGGGGGAGGTCCTGATCGGCGGCACCGGCGTCGCCCGGGGCTACCTGGGGCGGCCGGAGCTGACCGCGGAGCGGTTCGTCCCCGATCCCTTCGCCACAGCACCCGGGGCGCGTCTCTACCGCAGCGGCGACCTGGCGCGCCGCCTGCCCGACGGCGGCCTCGAATACCTCGGCCGCATCGACCATCAGGTGAAGATCCGCGGCTTCCGCATCGAGCTCGGCGAGATCGAGGCCGCCCTGGCCCGCCACCCCGGCGTGCGGGATTGCGCGGCGGCCGTCCGCAAGGTGGGACCCGGCGAACCGGGGATCGCGGCCTGGTACGTGCCGGCGACCGATCCGATTCCGACCGCCGCGGAGCTGCGCGCCTTTCTGCAGCAGAGCCTGCCGGGCCACATGATCCCGGCGGTCTTCGAGCCTCTCGCATCCCTTCCAACGACGGGCAGCGGCAAGCTGGATCGCAAGGCCCTGCCGGCGCCCGGCCGGGCCGGCTCCCCGGGAGACGCGGAACGGGCGGCTCCGCGCACTCCCCTGGAAGAGACCCTGGTGGATCTGTGGAAGGAGCTGCTGGGGGCCGAGCAGGTGGGCCGGGAGGACGATTTCTTCGAGCTGGGCGGGCACTCGCTGGTCGCCACGCGGCTGATCTCGCGGCTGCGCGACCGGTTGCAGGTGGAGGTCCCGCCCCAGCTCATCTTCCAGACCCCGCGGCTCGCCGCACTGGCCGAGGCTCTCGAGCAGGTCCGCTCGCAGGATCCGCGGCCGCAGACGCCGGCCCTGACCGCCCTGCCGCGCCGGGTGCGGCGCGCCGGCTGAGCCCAGGAGAGCACGAGAGATGCACGACTTGAACGTCGACCTGCAACCGGCCCGGGCTGTCGCAGGCGTCGAGGCGGCCGGCGACGCCGGGACGGAGATGTTCGTCGCTCCCGCCTCCTTCGCCCAGCGGCGCCTCTGGCTGCTCGACCGCCTGCGGCCGGGGTCTTCCGCCTACAACGTCCCCCTGGCGGTGCGGCTGCGCGGCCCCGCGAGCGCCGGCGCCCTCGCCAGAGCCCTGGCGGAGCTCACCGCGCGCCACGAGACGCTGCGCACCGCCTTCGGCGAGGAGGACGGCGAGCCCGTCCAGTTGATCGCGCCGGAGCTGCGCCCGGACCTCCCGGAGATCGATCTCGGCTCCCTGTCCCCTGACCGCGCCGAGGCCGAGGCGATGCGCCAGATCCGCGACGAGGCGCGGCGCCCCTTCGACCTGAGCCGCGCGCCGCTGCTGCGGGCGTTTCTCTTCCGGTTCCCGAGAACGCGAGGACGGGAGGGGTTCCCCCCTCTCCCGGGGGATGGGTATGCGATGGGAGAGGGGGGGCAGGGGGGTGAGGTCCTCCTCCTCAACGCCCACCACATCGTCACCGACGGCTGGTCGCTGGGCATCCTCCTGCGCGAGCTGCCGGCGCTCTACGAAGCCTTCGCCGCCGGGCTCCCCTCTCCGCTGCCGGACCTGCCCATCCAGTATGCCGACTTCGCCGCCTGGCAGCGCGAATGGCTGCAGGGCGACGTGCTGGAGCAGAAGCTCGAACCGTGGCGCCAGCGGCTCGCCGGCGCGCCGGCGGGGCTGGATCTGCCCACCGACCGCCCCCGCGCCCTCGACGCTCCGGCGGAGGGGCGCTGCGGGCTCCTCCCCCTGGCGCTGGACGCCTCGCTCTCGGCGGAGCTCCGCCAGCTCGCGCGCGCCTCGGGCTCGACTCTCTTCATGACGCTCCTCGCCGGCTTCCAGGCCCTGCTCTCCCGCCACAGCGGCCAGAGGGACCTGGTGGTGGGCTCGCCGGTGGCCAACCGGAACCGCCTGGAGATCGAGGGGATCATCGGCTTCTTCGTCAATCTGCTGCCCCTGCGCGGCGACCTCTCCGGCGACCCCGGCTTCCGGCAGCTCCTGGAGCGCGTGCGCGAGGCGGCGGTCGAGGCGTTTGCCCACGAGGACCTGCCCGTCGAGAAGCTGGTGGAGGACCTGCGCCCCGACCGCCGGCTGCAGCAGAACCCCCTGTTCCCCGTGCTCTTCGCCCTCCAGCAGCCGCAGAGCGCGCCCGCGACCGGCGACGGCCCGGCCTGGGAGCTGTTGGAGGTCCACCCGGGGACCGCCAAGCTCGAGCTGAGCCTCCTCCTGGAGGACGGCCGCGCGGAGATCCGCGGCTCCTGGGAGTACGACGCCCACCTCTATGACGCCGCCACCATCGCCCGCCTCGGCCGCCATTTCCAGGCCCTCCTGGCCGACGCCGCGGCCCACCCCGGCAAGCGCCTCGGCGAGCTCGCCCTGCTCACCGAGGCGGAGCGGCACCAGGTCGCCGTGGAGTGGAACGATTCGCAGCGCGCCTACCCGCGGCAGGAGACCCTCTCCCGCCTCTTCGCGGCCCAGGCGGCGCGGGCGCCGGAGGCGCCGGCGGTGATCTCCGGGGCTGGCGACGCGCTGGCCGTGACCTACGGCGAGCTGCTCTCTCGCGCGCGCCGCCTCGCGAGCCACCTGCGCGCTCTGGGCGTCGGGCTCGACCGCACCGTCGGGGTCTTCCTCGAACGCGGGGCCGAGATGATCGAGGCCTGGCTCGGCGTACTGGAGGCGGGAGGCGCCTATCTCCCTCTCGATCCGTCCTACCCGGCCGAGCGCATCGCCTTCATGCTGCGCGACGCGCGGGTGGCCTCTGTGGTCACCCGCCGCGGGCTCGCCGAGCTCCTGGCCCCGCAGGACGCCCCCGTCCTCTGCCTGGACGACCTGCCGGAAGACGGCGCGCCTCCGGTCCCGGCGCCGTCCGCGGACCCCGGCAACCTCGCCTACGTGATCTACACCTCGGGGTCCACCGGTGCTCCCAAGGGAGTCGCCGTCGCGCACCGGCCGGTCGTCCGCCTGGTCTGCAACACCAATTACGTGGAGATCTCGCCCGGCCACCGGTTCACCCAGCTCTCCAGCGCCTCGTTCGATGCGACCACCTTCGAGGTCTGGGGAGCCCTCCTCCATGGCGCCCCCGTCACCGTCATCGAGCCGGACGTCGCCACCTCGGCCGAGGACCTCGCCCGCGCCCTGGGCGACCGGAGGATCGGCACGGCCTTCCTCACCTCCTCCCTGTTCCATAGCATCGCGAGCCACGACCCGGCCGCCTTCCGCGGCATGCGCCACCTCCTGGTGGGCGGCGAGCCCGTGGATCCGAGCCGCGCCGCGGAAGTGCTGGCGGCCGGTCCGCCGGAGCGCCTGATCAACGCCTACGGTCCGACCGAGAGCACCACCTTCGCCTGCTGCCACACGGTCCGCGAGGTCCACCCGGGCGCCGCCACCGTGCCAATCGGCCGGCCGGTGGCCAACACGACCGCCCTGGTGCTCGATGCGGGGCTCCAGCCGGTGCCCATCGGCGTCACCGGCGAGCTCTGTCTGGGCGGTGACGGCCTCGCCCGCGGCTATCTCGACCGCCCGGACCTGACCGCGGAGCGTTTCGTCCCCAATCCTTGTGGAGAACGCCTCTACCGCACGGGCGATCTGGCGCGCCTCCGGCCGGATGGCACGGTGGACTGCCTGGGGCGCGCCGACAGTCAGGTGAAGATCCGCGGCGTGCGCATCGAGCCGGGGGAGGTCGAGGCCGCCCTGGGCGCCCATCCCGCGGTGGCGGAGTGCGCCGTGACCGCGCGCCGCAACGCCGCCGGCGAGCTCTCCCTGGTGGCCTGGTTCATCCCCCGCCGGCCGGTCTCCCCGCAGGAGCTGCGCGAGCACCTCCAGACCCGGCTTCCGGTTTCCATGATTCCCTCGGTGCTCGTCGAGATGGAGATCCTGCCCCGCACGCCCAACGGCAAGCTCGACCGCGCCGCGCTCCCCGACCCGGAAGCGGCCGGCGCCGCGGCACCCGGCTCCGTGCCCCCGCGCACGCCGGTGGAGGAGCTCCTGGCCGGCATCTGGGCCTCGGTCCTGCGCGTCGAGCGGGTCGGCGCCTTCGACAACTTCTTCGACCTGGGCGGCCACTCCCTGGCCGCAACGGCGGTCACCGCCCAGGTGCGCTCCACGTTCCAGGTCGAGCTGCCCACCCGCGCCATCTTCAAAGATCCGGTCCTCGCCGACCTCGCCGAGCAGATCGAGAAGCTCCTCCGCGGCCGCGAGGGGCTGGAGCTGCCGCCGATCACAGCGGTTCCCCGCGGCACCGAAAGCCCTCTCTCCTTCGCACAGCAGCGGCTCTGGTTCCTCGACGAGCTGGCGGGCGGCGTGACGCCCTACTACAACATGAACGCGCCCCTGCTCCTCCTCGGCGCCCTCGACCGCGCCGCCCTCGCCCGCGCCCTGGATGAGATCGTGCGCCGCCACGAGGCCCTGCGCACCACGTTCCGCACCGTCGCCGGCGCCCCGGTCCAGCAGGTCCATCCGCACCGGCCGTTCCCGCTCCCTCTGGTCGACCTGAGCGGCCTGTCGCCCGGCACCGCGAAAGGCGTGGCGCGGCGCCTCGCCCGGGAGGACTCCGACCGGCCGTTCTCGCTGACCCGCGGGCCGCTCCTGCGCATCGCCCTGCTCTGCCTCGGCGGCGAGCGCCACGTCGTCCTGCTGGCCATGCACCACATCGTCTCGGACGGCTGGTCGCTGGAGGTCTTCGTGGGCGAGCTGGCCGCCCTCTATCGGGCTTTTGCCGCCGGGCAGCCTTCCCCCTTGCCGCCGCTCCCCATCCAATACGCGGACTTCGCCCGCTGGCAGCGGCAGCAGCTCACCGGTCCGACGCTTGCGAGCCACCTCGCCTTCTGGCGCCAGCAGCTCGGCGGCACCCCGCCCGTCCTGGAGCTCCCCACGGACCGCCCGCGGCCGGCGCACCAGAGCTTCGCCGGCGCGACCGTGGCCGTGGCCCTCCCCGGCGCGCTGGCCGACCGCCTGAACGCCCTCGCCCGCCAGCACCGGTCCACCCTGTTCATGGCCCTGCTCACCACCCTGTCCGCCCTCCTTCGGCGCTATACCGGCCGCCGCGACATCGTGGTGGGGAGCCCGATCGCCAACCGCAACCGCGCCGAGACCGCCGGGCTCATCGGCTTCTTCGTCAACCTGCTCCCCCTGCGAGCCGACCTGAGCGGCGATCCGGATTTCGCCCAGGCGCTGGCCCGGGTGCGGGAGACGGCCCTGGGCGCCTACGCCCACCAGGACCTCCCCTTCGAGCGTCTGGTGGAAGAGCTGCAGCCGGTCCGCGACCTCTCCCGTCACCCTCTGTTCCAGGTCGCCTTCGTCATGACCGGCACGCCGTGGCACGCCTTCGACCTCCCGGGCCTGTCCCTGAGCCACCTGGAGGAGGCGCAGCCCGTGGAGCTCTACGACTTGACGCTCCAGGCTTTTCAGAGCTCCCCCCACGACCTGATCGCCCGCTTCTCCTACAACACGGACCTCTTCGAGCCCTTGACCATCGAGCGCATGGGCAGTTATCTGGAGATCCTGCTGGAGGCGTTCGCGGCCGGACCCGAGCGGACGGTGGATTCCGTGCCTCTCCTGACCGGCGGCGAGCTCCGCCAGATCCTGGAGACCCGCGCGCCCGCACCGGCCCCGCCGTCCCCGTTCGTCGCCGATCTGGTGGCGGGGCAGGCGGCGGAACGGCCGGCGGCCCCCGCGCTCGTCTGGGACGAAGGAGAGCTGTCCTACGAGGAGCTGGACCGGCGGGCGAACCGCCTCGCCCATCACCTGCGGGCGCTGGGCGTGGGACCGGAGCTCCCGGTGGCCCTCGGCTTCGACCGCGCGGTGGACTTCGGCACCGCGCTCCTCGCCGTCTGGAGAGCCGGCGGCGTCGCCGTCCCCCTGGACCCGGAGGCGCCGCGGGAGCGGCTGGGCTGGATGCTCGCGGACAGCGGCGCGCGGGCCCTCGTCACCTGCGCCTCTCATCTGGACAGATTCCTCGCCGGGCTCCGCCCCGACCTCCCCGTGGTCCGCCTGGACGCCGATCGGCCGGTCCTCGCCCGCCATCCGGTCGAGCCTCCACCGCTCTCGATCGTGCCGGACAACGCGGCCTACATCCTCTACACCTCTGGCTCCTCCGGCACCCCCAAAGGGGTCCTCGTCACCCACGCGGCGTTCGCCAGCCACCTCGGCACGTTCGTGCGCCGGCTGGAGATCGGTCCCGAGGATCGGGTGCTGCAGACCGTCGCATTCGTGTTCGACGTGTCGCTCGAAGAGATCTTCCTCGCCTGGACCACGGGCGCGGCCGTGGTCCCCTGGGACTCGGCGCGCGGCCCGGCGGAGCTCAGCCGGCTCCTCGCCCGCCAGAAGATCACCTTCGCCAGCATCCCCGTCGTGCTCTGGCATCAGGCGGTCCGCGAGTGGGCGTCCGGGAGGACGCCGGTCGAGGCCCCGCGCCTGCGCTGGATGAACACCGGGGGCGAGGCTCTTCCCGCCGGCTCCCTGGCGATCTGGCGGCAGACGCCGCTCGCCGCCGTCCCCCTGCTCAACTCCTACGGGCCCACGGAGACCACGGTCACGGCCACTCTCCACGTCGCTCCCCTGCCCGGCGAGGACGCCGGAGCGGATCTCTTCCGCATGGGGATCGGCCGGCCGCTCGCCGACCGCCTCGTGGTCCTGCAGGACGAAGCCGGCGAGCTCGTCCCTCCGGGCATCCCCGGGGAGCTCTGCATCGGCGGACCCACCCTCGCCCGCGGCTACGTCGGACGCCCCGACCTGACCGCGTCTGCCTTCGTGCCCGATCCCTGGAGCCGCCTGCCCGGCGCGCGGCTCTACCGCACCGGCGATCTGGCTCGCCACCGCAGCGACGGCGTCCTCGACTTCCTCGGCCGCCGCGACGGCCAGCTCAAGCTCCGCGGCTACCGCATCGAGACGGGCGAGGTGGAGGCGGCCTTGCTGAAACACCCCGGGGTGCAGGCCGCGGCCGTGGCCCTGGTGGACCGCGACGGCACGCCGGAGACCCGCTCCCTCGTCGCCTGGTTCGTTCCCGCCGCCGGCCTCCCGCCCGTCTCCGGCGCCGAGCTGCGCGAGCTCGTGCGCGGCCAGCTACCGGCGCACATGGTGCCCGCGGCTTGCATCGAGGTCGCGGCCCTCCCCTTGACCGCCACCGGCAAGGTGGACCGCGCCGCCCTGCCGCGGCTCACCCGGCCGCAGTACGCAGCGAAGGCTCCCGCGGAGCCTCGCCTTCCTTCTTCTGTCCCCGCGCCGGAGGCTGCCCTCCCCGCGGTCATCCCGGCCGGCTTCGACTCGCTGGAGAGCCTGGTGGCGGACCTCTGGAAGGAGGCCCTGGGCCTCGACGAGGTGGGCCTGGACGACAACTTCTTCGACCTGGGCGGCCACTCGATGCTCCTGAGCTGGGTGCGCGCCAAGCTGCAGGAGGCCCTGGGCACCGACCTGTCGATGATCGACATGTTCAACGCTCCCACCATCCGCTCCCTCGCCGCGAGCCTGCGGCGCGAGCTGGGGGCGGCGGAGCCGGCCGCGCAGGAAGAGCCGGCCCCGGCGCCCGCCGCCGAGCCGCGCAAGGGCACGGACATCGCCATCATCGGCATGGCCGGACAGTTCCCCGGCGCCGCCGACGTGGACGCTCTGTGGCGCAACCTGGTCAACGGCGTTGAATCCATCACCTTCTTCAACTCCGGCTGGCAGCCGCCCGGCGGCACCATGTTCAACGTCCCGGCGCGCGGGGTCCTGGAGGGGGCCGACCTCTGGGACGCCGCCTTCTTCGGCTTCAGCGCTCGCGAGGCCGAGCTGATGGACCCGCAGCACCGCCTGTTCCTGGAGTGCGCGTGGCAGGCCCTGGAGAACGCCGGCTACGCTCCCGGCCGCTGCCCGGGCCCGGTGGGCGTCTTCGGCGGCGCGAGCAAGGACGACTACCTCTCCCTCCTGGTGGCGAGCGGCGCCCTGTCCGATCCCGACGGCAGCCGCCTCGCCTCCCTGGGCACCCACTTCCTCACCAGCCGCGTCTCGTACAAGCTGGGATTGGAAGGCCCCAGCTTCGACGTCCAGTCGGCGTGCGCCACCTCCATGGTGGCGGTCCACCTGGCCTGCCAGAGCCTCGCGGCCGGCGAGTGCGCGATGGCCCTGGCCGGCGGCGTCGCCATCTCCGGCCAGCCCAGGGCGGGGTACGTCTACCAGAAGGGCGGCCAGCTCTCGCCCGACGGTCACTGCCGGGCGTTCGACGCGCGCGGCGAAGGCTCGGTCGACTCCGACGGCGTCGCCCTGGTGCTCCTCAAGCGCCTGGACGACGCGCTGGCCGACGGCGACCATGTCCATGCCGTGATCAAGGCCACCGGAATCAACAACGACGGCTCCGACAAGGTGGGCTTCCTGGCGCCCCGGATGGCCAGCCAGAGCCGCCTCATCCGCTCGACCCTGGAGCGCGCCGGCGTGTCGGCCGACACCCTGGGCCTCCTCGAAGCCCACGGCAACGGCACGCCGCACGGCGATCCGATCGAGATCGCGGCGCTGACCGACGCCTTCCGCGCCCATACGCAGCGCACCGGCTTCTGCGCCCTGGGCTCGCTCAAGACCAACCTCGGGCACCTCCACGGCGCCGCGGGTGTGGCCAGCCTGATCAAGGCCGTGCTGGCCCTGCAGCACCGGCTCATCCCCCCGGTCCTCCACTTCGAGCAGCCCAATCCGGCCCTGGACCTCGCATCGAGCCCCTTCTACGTCAACACCCGGCCCATCCCCTGGGAGGCGAACGGCCATCCCCGGCGCGCCGGCGTGAGCTCCTACGGCGCCGGAGGCACCAAGGTGCACGTGGTGCTCGAAGAGGCGCCGGAGCCAAAGGACCTGAAGGACACAATGCCGTCGTCTTCGTCCCTGGAGTCCTTGTCGTCCTTCGGGTCCTTGGAAGACTGCCGCCTTCTCGTGCTCTCGGCGCGCACCGCCACCGCTCTCGACCGTGCCGCCGCCAACCTGGCCGCCCACCTGGAACGCCACCCCGAGCTCTCCCTGGCCGACGCGGCGTTCACTCTGCAGACGGGCCGCCGCCACTTCGAGCACCGCCGGATCGTGCTCTGCCGCGACCACCGCGAGGCTCTCGCCGGCCTGAAGGGGCGAGAGCCCTGGGCGACGGCTCCCGCCGGCGAGGACGTGCTCGACCTCGCCCGCCGCTGGCTCGCGGGCGAGACCGTGGACTGGGCCGCCCTCCACTCCGGCGCCCGCCGGCGCCGCGTGCCGCTGCCGACCTATCCGTTCGAAAAGAGGCGCTACTGGGTCGAAGTCCCCCTCGACTCCGACAACCCTGCCATCCCCAGGTTCACTCCGCCCGAAGAGCTCAGGCCGGAGACGGCTCCGCCGGACCGGGAAATGGGGCCACGAATTCGAACTGAAACACCGAGCGGATTCGCGCCATGTCGCGAGCATTCCGAGTGACGAGCACGACGCCGGCTTCGCGGCAGCTGAAAGCGATCAGCACGTCGAAGGCGAAGCCCCTCGGCATGGTCGCGAGATCGAGCGGCCCCTCCTCCCGCAACTGAGAGAGAGTCAGACCGAGCGCGTCCCACGCAGCCCCCGAAGGAGTCAGGATGCGACCGCGCCGGACAAATGGCGCAAGGACGTGGTCTTCCAGCTGGCGGCGGTCACGAGTAGACCGACAGCCCGCCCGGAGCTCGGCTGCGACAACCGTGCTGAGATAGAGCCGAGGAGCTTCCCTTGCAGTGAAGGCTTCGAGGGCGTCGCGCGTGGCCGGCTCTCGAGCGGCGTCGATGTAACAGTTGGAGTCCAGCGCGTACTTCCGCACCGGCCGGCGCCTATCGGAGCGGATCGATCTGGAGCCCGGAGAGCACCCGGAGGCCGTCCAGGAGCTCCCGGCGGAATGCAATCATGTCGAGAGCCACTTCGACCGTCTCGCGCTCGGTGGCGGTGCCCAGGATCTTCTGCGCGCGGCGCAGGGTCTCGGGGTCCAGCCAGAACTCTTTCCGGACCTTGCCTTCCCGGGTAGGGCGGTGTTCAGGAGCTTTCGGGGCCGGATTTGCCATACGGATGATTGTACCACGTCATACGTAAGACCCGCGGTCGAGGTCTCGCGTTTTCGCGAGACCTCGGAAGGAGACGATCATGTCGTCATTTTTCACGCCCGCCGGCGGACAGCCCCCGCCGGCGCATCCGGTGCCAGCGCCCGCAGGTACTGCCGGTCGAAGGCGGCGAGCTGGCTCTCGAGCTCCGAATAGGGACCCGGCTCCCAGGCGTTCGAGGAGACCCCCTTGTAGGCGTTGGCGCACAGCTCCCAGTCCTGGCGGTTGGTCAGATCCCAGAAGTCGATGGCGGGCTGGGGATCGAAGCCCGGCGCGGCGATCGCGTCCGGATGGAAATACCAGTCGCAGAAGATGCGGGTGCGGCCCATGCCGAGCGACAGCATGCGGTGGATCAGCACGTAGTCGGGGAGAAAGGACAGGAAGGCGGTCGGGAAGACCGTGTAGTAGTAGACGCGCCCGCGCTCCTCCGAAGAGAGATCGGCGAAGGGGACTGCACAGCGCCCGCCGTGGCTCGTCATGCTCCCCTCGGGATTGCTCATCCACATCGGTCCGCCCAGGACCGGCCCTTCGTCGAGATCGTTCTCGGTGTTGCGATAGGGCGTCAGCTTGTTGAGATGCGGATGGACTTTCGGGCAGTGATAACACTCGCTGTAGTTGTGGAAGAAGAGCTTCCAGTTGGCCTCGACGTCGTAGACGATCTGATGGACCGGCCGGAGCTC
>Ga0134123_10001320_pt1 | contig 16175 bp, 17 predicted proteins | sample KB303_FD_96460 | JGI IMG/M metagenome (GOLD analysis project Ga0134123, IMG submission 96460) | Terrestrial soil microbial communities without Nitrogen fertilizer from Kellogg Biological Station, Michigan, USA - KB3-0-3 | ecosystem: Environmental > Terrestrial > Soil > Unclassified ...
AGGAAGATGACGTGCGATCCGTCCGTAGCCACGCTCGTTAAATCGGTGCCGGCAGTGACTGTAACAATCAAGCCAGTCCCATCCGTGGAGGCATCCGCTGCACCTGAAGAGAGCATAGGAGTTGGCCCCGCCCCAGACGCAGGGAACACCCCGGTAGCCGAGTTCACCAGGATGACAGGAAACGCCATCTACTTACCCAGTGCCGCCACGATAGGCCGCGTTACGATGAAGTGCAGCACGCCAGCCAGCGCCAGAAGGAATGCGGCTCCTGCGAGTGCCCAGCGTGTCCAGTATTGCCACGTCGTCATAGCAACAATCTCACCGCTCATCCGATTTCCCAGTATTCGAAATACACCGTGAGGCTGTTCGCCGCATTGCCTCCGGTGTAATTGCCAGAGCCGTTGTTATCGGCCGCAATCGCTAAGGCTTTGTTCTCGTAGACCGTCGAGACTGGAATCAACGGAATCACCCAGCCATTCGGCGTCGTCGCAGGCCCGTCGTGATACGGAATCAGATTGGCGATGTGCTTAGCGGCACCGAGGAAATCGGTGAGCCTGGTCGTAGACGGAGTGGTGCTCGTATCCTTTAGGATTGGCGTCGAGGCCCACACCGTGAAGTCACCCAGCCAGTAGAGCGCAATCGCTGAATACGTCGCGTTGATGTTCGTGTAGGCGCCTGCCGTGGCGTTCTCAAACAGCACCGCGTGTTTGAGCACAATCGTCTTGCCAGATCCAGGCGCAGCCGCCAACGTGATCGGAGTGGTCGGTAACGCCTTGGTCTGCGCGTCAGTCAGTGCCAGCAGCCCCTCGACGTGCCTCAGCGTCGGTGCCGCATAGTAAGAGGCAATCGTCTTGTTCGTCAGGGTTTGGGTGGCGCTTGGAGCCGCGACAATCCGCGTCTCATGATCATCCAGGTCGCCCTTGACCAGCGCAGCCCAACTCGCCCGAATGAAGTCACCAGACGTGACAGCGGGCAGTGTCGTAAAACTCATCGCCAGAGCCTTCCATCACTGCCGTCAGGGAGTTTGTCAAAGTCATTCGCCCAGAAGCCATACAGGGCGAGTTCCTCTGGTGTGGCGTCAGACGAGTTGGTGCCCACCGTCACATCCGGTGCCCACGCTGCGCCGAGCATCACCGGGATAGACAGTCCAGACACATCGAGTGCTGTGAGTATGACAGTATCCCGATTTAATGCAATGACATGACGCGCCACGATTCCCAACGTATCCGCTTCCCCGTTTGTCCCGATGCCGTCGTAGTGCGTCATCGTCACCGGCCCGCCCAGATCATCCTCGAGGCCGCGGTAACTGGTTTCAAACGGCTGGAACCGGCGAGGCTTCTTCAGGAGTTCCAGCCAGTAGGCCGCGGAGGTCGCTGCGGTGTCCGGATCCCCCACCAGCCGCATCTCGAGCCGTTCCCGCGTCTTCGGCCGGCCACCGTTGGCGTTCAGCAAGTCTGTATCCTTTATGGTGCGTTCCTCGTTCCGCCAGTCCTGTAGCTCTGAGTCGTAATCGTAGATGTAGGTGAGTTCCGTAATCGTCTGCCGGTCAATGGTCGGTGTCAGCCACTGCTTGATTTCGATCCGGTCCCGGTAGATGGTCCCCTGCCCTGGGGATACCGTGGTGTGCGGCAGGTAGATCGGGAACAACTGTCCATGATGATTCGTCACCCAGAAGCCGTTCGTGCTGAAGGTGAACTGCGCCAGCCACTCCCTTAGTGTGATGGGCTGGTTGATAACGAACCGGAAGATCGGCCCGAGCGTGGACCCCATCCGGTCGATGCCATCATTCTGGAAGTCCAGAAAGCCCTGCGTTCTCAGTTTCGGATCGCCGTTACTGAATGCCGGCACATCGTTCCAGGTGGCCCCGTTCGTATAGGTCAGGGCATCCGGATCGAGTCCACACCACTGCGAGAGCAGATGCTGCGCCACGAATCCGACTTGGTCGATAAGGAGTCCTGTGCCGTCCGGTTCCTCCGTATACCCGCAGATGTTCAGCGCCATTGCGACTTGGCCGTCGATGTGCGCCTGTCCCACAGGACCGCGAGTGTAGAAGACCGTATACCTGCGGCCGTTCACCTCGAGCCAGTTGTCCGCATTCGGCCAGAGCGCATCCCCAGGGGCAATGATCTGGACGTTCCGAATGCCGCTATTCGCCGTCGAGGCATCCAGCAGGACACGCTTGGCCGTCCCACTCGCTGCGAGGTCGGAACCGAAAAAGTCCACATGGTCCCACGGCAGCGCACCAGCCGCGATGACGAAGGTGTCGAAGAACATCGGGCCAGAGCCGGGAGCGCCTGGCGTCCCCGGTGCCACCTGTGCGGTGTTGATTCCGGGAGGTCCGGGATACATCGCCTTGAAGTGGCTGTCATCGCCGTCATCGCTGAACGTCGTCAGCGCATTGCCGGCAGGATTAAAGTTCATGTCCAGCCGGTAGCGAGGCGTTCCGGTCAAGGTGTCGTCGATGACATACATCCGGTAGCCGATGACTTCTTCACCATCGACGTTATCGGGAGGCGTCCATGACCAGTCAGCCCTGCGAGGTGCGCTGCTGTGCGGGATGGTCCGGTCCCCGAAATCCAATTCCGGATAATCATCATTGCGCGTCACGATGTTGGAGAGTGTGGTTTCTCCAAACGTCGTGACGGCCGTCACACCACATCGCACCGTGTGATACGGGCCAGTGCCTACCGGAGTCACCGTGAGTCCGCTGGGCGGATGGGCGTAGACCGGAGCGGTCGGAGGCGTGCCGGGAAGCCCTGCGCTGATGAGCGACTTCCCCACGTAGTAAACAGGAACCAGCCCCTTCTCAGCAGATACACCAGAGGCATCGACGGTGCCGTGGTCGGAGTCCTCTCCGTAGACCAGCGGTGCCACCTGTTCAGACATCGCATCTGGGAAATCGGCCAAGTCCCCGAAATCGTCCTTCAGCTTCCAGAGCGGTATCAGCGCATCGAGGTCGAAGCCCCTGAGATGTCCCCCAAGGATGTCCTTGCACTGCAGGACGAACAACCTTCCAGCATCAGGAGTCGCATCAGTGACGATGCCTCGCAGTAGGGTCCGCGGCTCCACTTCTGCCAGTCGGCCTTCGTGCGAGGTCATCTCGACATGCACTTCCCAGCGGCCCTGGTCGATGCCGTTCAGCGTGGAATCCGCCAGCAGTCCGCGCATCAATCCATCAGTATCGAGAATCGTCACGCTCCAGGTATCGACTTCGTATGAACCGTCGAGCGAGGACATCGCTCGAGTAATGTCCCCGTAGCCGTCGATTGGTATCCGGCCTTCAGCCAGCCCTCTGTAGTTCCCGGTATCCGCCCACGCCTGCATCGCAAAGCGGTAGAGCGAGACATTCCCCGGCGAGCCATCCACCGGCCACGGCCGAATGGTCAGATTGACCCACGTTTCCGCGGAGCGATGCACGGTCACGAATCGCTCCAGTCTTCATCGTCGGTCAGGTCCGGCAGGAGATCTACCGTCCCTCCACCATCGCATCGGCCAGTCCATGCGGCAGACATCAGGACCGGATGTTCCACACCGGCGCCGGGAACCGTTTCCCCGGATCCTTCCACGCCGGGAGAGGCACAGCACTCCGATGAGTTCGCAGACGGAATCGAAGGCGAGCCTGTCGCGGTGGAGGCGTCTTCAGCCAGCAGCGTCCCGAACCCACAACTCGAGGACGGCCCGAACATGACGCCAGTATGCGTGTTCCGGTTCACACCGACTGAGAACAGTTCGCTATCGAACGTGTCCGAAGATGTCCCCAGAGCAAGGTTGAAGTTCGAATACCGGCCGTTGTCGTCACTCGTCAGGAACCACCACAGCCCAATCGAGGATGGGCTATTCGGCACCTGTGCCACATGGTCGATACTCTGCACCGCCGCAGAATAGGTGTGCGAGTGCAGCAGCGTCCCCGTAGGAGAGAGGTGCAGTAACACGCTGGTGCCTGCGGTGGAGTTCTGGTAGTAAGTGACAATCGTTTCATCGGTCAATACGAGCATTTCACCGGGATGGCCGTTGATGGCTGTTACCCCAATCGTCAACGTGTCAGTTCCCGGCACCGTATAGAGGTCAGACAGCGGAGCCAGCCCTACGAGGTCATAGCGCTTGATGGTCTTTGTGCCGTCTGCGTAGTAGAGGATGGTCCCATCCGGACTCACACCGAATGTCTGGATGAAGGCCGCAATCGCAGGCGCCAGCAGCGTGACCGTGCCGGCCGTCGTCACCGAATACAGATTCCGGTTCCCAGGATTAACCACGTAGAACGTGCTGCCCATCGAGGCCAATAGCGGGAACCCGCCGCTGATGGTAGGTGACAGGTCAAAGGCAGAAATCAGGCTCAGGTCGCTATCGAGCAGTGCGAGCTTGCTACCGTGCAGCGAGAACCGATCATGTGCCAGCACTTCCCCGCTGAGCACACCGACCAGCATTTCCCCGCCTGGGACGGTGGTAGAGAATCCCCGAATGGTGCCTGTCGGTGACACAATGGCTGCAGGGAAGTTGTCGTCATCGTTCACGACGTAATCCCCAGGTGTCACTACCGGCGTGAGGCTGTGGGAATCAGCGGTAAAGGTAAAGTCTGCGGTGGCCGCGCCTGCCGGCTGTTTCCGCACACGGATCCAATGGTTCGTGGCTGTCGTCAGGTGCGACATGAACGCCGCGTCCTGCACATCGTTGAGCGTCGGAGTCAGGGCGTCCGACTCAAACACCACCACGCGAGGAATGAACGTCCCCGGTGTCACCGCGGTGCCGAGCATCAACGCGCCTGCTGCCACGTATTTAAACCACACTTCGTTCGCCACGCCTCCCGAATGTCCCCCGGTATTGAAGTCGGCCTGTGTCACCAGTTGGCTGTAGGGAAACGCCCCAATCGTGTAGAACGTGGCAGGAGGTGCCATCTACCACGTCGTCAGCGGAAACGGTTCAAAGGTGAACGCCACATTCAGCATCGCATCCTGTTCAGTCACCTCGTAGCCGAGGAACTTGAAGACGTGGCAGATGTCTTTCGCGTCATCCGGAATCACCACGGTTGGCAGCGTCCCATCCGCACAGGCCCGATACCAGTTCTCAATGTCGAGAATCTCCGACTCGCTGATGTAATACTGATCCCCTGCCAGTGTCATCCCAAACAGCCCCTTGTTGTAGCCGAGGACAGAGGAGAACTCCGCATTCGCAGGGATGGAATACCGTATCGGTGTTCTTGTGGTCCCTGACCGCAGCCGCCGCGCCAGCGTCCGACTCTTGCCCGCGAAGAACTCCCCGCAGATGACCGCCTGAGAATTACCAGATACCGTGAACGTGCAGCCGGTGGCCGTTGCAGGAGTAATCAATTCCCAGCGGTGATTGGGAATCCCATCCGCCCCAACTCCCCTAGTATCCAGCGTAGCCGTCAGCCCTCCACCGATGGTGATATTGACCGCTGTATCAATGCGGAGATGCGAGGCCACTAACAGATCGCACAGTGTCGAGGTGCCGCCGCTGATGGTCATCGCCAGCGCACCGGACCCAGTGCCGCGAATCGGGAAGCCTGGCCGAAGGTCGCACAGCCACGAGGCCTGATAGCCGCTGTCAATAGTGCCCGAGACAGACGCCGTGCGCGTCATCAACTCATCGGGCCGCATATAGCGGAAGCTGCCCATTACTTGGCCAGCACTTTCGTCATCCTCGACCACTTCCCATGCGTGCTTCCGCCATTCGCCACCACTCCAGGCAGATGCGGGGCAATCGCTGCGGCAATCTTCTGCGACTCGGCATAGTCCAACTTGTTATTGACGTAGACATTAACCGTGGTCATGCTGCCGCCGCCAGACGGAGCCTCGCCGCGGTTGATGGACTGAAGGGCTGGTATGCCAGTCTCCTGCACACCTCGCCGGCTGACGACAAACTCACCAGGTGTCAACATCGCCGGAATCGTGTCCGTCCCCTTGGCAGCGAAGTAGCCTCCAGCAGCGTAGACCGGCCCTCCCTTTGAGAACGGGACCGGGCCTGCGCTGTCCGGACCTTCTGGAAAGTCGAACTTGACGGGAATGTGGATGTTGTCCGGAATCTTCGCAACAGCGTTATCAATCTTGCTGCCCATCTTGTCGAAGGCTTTCCCGGTCTTGTCAATGTCTCGAGGAATCTCTACGCCAAACTTTTCGCCAATCAGGTCCAGCACATCAGACACATGCTGCAAGACATTCAGCGTCTGTTCCTGCACGCTGCGGTGCTTCTCCCCAACATCCCCAGCCGCTACTGCCTGATCCAAAAGGGCTTGCGTGGATTCATCCACCGCATAGCCGAAGTCCTGCTGGAGTTCCCAGATTTCCTGCAACTGCGGGGCAATCAGATGGAGCGCCTTGCTGCCGTCCTTACCCTGCTTCACCAGAGCATCCACAGCCGCCTGATAGGTGGCGGTAATCTGCTCCGTCAGTCCGGAGAACTCTTCCTGCGTCAGCACCGCAGAATTGTTCAAGCCCTCGAGCGCCTGCCCATAGGCCTGGATGGCTTGGAACGCTGGACCAGCGATCTCGTCGGTGGCAATCCCTGCCAGACTCTTAATCTGGTCGAATGCTGCCCCACCTGACAGGCCAGCCTTGGCGAGTTGCTTGTCGAGCGACTCGATAACAGGATCCAGTTGTGACAGCACATCGATGGCCGATGCGCCATCCTTCGTCAGTCGTTCGAAGATGCCGAACAGGGACGCCCCGAGCGCCTGCCCACCGCCAGCCGTCAGCGGCAGTGCCGCTAGTTGCTCGGTCAGTTTTGCGATGGCTTTCTTGTCGCCCTTCTTCTGTGCCTGCTCTAGTTGTGAAACGAGATCGCCTCGTGCTGAGATGACCTTCGTCAGCGAGGACAGAGCGTTATTCGCCTGCTGGTCTACATACTGAGCAATCGCCTTGCTCTGCGTCCCGAACTGGTCATTCAGTTTGATGATTTCCTTCAGTGCAGGATTGACCCGCCCACCAAGGAAATCCACAAACGTCTGGAAGTTGTCGTTGAGGATCTTCTGACTCTGCGATGCGTTCAGTTCTCCGGTCTGCAGCAGCGAGAACACGTCATGCAGCCGCGCCTGCAACTTGTCCAGGTTCGCCGTGGTGACACCACCGCCAGCCGAGATGATGTCGGCCAGACTGCCGACCTGTGCCGCCTGCCTGCTGCCGCCGAACTCGTTCTTCGCCCGGTTCTCAATTAACTGTCCGATGTCTTTGGTGATGCTGACACCAAAATCCTGCTGCACGCTCCGCTGCAACTGCTCTGCGCGGTCACGGAACAGATCCTTGATGGCCTTCCCAAGCGCAACCGCAGCAGAGACGGCACCTAGAATGCCGGTCGTGAGTTGGGCGAATCCTCCGATCATGTTGGTCAGGCCACCGCCGCCCTTGAGTGCGTTCAGCCCTCCCTTAATACCAGCGAATGACTTGACGGCCAGGTCGGCAGCGCCAACCACCTTCCCGAGGAAACCGAGAATCCCGCCGAGCGTCCCACCGGAAATCTGCGCCAGTTGCGCGAAGGACTGCGCGAGTTCTTCGATGGACTGCCGCCAGTCCTTCGTGCCCTTGTCGGCCTCATGCTGCTTCTTCACGATGGTATCGAAGTAGTCCTTGACCACCGTGCTCTTGTTCTTCAGCAGCCCGGAGGTGCCTTCGGTCCATTCCCGTTCAGCCTCAAAGACATCGTTAACCTTGTTCTCGATCTGCAGGAACTCGCCCTTCAGGTCAGCGAACTCGTCCTTAAACGTCGCTTGCTCCTGCTTCTCTGCGAGCTTGTCCAGCGCATCCGCAACCTTGTTGATTTCGCCACGGACAAAGTTCAGCGACTGGCCGTGATCCTCGACGGCCTTGGTGGCCTTGGTCGTCTTCTCACCATATTCTCCGAAGGCGACCGCACCCTTCTTCGCGCCATCCGTCACGGCTTTCTGTGGCGCTTCCATGGCCTTGAGTTCCTGCTGCGCCTTCCCGACCTGAACGACAAGACCCTTCATCTCGCCCTGAATAGAGGCGACTTGCTTTTCGTATTGCCCAGTGATGACGTTCAGCGGCTGCGTATACTTCGTCAGTTGCAGGAAGTCCAGCGCGGCCTGCCTGGTGATCACGCCCAGTTGCAGCAGTTCGATTTCCAGCTTCTTGAAGTCGGCCGGCAACTTCCCGACATCTCGAGACAGCGGCCCGATCACCTCCAGCAGTTTGAGGATGGCCGGCACCATCGGCACCAGCGCCCGCGCAATCACGGCTTCCCCGGCCAGCTTCACCTTGGCCCAACTGTCCCCAAGGTTGTCCAACTGGTCGATGGTCTTCTGGTCGAGCACGATCCCGAGCCGTTCCGCCTCGTCTGCGGTTTTCTTCAGGTCGGTGGCAATCAGCGGCAGGACATTCGCTGCCGCCTTGCCCATGATGTCGAATGCGGCCTTGTTGCGGAGCGCAGGGTCTTCAATCGTTGCCAGCCCGGCAGCGATGCGCTTGAACTGATCTTCCGGAGCCAACCCCTGCAGTTCCTTGAACGAGACGCCAATCTTCTGCAGCGCACCCAGCGCCGATTTATCTCCACCCGCGAGGTGCTTCTGCATCTGCAGGACGGCCGTGGACACATCGTCCAGCGTCACGCCAACCTGCTCCCCGGCGAACTTGAACTCCTGTAGTGCTTTCGTGCTGATGCCGGTCTTCGCGGAGAGATCATTCAGATCACTGGCGAACTTGAGCGCATCTCCGGCCAGCCTGGTAATCGCTCCTACCGCGAAGGTGCCGGCAATCAGCCCCTTCAGAGGTCCAAGCGCAGCCGAGATGCCGCCGAAGGCAGACTGACTTTGCTTCGTGGCATTCGCCAGCGCAATCATGTCCGCAGGCGCCTTCTGGCCGAGCGCTCGATACTTGGCGATGCCTTCAGTAACCGTGGCGTTCAGTTTCCGCTGCTCTGATTCGGTGAGCCTCGTTGCACCACCAATGGCCTTGACCGCCTCCGTCGCGATGTTGGCCTGCTTGATAATGGTTGCCCCAGACAGCGAGGTCGCCATCCGCTGTAACTGCTGCTGCACACCTTTCGCAGACACTTCCAGCGGCTTGAGACTGGTCTGAGCATTCCTCAGTGCCTCATTCCACTTGGTGAAGTCGGCGACGAAAGTTGCCGTTGGCAAAATGGCTACGCCGCTCTAACGCGGGCTCCCTTGCTACAGTTGCATTTCAGACACGCACACCTTGTATTCTCAGGACTATGCGGTCCTCCGATTGCGATTGGGACAATGTGGTCGAGTGTCGGAGCGTTTCTAACCTTCACGCCTCGCAGTTCCTTCGGAGTGTCAATGCCGCAGATCTGGCACTTCCATCCGTCTCGCTGCAGCACTTCTAGCGGGTCGAACTTGACGACTAGAACGGCTCGCAGCCGAGCACGCCTCATGTGTCCGTTCCTGTGGAACATCTCCCTATAACGAGCATCGGTTCTGTATCTCTGGATGTGTTCCGCTACTGCCTTATCGTTGTCACCGTCTCGCTTGCATTGCTTCGTGCAGTGGTCCCTGTTCGCATGTGCTCCTGCAGGTATCGCTGAGCCGCATCTGACACAGGACCGTTCTGGCCTGTCATTCAATCGCAGATATCGCCTGCGAGCACGGCACTTTGCAGAGCAGAACTGGCGCATTCCTCCCTTACCTGGCGTCTTTCCGGGAAGTGGAACGCCACAATTGAGACAGGCCGTAAGGGACGCCGGCATCAGTGGATCGCCCGCGGTCTATCGAGAATCGCCTGCGCCAATCGCAACATGGACGAGCGCACCTGCACCGCAGTCCGTTCGAAGAACCCTGGATCCTGCGCTGGCATCCGGCCGCGGTTCGCATTCTTCCGTGTCGCGTCATGCCGCTGGACTGTTCCGTCCTGCCAGATGAACGCGAGCCGTGGGCCGAACACTCGAGCGCCGGTCAGGAGCGCATCATTCCCCTGCACTGTCCCCATCCGGATGTCGTCCTTCATGTGCGGAATGTCCGGATGTGACTTCCTCCCCAACGGATAACGCCGATGGATGCGATCCGCGAACTCCTCCGCGGCAGGACGTAGGAGTGCTCCGACCTCACGCTTCATGTCGTCACTGGCACGTTCCAGTGAACGACGGAAGTCGTCAGTGTCGAAGATCTCAGCCACGCTTCTCTGCCTTCGCTTTCTTCGCCTCAATCACGGCATCCATGTCCAGTGAGTCCTGATCCTGATTGCGCTTACTGGCCCACTCGAGTAGTTCCCGATACTCGTCAAACGCCATCTCGCGCAGTTCCGGCAGCGTCCAATGCATCAGTTCACAGACGGCGAACTCTGTCCCGAGCCTGTCTCGCCATCCGGGGTCTCTTTTTTTTCCTCGACATCCGCCTTTGCCAGCGCATTGAGGTGCGCCGTCAACGCTTCCGAGATGCGGTCCAACTGCTTCTCGTAGAGGTTCTCGATGACATCGATCCGGTCCTTGAACGATGACCCAGCGCCAGGCCACGGAATGATCTTGCCGTCCCCGTTCTCAACTGACCAGTTCTTGATCCGCACCGCCGCGGTGGCGATCCGGTGTTTCACAATGTTGTATTTGGTGCTCTGGCCGTCAGCCGAGAGTCCGTCGTTCGAGTAGGTGTGGACATCCTTCTCGTCCCGAACTGTCTGCTGGTCTTTCACGTCGATCCATTCGTTCGTCTTCTTGAGAGGCAGTCGCGTAATCATCTGTCCTACTTTGCCGAGAGGGAGGGCCAGCGGAATTGCTGGCCGTGCCCCTCAGCGGTCTTACCCTAGACTGGCGAGCCGTCGATCTGATACGTCCATGCCCCGTTGGCCGAGAACGTGCCAGTGACCTTCACGGCATCGTTGACCGCACCGCTCAGCGACACCGACAGCCAGCAGGGACCAGTGATGTAGAAGTTCGGCTGGTCCGTGCTCATCGTGATGCGGAACGACGTGCCGGTCGCTGACTCCGCCGCATCAAACAACTGTCGGATGTAATCGGTGTCGAAGAAGCCCTCAAACGTGCCCGAGGCGTTCTTCAGACCAGCGAGGAAGTTCTTGTTCTCGTCCCCGAACGAAGTCACATCCACCAGGTCCCTGTCGCCGGCAATCGTCCACGCGCTCAGCGATCCGATGACCGCCAGCGGTGAGCCTGAGCCGATCTGGATTTCTCCGTGCCGTCCGTGCAACTTCATGGCGTTCTCTCCTGAGACGCCAGGGTGGCTGACGGTCGTGCCGTGCGAGCCTGGTCTGTTTTGGCTGGCTTCAACAACCAGCGGTCAAGGGCTTTAATCAGCCCCCTCGTGTGCCTGAGCACATCAAGGTCTGTCGGTCGGTCGATATACGACTGCAACAGCATCTGATACAACTTCTCGTAGCCTGCGCGGGTCATACGAGACTCACGCGCACAGTCACGAACCGCTGGAACCACAGCACGCCATCGTTGTTGAGATCGATAGGCGGCTGAAACGCATTCCTGACAAACTCCACATTCGCAAAGCCGTCAATCGCATTCCAGAACGTCGGAGGCGCAAACGGATCCCCCAACAGCACGTCCATAATGCGAGAGGCGATGCTGTCAACCTGCATCGTGCCGCGGTAGGTCGAGGCGCATTGGACAATCAGGTCCACCTGCCTGCCGCCGTTGTCGTCTCCGAACGCTACCACCCACGGCACCTCGTCCCCGCCCATCAGCAGCACGTATGGCGGGTCCGTGCCCTGCTTGAGATGGGTATGCACCTTATCGGTTCCCACCAGCGCAATCAGTGCGCTATCCACCTTCAACGCATCCACGCCAGCATTGACGCAATCACGGACGCGAGAAGCGGCCACCTAGACCACCTCCGAGCAGTCCACTTCCATCCAACGTTGCCGGCCGTCTACATCCCTGACGCCAAGAATCTGCAGGCTAGGACCAGTAGGCGCAATCCGCTTGAACCGTCGTTCACCGGTAATCCGAGCGTCGTAATTCGTCATCACACGGTAGGTCGCCAACGATTGAATGGCTCCAGCTAGTGACTGCTCCCTAGCAGAGATGGCCTGCACATCGCCCCAGAACTGCGTCACATCGGCCCAGTCGCCCGTCTGCCCGCCTTCCGTATCATCGGTCTGCGGTAGGCTCTGCAGCGTCAAGAGGTGCCGATACTGGCGTGCGCTCACGCTGGCACCATCAGCGGCACTTCGTGATACTCAAAGCTCAGCACCTTTGGCTTCCAGCCTTTGCCTCGCTTCGCAATTAAGCCACGGACGGCCGCATCTTCTGGCTGCTTACGGAGATACCGGCTGGTGCTCGAGTCGCTCTGGTATTCATGCCGCACCAGTCGGTCGGTCAAGACAGCCATCGGAGCAGTAGCAGCACAGCGCCTGCGCCAATCTCCATCAGTGCCATAATGACCAGACAGCGTTTCATCGTAGCCCCCGACCTTCCAGAACATCTCCCGCGTCATGAAGAAGCTGGCAGAATGCGGCGTGATGACTTCCCCGGTGTGCTCGATCCTCGACAGGCTGTAGATGATCTTGGGGTTGTGCTGCCCGTAGACCAGCGCCTCCAGCGTCGTGACTGGAGCCACATGATCCATATCCGTGACCAGCACCCAGCCATTCGCTGCATGTTGAAAGCCGATGTTCCTGGCTGCTAACCAGTTCCATCGGATATCTTCCTCAATCCGAAACAGCCGAATCGGAAACGGGAAGTCCAGCCGCATCAACACATCCACCGCAGGTAACTGTGACCCGTCATCCACGATGATGGCGTTCAGATACGCTCTGAGAGACGCCGGAACCGTAGTCCACCAGCCCACCTGTTGACGGAGGAACTGCTGGTTGTCGTAATACGGCAGGACGAGCGTGATGTCCTTCGGCGTCAGCCGCTGGGGAATGTTCACCACAGGCAGAGCCGCACACCAGGGCGTGCCCATTACGCGACTCTCCACGCGAGGTCTACCCAAGTCCACCGCTTCGCCGCTTCCTCATTCTTCGGCGTCTTCATCAGCACAACTTTCGCGTGCTTGCCAGGCTTCTCCAGTCCGAGTTCGCTGATCCGCGGGAACCACTCCAATGGCATCAGATCGGCATCGTGCATCTGCTCGCCATACCAGTCCTGATCGCCGTGGAGTCGCTGCGCTACTGAAGGTGTCCAGTCATCGAACAACCGATGGTTCACGCCAGCATCCCAGACCATGACGGAGGAATTGAACCGCTTCACCACCGCCCGCCCGTCCCGGCCTTCGAACAGTCCCGCATGGGGAATCAGCGCAAACTTCGACGGATAGTCCAGAATCGGCCCGAGTGGCCCGACAATCAGCGTATCGAGGTCTAGATACAAGATCCGCCCCGACAGATACAGGGACGCATCGAAGCACCGGATCTTCGTCCACCAGCCCTGGAGCGGTCGTGGACAGGGCACCGGAATCGTATCCACCGAACGGAGTTCCCACGGCCGGTCAGTCAGGCAGACGAACCGATAGGGTCGGTCCATCCACTTCTTCACCATCTGCTGCAGACGGTGAACGTAGACAGGCGGATAGTTCACGTTGCCCTTGACCCAGACGCAGAGCACGGTGACAGGCGCAGTCATAGCCGCAACCCCACGGCATAGGCCCGATTCGGGAGCACAATCATCGTCTCGGTAAAGTATTCCTCAATGCTCTGCACCGCCCGATTGACATCCGTCAGATGGACATCATCGAAGATGGCGAGGTCGCCAGGATTCTGCAGCATCGCCAGACGCCGGCCTTCCTGCTCCACCACCGCTCCGGAGTGTTTCCCATCGACAAACGCCACATGGATCCGTTCCTCATGTGTCGTCAGCCACTTGAGTCCGGTCATCTTGTGCGACTCGATGATGGACGCTTCCGGCCACGGCTTCAGGAGTTCCTCGAGGGTCTTCAGCCCATCGAGGTCCGCGACACTGTTTCGATAAATGCGCCCTCGCGGGTCAATCACATCCACAGTAATCACTCTGCCGTTGACACCGGAATCCGCTACCGCCCATGCCATGCAGAGGGCAGAAAAGCCTTTCGCAGTCCCAATATCCAGCAGCGTGAACGGCCCTTCATCCTGTGAGTAGGACAGATACCGCCGCACCGCCGCATACAAGACGCGCCCATGCTGCCAGTTCGGCGGATTCGCCTTCAGTGGACACGCGAGCGTAACAGCCGCTTCTTCCAGTCGCCCACGCTCGAGCGCATAGCCCATCCTGGTTTCGAAGGCATCGACCATCGGATACGTCTGCTTGCGCTCAAGCTCAAACGCATCGGTGTAATCCTTGGCCGTTGGGCCGAGGCGACTATCGGTAATCACGCCGCGCTCCGTTCGGCTGGAATGTAGACCTCATCCGAATGCGCCCGGAAGGCTTTCAGATAGCCGTGATCCGTCAGCAGTTGCCGCACATCATCCGGGGAGTGCCCGTAAAACTGGATATTGTCGTTAATCTCCACCATAATCACCGGTCGGCACTGCTCAATCGTGGCCCTCGCCCCAATCAGCGCGAACAGTTCAAAGCCTTCCAGGTCGAGACACAGGAAGTCGCAGATGTGCAACTCCAAGTCATCCACCAGCCGTGTCGGAATCGACCCTGACCCTGAGATGTGCGTGATGCCCTCATGCGGGAATCGGTGACCCTTTGCGCCCCTGCGTGTCTGGGAGGTTTCCACCATGTCATGCGTCATCCCGAGAGCCGCATGGTGCCGTGTGATGTTCTTCTCAGGCGCGTTCTTGCACAGCATCGGAAACAGGCTGTTACTCGGTTCGAACGTGTAGACCTTCCGGAAATACCGCGCCAGATACTTCGGGAAGATCCCTAAACATCCACCGGCCTGCACGCAGACCGTTCTGCCGGTGCAGAGCGTCAGCGCCTTATCAATCGTGGGTAGATCCCGCTTGGCATATTTCAAGGCAGGTGGACTGCCTTCGAACAGGCTCCAATCCCACGACGGTGGACGCTTGATGGTTAGCAAGACGCCATCCTATTGTTCTTGCTGGCGTTCTCGGATGCCGTCAAATACTGCAAGTTCCAAGGCACATGAAGGCCGCAGACCGCTTCGTTTCTCAGCGGAACAATGTGGTCAACCTGATAGCCATCCGGACACTCAGCATAAATACGTTTCAGTTCCTTGCGGTCAACCCAGTTCGGAGTTCCAGAAGCCTGAACAGCTCTTCTTTTAGCCTCTGACTCACGCTTCAGATAAGGCCTAGTTCGCCTATATTCTGCGGCTCTCTTACGCGATTCTGATCGATACTTTTCTACGTGCCTCAACTTGGCAGACCGTTTATATGAGAGCACCTTTTCACGATTATCCGCCGCCCAACGCTTCTGATAAATCTTGCGCTCTCCCCTGTTCCGTATCCCACTTTGTCTGGCGTGCCATCTACGCCTTTCGACTTGATCCGGACGTGCCCTGAGGATAACCTGACACTCAACACACGATCCCGAGTTGGTCTTCCGGAGACACACATGTCCGTTCTTGCATGGCCTACCTGTGAAGTAGAACCGCTCACCTGAGTCTCTGGCTTCTTTCCTAGTCACTATTGCCAATTCGATCTCACCCACGGATGCTGTTGGGCATCGTAGTGCCACGGATCCACTTTGCCGTGGAAGCAGACCACCTTCGCATTCGCCGGCAACTTCCAGCCGAGTCTAGAGAGATGCACGCGATAGGAATACACGCCGTCTTGCGTGTTCCAGGTCGCCTCATTCGGCCCAAGGACATACCCGAACCAGCCCTGATCCGATCCCTTCTTCCCGGCCTTCGCGGCGAGCGTCGGAGAGGTCTTCGGGTCGAACTCCGTCCAGACTCTCGGCCGTGTCCCAGTCTTCAGCATCCAGAGCGAGCCGTTATACCACTGCGTTTTCGGGTAGTCGCTCTGTCCCCAGATGACAAAATCTTCCTGCCTGGAAAACAGGTCCGTCAGATCCCCGACGATGACCGTATCGAGGTCCATCACCACGACACGTTCCCCGACAATCGACGCCGCATCAGGCGCAAACAACTTCAGGCGCCGGTAGCAACTGGGGTTATGCCGGCCGTTCGGATTCGGCACGTCAGAGAAGTCAGGCCAGAGCGGCACCACTTCGATACCTGGTTCAATGCCGGCCGCATCATCCGTCACGCAGATCTTCCGGTAGGCTCCGGAGAAGTGCCGGTCAATCATCCTGAAGAGGACGTTGACGTGCTCCGACTCGAAATGCGAGCGGTAGCCTGGTGAGGCCTTCCACTTGAACGTAGCCACAGACAGACTCAC
>Ga0134123_10001321_pt1 | contig 16169 bp, 15 predicted proteins | sample KB303_FD_96460 | JGI IMG/M metagenome (GOLD analysis project Ga0134123, IMG submission 96460) | Terrestrial soil microbial communities without Nitrogen fertilizer from Kellogg Biological Station, Michigan, USA - KB3-0-3 | ecosystem: Environmental > Terrestrial > Soil > Unclassified ...
CGACTCCACCGCCGTCCGCAGCTGCAGGTGGATGGACTCATCGGTGGACAGCAGCGGCAGGTAGCCGTGGGTGGCCGCGCACGTGATGATCTCGAGATGACCGGCCCGCTGCAGATCCCCGAACGTCCCCGGGATATCGCCGCCGATCCGCCGGTGCAGCTCCCACATGCGCTCGTAGAACTCCTCCCAGTAGTAGGTCAGGGCCACGATGGCCGACTGACCTTCGCGCTGGAAGTGCGCGCGGCTCTCGGTACAGGCGCGCCGCACATTCTGGTAGTAGAACACCAGCTCTTTCTGGAATTCTGGAGAGGCCAGCTGCTCGACCAGCACGGGCGAGAGATTGATGGTCCACTTCGGCGAGATGCCTTCGGCCACCAGTCGATGAGCGGTTTCGAGCAGCGGAAGGTAACATTCGAACGTGGCTTCGTTCAACCAGTCCGAGCCATGCGGCCACCGGCCGTGATTGACCACCATCGGAAGATGGGTATGGAGGACCAGTGAGAACGGGAAGCTCATCCGGGGGCACCTTTCACCAAGAGCCGAACTCGGCCGCTAACTGACCAACGACATTGGACCGTATGAAGTCTCTGGGCGCAAGCCTTCATCTGGGAGCAGTCCTCTACGAGACCGGTACGACCTTCCGGGTGTGGGCGCCCCGCTGCCGCACGGTCGACGTCGTGATCGAGGGACGCCGGCCGACACCCCTCACCAGCCGGGCCGACGGCATGTTCGAGCTGGCGCTGCCCGGCGTGGGGCCGGGGACGCGCTATCAGTACCGCCTCGATGGAGAGCGTTACCGCCCCGATCCGGCCTCCCGTCACCAGCCGGAGGGCGTCCACGGGACCTCGGTGGTGGTCGACGGCGCCGGCGCGGTCTGGACCGACCAGGGGTTTCGCGGCCACGAGCTCGCCGACCTCGTCTTCTACGAGCTGCACGTCGGCACCTTCACGGCGGCGGGCACGTTCGAGGCTGTCATCCAGCACCTGCCGCAGCTGGTCGACCTCGGGATCACCGCGATCGAGCTCATGCCCATCGGCGAGTTCCCCGGCTCGCGCAACTGGGGCTATGACGGCGCCCACCTCTATGCGCCGCAGTCGACCTATGGAGGGCCGCGGGGCCTACGACGCCTCGTCGACGCCGCCCACGGCCACGGCCTCAGCGTCGTGCTCGACGTGGTCTACAACCACCTCGGGCCGGAGGGGAACTACCTGGGGGAATACGGGCCCTACTACACGGACCGCTACAAGACGCCCTGGGGCACCGCCATCAACTTCGATGGCCCCGACAGTGAGGGCGTCCGCCGGCACTTCGTCGAGAACGCGCGGTACTGGATCCGCGAGTTTCACTTCGACGGTCTCCGCCTCGACGCCATCCACTCGATCTTCGACCAGAGCTCGGTTCACGTCCTGACCGAGCTGGCCGAGGCGGCCCGACAGGAAGCCCGTCTGCTCGATCGACCTGTGCACATCATTGCAGAGTCCCACGACAACGACCGGCGCACCGTCCTGCCGACCGCCGAGGGCGGCGTCGGGCTCGACGCGGTCTGGGCCGACGACTTCCACCACGCCATCCACAGCTGCCTGACGGGGGAGAAGGGCGGCTACTACTCTGACTTCGCCGGGGGCAAGGGCCTGCCGCGTGCGCTGGCCGAGGGCTTCGCGTACCAGGGCGAGGTGTCGGAGTACTTCGGCCGGGCGCGGGGCACCGCCAGCGCCGACCTCGCGGGCGAGCGGTTCGTGTTCTGCCTGCAGAACCACGATCAGGTCGGCAATCGCGCCCAGGGTGACCGGCTGTCGACCATCGTGCCGATGGCCGCGGTCAAGATGGCCGCCGCGCTGCTGTTCGCCGCGCCGGCGCTGCCGCTGCTCTTCATGGGCGAGGAGTACGGTGAGACCTCGCCGTTTCAGTTCTTCACCTCGTATCTCGATCAGGCACTGGTCGAGGCCGTGCGTGTCGGACGAGCCGCGGAGTTCAGCCGATTCGGCTGGGCGACGGCGCCGCCCGATCCCGGCCGGTCGGCCACGTTCCTCCGCTCGCGTTTGAATCACTCGCTGGCCGGCGCTCCGCGCCACCGCGAGCTGCGGGACTACTACCGGCGCTGGCTCGCCCTGCGCCGCAGCCATCCGGCTCTGGGCGCGCGCGGCAAGGAGCGCAGCCAGTGCGAGGTCGACGCGAGCAGCAGCGTGCTGACCTTGACGCGCGAGGCGCCCGACGGCACGCGCGTGTGCCTGGTCGCGAATCTCACCAGCACCGCGCGGCCCTTCGCGCCGCCCTCGGCGGACTGGCGCGACATTCTCGACAGCGAGGATCCGCGCTTCGCCGGCAACGGGATGGGCCGGCCGCTGGCCCCCTTCCAGGCCGTCCTCTACGAAGTCAGCCGGCGGGTGTGATAGCGTCCTGAGCCGTGCGCACCGCCCGCGTCGGCACGGACCCCATCGACCATCTGCTCGCTCTCGACCCCGGTAGCCGCGGTATCGCCGGGTTCTTCCGGCCGGGAGGTGCGCTGGGGGCGGCTCGCGCCCTGACCTCCGCGCGCTCGGTGCTGATCGTCACCGGCTTCATCGTCGCCGAGGGCAAGCCCGAGACCGATGGCCCACCGGGGGCCGCCGTGCTCGGGCGAGCGCTCCGCCGGCTGGGCGCCCAGGTCCGCTACACGAGCGACGCCGCAGCGTTGCCTCCGATCGAAGCCTCGCTGCGCGTCCTCGGCGAGCCGACCGACGTCTTCGGCTACCCGGAGGGTGCCGACGCGGCGGCGGAAGTGCTGGCGCGCGAGCGTCCGACCCACCTGATCGCCATCGAGCGGCCGGGCCGCGGCCGCTCCGGTGACTACCTGAACATGCGCGGGCTCTCGGTGGCCCAGTGGAATCGACCGCTCGACGAGATGTTCCTGCTCGCCAAGCGTTGGAGCGGGGCCCGCCAGACCGGCTCGCATCGTGGGTGGCTTGCTCGAGGAAGGCGCGGCTCCGTGCGGCTGACCGGCGTGCGGCCGACGACCATCGGCGTGGGTGACGGGGGCAACGAGATCGGCATGGGCAGCGTGCGCACGCTCCTGGCCCGTGAGAACCGGCTGATCGCGCGCACCGCCTCGGTGGTGCCGGTCGATCATCTCGTCGTCGCCGGCGTGTCCAACTGGGGCGCCTACGGCATCGTCGCGCAGCTCGGACGGCTCACCGGCCAGCCGTTGCTGCACACGCCGGCCGAGGAGCGGCAGATGATCGACGCGTGCATGAGCGCGGGCGCGGTGGACGGCGTCACGCGCCGCCGGGAGCCCACCGTCGACACGCTGAGCGCGGACACCCACGCGGCCTACGTCGCGCTGCTCGGGTTATCATGGGGAGACTTTTCCCGACGAGGAGAGCGGTCATGAGCGTTCAGGACGACTATCGCGCCAAGCATCCGAAATCACTCGCGCTGGCCGAGCGCGCCCGCAAGGCGATTCCCGGCGGCATCACCCACGACATCCGCCACCTGGTCCCGTTCCCGATCTACGTCGAGCGTGCGGCCGGGAGCCGCAAGTGGGATGCCGACGGTCACGAGTACGTCGACTACTGGATGGGCCACGGCTCGCTCTTCCTCGGTCACTGCCATCCCGCCGCGGTGAAGGCCGTGCAGGAGCAGATGGCGCGCGGCACCCACCTGGGCGCCTGCCACGCCGCCGAGGTGCGGTGGGCCGAGCTGGTCAACCAGCTGATTCCCAGCGGCGAGCTGACGCGCTTCACGATGTCGGGCACCGAGGCCACGCACCTGGCGATGCGCGTGGCACGCGCGTTCACCGGCCGCTCGAAGATCTTGAAGATGGCCGGCCACTTCCACGGCTGGCACGACGGCGCGGTGGCCGCGGTGAGCCCGCCGTACGAGGTGCCGTGGTCGGCGGGCGTGCCGTCGGCGATGATCGATCAGGTGGTGATCTGCCCGCCCAACGACATCAAGGCGGCCGAGCTGGCCTTCGAGCGCGGCGACATCGCCGCGGTGATCCTCGAGCCCGCCGGCGGCGGGTCGGGCACGGTGCCGACGATCCCCGGCTATCTGCAAGAGCTCCGCGCGCTGGCCACGCGCCACAACGTGGTGCTCATCTTCGACGAGGTCATCACCGGCTTCCGCTATTCACCGGGCGGCGCCCAGCAGTACTTCAACGTCACGCCCGATCTCACCACGCTGGCCAAGATCGTGGCCGGTGGGCTGCCGGGTGGCGCGCTCACGGGCCGGCACGACATCATGTCGATGATCGCCTTCCGCGGCGACCCCGACTGGGACCGCAGCTCGCGCGTGGCCCACGCCGGCACGTTCAACGCCAACCCGCTGTCGGCGGCCGCCGGCACCGCCACGCTCGAGCTGTGCGCGGACGCCTCGCTGCAGGCGCGCGCCAACAAGACGGGCGAGGAGCTGCGGCGGGCGCTGAGCGAGAGCATGAAGAAGGTGGGCGTGCCCGGCACGTGCTTCGGCGAGGCGTCGATCTTCCACGTTTCGTTCGAGGGAAAGCCGGGGCTGGCCGGCTTCGACCGGCCGCGCAAGCACTCGCTCTACCAGGCGCTGCGCTGCGCGCTGCTCAACAACGGCGTGGACTGCGCCGCGCACCACGGCTGGATCTCCGCGATGCACAACGAGGCCGATCTGCAGCAGACCGTGCAGGGCTACGAGCGCGCGTTCCAGGCCCTGGCCGCCGACGGCGCCTTCAAGGGGATGTGATGCGGCGACGCGCCGCCCTGGCGGCCCTGGCCCTGCTCCTGGGCGGCTGCGTGCACTACCCGACCGTGGAAGACATCGGCGGCGTGCGCATGCGCACCGAGAACGGCAAGGCGGTTCGCCAGGGCGACGCCGTGGTCGTCACCTTCGACGTGATCAGCACCGGAAAGTTCGGCGACATCATCGGCAGCGTGGCCGCGCCGGTGGCCCGTCAGGCCCGCCTGGTCGACGCCGGCGGCGCGCAGCTGGCGCAGCTGGAGGTGCCGGGCGCCACGACCATGAAGTTCGCCGCGGATGGGCCGCACATCATCCTGGACCAGCTCTCTCGCCCGTTGACGCCGGGCGAGACGATCATCGTGACGCTACTGTTTCAGAAGTCGGGCGGGATCGGAATCGTTACGCTGGTCGAGTAGCACCCCCGCCCGGCTTCGGGCGAGGGTTGTTCGGATCTTCCACCGGCCGCAGGGACATGCGGCACTCGCGGCTCGATCCCTTCACGGTGTGCACGGTGTAGAGCGGCACCTCGTACGGCCAGTAGGTGACCGTCACCTCGGCGCCGCACGTGGGGCAGACTGCCGATCGCATCCGGGGCACTTAACGACGCTCGCCGCCCGTCGCGTAGTTGAAGCCGGCGAGCGTCACGCGCGCGATGGGCTTGCCCACCATTCGCTCGATCGAGCGAAAATCCGTTTCCTCGGAGGGCGAGACCAGCGTCATCGCGTCGCCCACCGCCTCGGCACGGGCTGTCCGTCCCACCCGATGAATGTAGTCCTCCGCGGCCGCCGGCACATCGAAATTCACGACGTGGCTCAGCCCGGTCACGTCGATGCCCCGGGCGGCGATGTCGGTGGCCACCAGGACGCGGACCTTGCCGGTCTTGAACGCCGCCAGTGCCCGCGTGCGCTGCGCCTGGCTGCGGTTGCCGTGGATCCGCTCGGTCGGCACGCCGCGAATACCCAGCCGCTCGGCCAGGCGATTGGCCCGGTGCTTGGTCCGGGTGAACACGAGGGCGTTCCGGACCCCCGGTCGGCTCAGCAGCTCGACCAGGAGCGGGATCTTGAGGTCCGAGGCCACCGGGTAGCAGGCGTGGGTCACCCCGACGGCCGGGGCGGACGGCCGCTCGGCATCTAGCAGGGCCGGCTCCCGGAGCATCTCCCTGGCCAGCGCGGTGATGGCCGCCGGCAGGGTGGCCGAGAACAGCAGGGTCTGTCGCCGGCCGGGTAGGGCGGCGAGCACCCGGCGGATGTCCGGCAGGAAGCCCATGTCGAGCATCCGATCGGCCTCGTCCAGGACGAGCACCTCGATCCCCGTCAGGCGGGCATACGAGTGCTGCATGTGGTCCAGGAGCCGGCCCGGCGTGGCGACCATCACGTCGACTCCGCGCCTGAAGGCGGTCTCCTGAGGGCCCATGGGGACCCCGCCGAACACCGCGGCGCCCTCGACGCGCGCGTAGCGCGCAAGCGCCCGTCGATGCTCATCGATCTGGGCGGCGAGCTCCCGGGTGGGGGCCACGATCAGGGCCCGGGTGACCCCGCGCGGCTTGCCGTACAGGCGGTGGAGGATCGGCAGCAGGAAGGCCGCCGTCTTGCCGCTGCCCGTCATGGCACAGGCCAGGACGTCGCGTCCGGCCAGGCCGGGGGGAATGGCCTGCTTCTGGATGGGCGTCGGGGTATCGAAGCCCTGCGCGGCCACGCCGCGGAGCAGGTCGGGGTGAAGGTTGAAGGAGCTGAACGACATCGAAGGTTCCTCTAACGGGCGCACCTGGGCCCGGTCAGTCTTCCGCCACTTGAGCACGTCCCGTTCGCGGAAGGGGGCAGGAAACGCGGTCTGTGAGGGATGAGGGCTCGCAACTGAACCGACGTCAAACCAGACGACGAGAGTATACTCTCTGGGCCGTCACAGAGCCAGTATTCGACGTATCAATTGGAGAGAGGGTCACATGCAAGTCGCTGCGGTTTCGACTCCCGGCCGTCCGGAATGGCGCTGGCGGATTGCGAACTACGCCGGCGAAGTCATCGAAGAATCGCGTCACGGCTTTGGCACCATCGCGGCCGCGCTGGCCGAAGGCACCAAGCGCCTCACCGCGATGAAGGTCGTCGATAGATCCGAGCCTCCGCGCACCCAGTGGACATCCAGGCGGGACCGCTGATGATGGAAGGGCGGGACCCCCGCGAGCGCCGCAGTTCCAACACGGCCGGCCGCATCGACGTCATCGGCAACCAGATCGAGCCCGCGCTCAAGGCGCTGAAGAAGCAGATGCTGAAGGACGGCACCTTCCAGGAAATGAAGCGCCGCGCCTTCTACGAGAAGCCCTCGGTGAAGCGCAAGCGCAAGCAGGCCCTGGCCCGCAAGAAGCGCCGCAAGGCCATGCGCCGCGCGAACGCCTCGGAGGCCGACGAGAAGAAGTGGTAGCCGCTCGGTAAATCCAGCCGAGTAGTAGACGGTCTCCGACCGCTCTGCTACTCTTCCCCACCGGTCCGGGCAGGTAGCTCAGTTGGTAGAGCACAGGACTGAAAATCCTGGTGTCGGCGGTTCAATCCCGTCCCTGCCCACCATTTTTCAACGACTTAGCCGCCCCGTCTTCCGCGCTGTCAACGAATTGTCACCGGGTTTCGATCTGCACGCCAACGTCGCCGTGCCGGCAGCGGATCGCGCGCGTCTGGAGCAGCTGTGCCGCTATCTGCTTCGACCGGCGGGTGGCACAGGACCGGCTCCGGCAGCTCGACGACGGCCGCGTGGTGCTCACGCTGAAGAGCCCGTGGCGGATGGCCCGCGCCATCGGCTCTTCGAGCCGCTCACGCTGCTGGAGAAGCTCGCGGCGCTGATTCCGCGGCCGCGGACCATGCTGGAGGAGCGCGACCTCGATCGCGTCTCGATCGGCTGCGTCGCGGTCACCTCGGCCGGCGGCCCCGCGCTGTCGGTCGTGCTGCCGCGCGCGGCCGGCGTCGTGGCCGATCTCGGCGGCAGCACCTCGCACCTGGCCGCGCTGGCGCGCGAGCGCGGGATCCTCGCCGTCGTCGGTGCCCGCGGCGCCACCCGGCGGATCCCCGAGGGCGCGACGGTCGCCGTGGACGGCATCACCGGCGTCGTGCGCTGGGCGCGCTGAAAGTCCCCGGCCGTATCGGTGTGCCGTTCACCGACCGGGACACCGCAGAGCCGAAAGCGTCAGGGAGGGTCGAGCATGCCGGTCGCCGGGTGCAGTCTCCATTGCCCGCGTCCGATGCGGCGGATGACATGGGCCAGGAGCTGGGCGCGGCTCTGGACGCGAAAGTGCCGGTAGAGCCCGGTCACGTACTGATGGGTGGTGGCGGAGCTGAGGCCGAGGCGAGCAGCCACCTGCTTCTCGCTGTCGCCCTCCAGCAGACAGGCGAGCGTCTGGCGCAGCCGCGGGGAGAGCCCCGCGGGGGTGGGTTCGGTGGCGCTGATCAGCGATCGGCCGATGAGCCCGCCGACCTCACCGTGAAAGAAGCTCAGCAGTCGCTGCTCGCGCGCTGAAAAATCCCGCTCGCCGCGTGCCCGTTGCAGGGCCACCGTGCTGATGCCACCGTCGTCCGAGACCTGACAGACCGACGTGATCTCTCCGTCCACACCGTTCAACCGGCGGTACTCGTAACTGACCGAGCGATACCACACAGCATCGGCGACGAGCTGACGTCGCGTGCGAGTGACGAGTCGCCCGGGCAGGCGTTGTATTGCACGGTAGATCGGGTCGGCCATGGGGCCATTGGCACGCATGTAGGCCATGTACAGCGCGCGCGTCTTCGGCTCCATGCCGGAGTCGTAGGCCGAGATGGGCTCGACGGCGTGGTGCGGTCTTCGCCACCGACCCTCGCCTCCGGTCGCATGCGGAGCCCCGATCAGCTCCCGCAGCCCCTCGAACATCCGCCGATGCCACAGGGCGGGGTCGCTGCCGATGTCACGGCATTCGCCAATCAGACGGTAGGCGTCGCGGACGTCCTGCACCCGCAAGAGGTCCGACTTCGTCATCGGCCGCACCCCTCTGTTTAGAGGAATTGGCGATATCCGACCCCACCACTAGCCTGGGGCCGCACGGGGTCGCCGTGAGCGGAAGTCTAGTGTCGAAGACTGTCGACGGCAAGGCTGGTAGCCCGAGGGTGACTGACGGCGTGTGCGGCATGCTTCACCTCCTGATTCTGGCGCTTGTCTCGGCGCCAGTCGATTCCGGCCGGCCTAGGAAGACCGCGGTCCGGCATCTCTCCGCGCTCGTCAGGCTCTCCGGCCGCCAGCGCCCGCCGCCGAGGGAGAGTTGACATGTCACGTTCCCGGACACGCGCCCTGCTGGTGCTCGGTATTCTCATCGCCGGTGTCGCCCTTCTGCCGCGCACCTCGAGCTCGGCCTACGGCGGAAGCCTGCTCCGGGGTCAGCCGTGGATTCTGCGGATCACGCCGGAAGTCACGGGCCTCGGCGCCATGGCGGTCACGGTGCTCGGTGTGACCGACAGCGCCGTGCAGGTGATGGATCTCTTCACGACATCGCTGGGCGCGCCCGGCGTGTCGGGCACCTACGGGCCGCTGCCCAGGCGGATCAAGCGCGTCAGCATCAGTGTGGCCGCCACCACCGAGACCGAGACGTACGAGATCCAGGTCATCCAGGGCAGCTCGGTCAGGACATTCGATGCCATCGGAGACATTGCGGTCGTCTTCGACATCGTCCCCTGATCGCCGCCAGGTTCCTCGGACGGCGGTCAGGCTTACACTTCCCCGCCGGCCTTGCCCCTCACTCCATGGTCTTTTGGGGCGGTCGATGGCGCAGAATGCTGATCCGCTCACTCGTAGCGGGGAGCTACTGTGTCAGAGTTGTGTCTGAACCATCGGGTCCTATCGGGTGCCATCGGCAACAAACTGAGACGGAGGGGAGGGGCAAGAGGCTGAAATGCTTCCCAATGGTGTCCGATAGCGGCTGATAGTCCCAGTGCCGCCAAGCCCTGAAAATCCTGGTGTCGGCGGTTCAATCCCGTCCCTGCCCACCATTTCTTTACTGCCTGCACTCCAAGCTCCGTCGGCCGCGCTCCGTGCGCCTTCAACGAGCCGTGCGGTCCTCACGTGACTGCGCCTCCGTAACCCCCGGGGCGCTTCACTGGGGAGTAGTGACCCGGGTTGACAACTCATCTGGCGATTACTAGCATCGGCGCGCCCGACTCTTCCAGGCGCCACGAGAGCTCCAGCCCACGTCCAAACCAGTGAGGACGCGATGAAGAAGAAAGACTCCCGGAAGGCCGCCAAGGCAAAGAAGGCACGCGCCCAGAACCTCGCTGCCCGTAGAGCAGGGAACGTAGTGGGTGGCACCCTGAGATCGGTAGCGGATAGCAAAGGCCAGGTCCAGGGCGAATTGGCGCGTTTTCGATAAGTTGTTCGACGGATATCAGAGCGTGCTCGCCCGGATCGTCGCACGGGTGCAGCGCCTGCTCACGCGCCGCGGGCTCGCTCCCGGCAACGCCGACATGGGCCGGGCCGATCCGGCGGTCGAAGAATGCCCCGTGCTTGTCGGCATCAGCAGTGGCTCGATCCAGGGGCGCGTTGCGCGGAGCAGATAGCGACAGAACTGTTCCTCCGGTGCGGCGGACACTCCGTCCCAACGCGCGGGCGCGGCAGCACAGGTCGCGGGATGCCGGCGTGGGGCGCTCGGCTTCGTTCGCACCGATGGCAGCACGAACACGAATGGGACGCGGCCTTGTCGGCCTGTACCAGGGCAGAACGGGCGAAGAGGGGCGGGAGGGCGGCCGTGCCGAGAACGGCGGTTCCGTCAACCCAGTGCTTGCTCCCAGCCGTCGTTCGCTTCAGTCTCCCACGCCCCACGCGATGGTGTTGCGCAGCAGCGTGAGGAACGCGTCACTCTCCCAGGAGCCCCGGAAGGTTAGCGGCGTCGTGTCCGTCGGGTCGGCGGCGCGGGCCGTGCGGGTGGCCGCGTTGTGACAGTGGCCGAGGGCGACATAGGCGACGCCGCCCCGGCCGATCTCGCGGCTGTAGCCGAGCACGCGGGTCCGCCCGTCCGCTTGAAGCGACGTGTCCGACGGATAGAGCGTTCCGATGGTCGGGGACGTGGCGCCGGCGCCGTAGTCCGCGGTGAGCAGGATGCGCGAGGACGCCGGGTCTTGAAGCTCGACGAAGTACGGCTCGTCCTCGACCACGAACGACGCGCCTAGCCCCCGCGTCAGCGGTGAGTCCCCGCCGGCCACGTCGACTCGGATCTTGCAGATCGGCGGGTGAGTCAGGAAGTAGCCACCGAGCAGCGCGTGGTGCTCGGTCTTGACGGTGCGGCGCTGCCGCGAGCCCTCGACGCGCTCGGCGCGGCCGCCGCTGGTGCCGTGCAGGCCGAGCCAGCGCCCGCCCGCCTCGAGCCAGCCGTGGATGGCGCGGCACTGCGCGGCGTCGGGATACGGCCCGGCCACGTACGTGATCAGCAGCCGGCTCAGGAGGAGCCAGCTCTCGACGTCGGCGAAGTCGTTGGCGGTCGAGGCGGGGATGTCGCCTTCGGCCAGGAGGCCCAGCAGCCTCAGACGCGCGTAGTCGTGGTCGTGCCCGGCATGGGACCCGGGGGGGAAGCCTCCGGCGATGAGGTGCGCACGGCGCGCCGTCGACTGGGTCATCGGGTTACCTCCCGTGGACGGCGTCAGAATATATCATTGCCGGCGTGAAGATCACCGACGTCACGGGTTGGGCCGGGTGATCGTATGCGCCTGCCAGCGTTGCTCGATGATCCCAGCCAGTGCCGGCGTGAGCAGCAGGATTCGTGGCTCGGCGTTCTTTGTATTCAGCCGGCTTCGAGGCCCACCGTCGGCACCCCTGGTGTTTGGGGGCGATCCCAGATTGGTACGGCGGCCGAACTGCGCCTGGGGATGGGCGTTCGTCAGTCTCGGCTTCCGGCCTGCGGGGTGAGCGAGCCGGCGGTGGTTATGGAGGAAGGGGAGGAGGCCCAGAAAGTGTAGCCGTTGGCTAGTGTTGAACTTCGGGCACTCCGTCCAGCCGTCCCCACGCCGCCGGATCCTGCCACCGGAGCGTGTTGAGATAGAGCGAGACGTCGTGCGCCGGGTACTGACTGGCGATCACGGCGGCGGCCGCGGCAATCTTCGCGGGATCGGGTGCAACGATATCGCCATCAATCATGCCATTCTCGTGCGCGATGCCAACCGCGTCGAGAAACGCGCCCATCATCGGCCGCTGCTCGGTCACGTGATACAGAACGAGCATCCGAGCGGCGAGGTCCTCGGGCAGATCCAGCACGCTGGCTAGGTAACGCGCCTTGCGATCGTCGGCGAGGCCGGCCACCGTCTTGGGCCGAAACTTCATCTGCTTCGCGATGAGCAACGCCGCGTGCATCTGATCATTGGTCGCTTGATCATCGCGCCAGAGCGCGGACGCGGCGCGAAGCCGCTGCTCCGCCGTCATCTGTTTCCACAAGCGTGACGGCGTCATCGTAGTCTCAGTCATTCTCGATATTCTAGCCGAGCAACGCTGTGGACGCTTTGAATGCCATGGAATTGAGGAATCGAAAACATGTTTGTGCCCAAAGTAGGCCCAACTCAGGATCACGCGAGAGCATTCTGGATCACTCTGGACTACGATGACCAGCTCAGAGGGTCGTTCAGCGGCGGACTTTACGCACACTTCCACGTCCGGTGTTCCAGACCTGAAAATCCTGGTGTCGGCGGTTCAATCCCATCCCTGCCCACCATTTCTTCTGGTGCTTACGCGACTGCGCTCTTTCGAGCGCGCTTTCGACGACGACCCGCATGTTCGGGGCCGTCTGGTTCCACTTTTGGGGTTCCAACTGTGGAACTAGCGTCCAGCCCTGACGCGATGTCGACCCGGCCAGCACCTCGACCCACCGCCGTTGTCGTTCGCCAAAACCTTATCCGATCCGCTCAAGTGCACCCGAGATCCGTCCAAGCTCTAAGGGGGAAGGTTACAGACGGTCCGTTCGAGGCTCAGGCGCCCCCCCGCGATGCAGTCGAGAAAGGGAAATGGATCCACCGAGGCTATCAGGTGTGCGCGAACCTGATGCGCCTTCAGGGCCGGCCTAAACGCTCGGACTAGAGCGGCCGCCGCCGTAACCTGGGCCGCCGCCGCCGATGTTCCTGAATAGGTCCGCCATACCGGCGCGCCGAGATAGTAATGCGTGCTGAGAACGCGTACCCCTGGCGCGGCGATGTGGACGGTCGTCCGACCATAGTTCGAGAAGCTGGGCCGCTCATCGTTATGGTTGGTGGCCATGACCGAAATGACGTTCGGTAGGACCCAGGAGGCGGGGTAGATCGGGAGGTGCGGGTCGTCGTTGTTCGTCCCCTCGTTTCCGGCGGAGGTCACGAAAAGGACGTCCATCGCTTCGGCGAACTGGATACAGATACGCAGAAAGGTGCTCGGCATCCCGACGTGCCAACTCGCGTTGATGATCTTGGCGCCTTGCAAGACGGCCCACACGATTGCCTTGGCGGCGCTTGCGGCGTCCAGGGGATTCCGCGGGTCGTAGAACTTTAGCGTTAACAGCCGCACGGTGATCGGCCAGGTCGCGCTGGCCATCCCAGTGGCGTTGTTGGTGATCGCGGCGATCGTGCCGGCCACAAAGGTTCCGTGCCCGTCTTCGTCCTCGATGAGGTTGTCGAAGGTGGCGCCCATGATGCGCCGGCTGTTCGGGTGCACAAGACCGACCAGGTCGGGGTGAAGTGTCGCGATGCCGGAATCGATGACCGCGACGATGACCGGCGCCCCGGCACCTGGAGCACAGTCCCAAGCCGCTTGCGCGTTCATTTGATAGAGATCCCACTGGGGCTTGTGGAAAGCCCACGCGTCCTGATAGCGGGGGTCGCTTGGCACCGCGGCCCGGCTCATCACCAGGTTTGGTTCGATGTCTACATCGTGTTTCACCTTCACCCGTTCGATGACTTCCCGCGGTGGTATGACTCCGAACTGCTGGAGACTGAATAGCACGTCGCCCTTCTCGTCCCTGATCTCCCAGTCTGTGACGAGCTCCGGTGAGTAGGAGCTGAGCTCCGCGAGAACGCGCTCCAGCCGAACTTTCAGGGCCAGTCCGCTGACCGTGATGACAAGTTGCTGGGCGATGTCGTCGAGCGTCATCGCTACGACTCTGCTCGTGCAAGGCCGACGAGCGCGGCGAATTGGGGCCCCAGAAGCATCATCGGATAGCAGGCAAGGGCCACCTTGTTACCCATCTCGATATCGAGGGGGAAGTGCAGTCCGGCGATGACGCGGTTCTCGCCGATCCGATCCGCGAGATAGTCCAGCATGTCGATTCGAGGCTGTTGCCCAGGCATCGACGCCCACGCATCCTTGAGGGCGCGCGCGATCAGGGTTGCTTCCAAGGCATGCCCGGCGGGAAAGGAGGGTGTTACCGGAGGATCGATCATCGGGACGATAGCCGGGCAATACTGTGAAGGTCGGGGAACCCTGTATGTCGGGTTGGCGGGATCCGGCCCGTTCTTCAGCGTCATGGTGACGAGCTCACCGATGCGTCGCGCCACCCGGATGAGCAGATACGTATTCGGGTGACGCCCGGGATCGATCATCAGCATGCCGAGAAAGTAGCTGATAGCACCCTCCGCGTCATGCTGATGGAGAATCTCGGCGAAGCGATCATCTCGATCCGGCGCGCTGTTGAGCACAGCCCTGAGCTGGAAATCGAGGATCGCGGTCGCATCGGGGAGCCCCTTGGCAGCCCCCACCCCCCGCAGGGTGACAAGGTCGGCAGGCCAGGCGGCCCGGCTTACAAATTCGTTCAGATAGACGTACGAGCGAAGGTCAGGATCCCATCTCTCGGGGAACTTCGGAGCTGGGGTCACCGCGAGGGCAGGCCATTGGGGGGGATTCTTGACAAGCTTCCGGTAGTCCGCGGTGTTGAACCTGACCTGCGCGGGGGCGACCGAGGGCAGGCCGAGCGCCGCGCCACCCATGTTCATGTTCATATTCATGTTCATATTCATGTTCATGTTGGCCGCGCCCATGGGGTGGTCCTCCTACGTGGTTACGCTACATGCACCGCACGCGGTGTGGCCGGGCCCAACCACTACTCTTAGTCGGGGAGCCCTGCGGACCTCAGGTGGTCGGCGAGGGCTGCGCGTCGGGCAGGATCCTTATAGGCGTAGTTCTCGCAGAAGCTTTGCACGCGAAATCCCGGCTCGAGATCGAGGAGGGCGCGCCCGACCTCGGCCGCTTCAGGCACCCGACCTGCCGCGACGAGGCTGGCCGTCAGGAACCGGAGATTGGCGGTGTAGTTGGGGCTCTGCGACCTGGCCTTGCGACCCCACGCCACTGCGTCCTCATACTTGCCGCCCGTGTAGCAGGCAAGGCCGAGGGCGGTGTGGGCAAAGAACAGATGGGTGTCGAACGGCGAGAGGCGCAATCCGATCGCGGCGCGGCGCTTGGCCTCCTCCGCATCACCGATGTAGCTATACGCCGGGCTGCTGCGGAGCCACACCCCTGCCGAATTGGGACTTGCGGCGATCGCCCGGTCGAATAGCCCGAAGGCGCCTTCGTAGTCCCGGAACAGGAGCGCCCTCATGTGACCGCACAGGGAGAGTGCCCGTGCATCGAACGGGTCCCGTTCAAGGGCCGCTTCGGCACAGCGGTTGATGGCCTGGTAGTCCTCGGTCCGATCCGCCGACCAGCCCTGACCGATCCGGATGCTGTGCCACACTGCCGTGAGGGCATACGGGGTGGCATAGCGTGGTTCGAGCGCGATCGACTTCTCGAACATCTCCCGGGCTCTGTCGAACTCACTTCGCTTGAGGCGATAGAGGAGCTCCAGCCCGCGGAGCATAAAGTCGTACGCGTCAAAACTTTCGGGCCGCTTGAGGAGGACACGGCGCATCTCCGCTTCCTGCACATGAGGAGCTATGGTGGTGATCGTCTTATCGGAGAGCCGGTCCTGGAGGTCAAAGAGATCATCCGTACGCCCATCGATCTTGTCGGTCCACAGGACCGTCTGGGTCTCGGAGTCGGAGAGCTCCGACATGATCCGGATACGCTCTCCGGAGCGGCGAACACTTCCCGACAGGACATACCGCACTCCCAGCTCGCGTCCCACCGCTCCCGCGTCCACGGGAGCTCCGCGAAATCTGGAAGTCGAATTGCGGGAAATGACGACGAGATCAGGCAGGCAGGCGAGCGCGCCGATGATGTCCTCGACGATCCCATCACCGAAGTAACTCGAGCCATCGGAGACGTCGGGCTCCCGGAAGGGAAGGACAGCAATCGAAGGCCGCTCCAGCGACGGAACCCGGGCCTCGCTTACCGATCGGCTTGGCGCACCTTCGAACCGACGCCGATAGACGCGCACGCGGCGCGCGATATTCTTCACCGACTGCTCGCCGAGGGGCTCCCACACCAAGGCAACCTTGCCGGCGATTTGATCGTAGACGGTGCCCGAGACACAGATGCCGCCGCCGTCCGCCAGGGCTTCGATACGTGCGGAGATGTTCACCGCGTCGCCATAGACACGCTTACCCTCAACG
>Ga0134123_10001323_pt1 | contig 16143 bp, 17 predicted proteins | sample KB303_FD_96460 | JGI IMG/M metagenome (GOLD analysis project Ga0134123, IMG submission 96460) | Terrestrial soil microbial communities without Nitrogen fertilizer from Kellogg Biological Station, Michigan, USA - KB3-0-3 | ecosystem: Environmental > Terrestrial > Soil > Unclassified ...
AGCGAGTAGCCGTTCGAATGCGGGCCGCTCGACGCAAGGCCGAGCAGGACATCGCCGGCGACGATGCTCCGGCCGTCGAGAATGCGGTCCTTCTCGACCACGCCGACGCAGAAACCGGCGAGGTCGTACTCGCCCTCGGGGTACATGCCCGGCATCTCGGCGGTCTCGCCGCCGATGAGCGAGCAGTTCGCCCGCTCGCATCCTTCGGCAATCCCTTTGATCACTCTCTTGCTGACGTCGAGGTCGAGCTTGCCGCAGGCGAAATAGTCGAGGAAGAAGAGCGGCTCGGCGCCCTGCACCAGCACGTCATTGACGCTCATCGCCACGAGGTCGATCCCGACCGTGTCGTGGCGCTTGAGCGCAAAGGCGAGCTTCAGCTTGGTGCCGACGCCGTCGGTGCCGGAGACGAGCACCGGGCTCTTGTACTTCTCCGGGATCCGGCACAGCGCGCCGAAGCCGCCGATGCCGGCCAGGACCTCGGGACGCAGGGTGCGCTTGGCGAAAGGCTTGATCGCCTCGACCAGAGCGTCGCCGGCGTCCATGTCGACGCCTGCATCGCGGTAGGAGAGTCCTTTCGACATGCTAGAGTTTGGTGGCCTTTCCGATTCCATTCTAATGCGCCAGCTGCCGCTGGAAATCTCGCAGGCTGTCGAGCCGAGCTTCGACAACTTCGTCGCCGGCGACAACGCCGAGGCGCTCGAGCGCGTGCGCGAGCTCGCCCTGGGGCGGCTACGCGAAGCGGTCGTCTACCTCTGGGGCGCTACGGGCAGCGGGCGGACGCACTTGCTGCGCGCCGCCGCGCGCGCCAGCGCGTCGCTCGTGATCGCCGACGACGTGCAGACCCTCGACAGCGAAGCCCAGCAGCGCCTTTTCGGCGCGATCAATGCGGCGCGGGATGGCCGCGGCGCGGTACTCGCCGCCGGCTCGGCGCCCCCGGGCGCCCTCGCCCTGCGCGAGGACCTGCGCTCGCGCCTCGCCTGGGGCCTGGTCTATCACCTCAAGCCACTCGGGGAAGCGGAAAAGATGCGCCATCTGCAGGACGAAGCGGGCCGCCGGGGACTGGCCCTGACCGATGAGATCGCCGCCTACCTGCTGGCGCGCGTGCCGCGCGACATGGCCACTTTGACCGCCTTGCTCGAGGCCCTCGACAGGGAGGCCCTGACGCGCAAGCGCCCCCTGACCCTGCCGCTCGTCCGCGAGGTGTTGGGAGCGAGCAACGGCGAGGCCTGACTACCTCGACAAACCCCCGGGGCGTGAGTAGATTGGATATCCCTTTCGGAGGCTCGCAGCGTGTCGCCCGGACGCTTTTTTGCCTGGTTTGCCCTTTGCGTTGCGCTGTTCGCGGCGCAGGGCGCGCTTGCCCAAGCCGGCCTGCGGGTCCCCGACCGGGGCGAGGGTCTCGACCCGTCGTTCGCGCGCGGCTGGCTGGCGCCGGACTACGACCGGTTCGGCTTCGCCTATTACACGCCCTGGCGCGACGCGGGCCTCGCACCCTCGCGCATGAACCTGTCCTACCCCTTCGGCCGCGGCAGCTTCGGCATGTCGGTCGCCAACGGCCGCGACTTCGAAGCCGATCGCCAGGTCTCGCTCTTCGGCCGCTACTCGCTCTCGCCCGACTGGGCATTCAGCGCCGAGATGTCGCGCGACTCGACCGGCGCACGACCGCAGGACTTTCGCTTCGGCCTGCAACGTCGCTTTTAGGGCTTAGCTTTTCCATTCGAAGCTAGACTTGCGGGCCATGCGGCTGGCCCTGTTCGACCTCGACAATACGCTCCTCGCCGGCGACAGCGACTACGAGTGGGGCCAGTTCCTCGTCGACCGCGGCGTGCTGGAGCGCGAAAGCTATGAAGCCCAGAACCGGGCCTACTACGACCAGTACGTCGCCGGCACGCTCGATATCCACGAATTCCTCGGCTTCGCCCTGCGCCCGCTCGCCGCGCACGAGCCGGCCGACCTCGAGCGCTGGCACGCTGACTTCATGGCAGCCCGCATCCGGCCGATGATCGGCACGCCGGCACGCGAACTGGTGCGCAAGCATCTGGGGGCGGGCGACCTCTGCGCGATCATCACCGCGACCAACAGCTTCGTCACCGCGCCGATCGCGCGCGAGTTCGGCGTCGAGCACCTGATCGCGACCGAGCCCGAGAAACGCAACGGCCGCTTCACCGGCAAGGTCGCGGGGATCCCGTGTTTCCGGGAGGGCAAGGTCAAGCGCCTGGACGCGTGGCTGGCGTCGCGCGGCAAGCGCCTCGCCGACTTCGCCGAGTCGACCCTGTACAGCGACTCGCACAACGACCTCGCGCTGCTGGAGCGCGTCACGCGGCCGGTCGCGGTCGATCCCGACGAGCAGCTCGCCGCGGAAGCGCGCCGGAGAGGCTGGGCGGTGCTCTCTCTGCGCCAATAGCGCTGCGCCGGTAGAATGCCGCCCACTCGATGATCAAGAGGTTCATCCGCCGTGTCCTCGGCCTGCCCGCGGACGCCGCGTCCCGCGTACCCCGCGAGAAGCACGGCTTGGCGCGCGAAGCGATCAGCCCCGCGGCCGCCAAGGTCTGTGCCGTCCTGCGCGGAGCGGGCTTCTCGGCCTATGTCGTCGGTGGGGCGGTGCGCGACCTGCTGCTTGGCATCGCGCCCAAGGACTTCGACATCGCGACCGACGCGCGCCCCGAGCAGATCAAGCCCCTCTTCCGGCGCGCGCTGGTCATCGGCCGGCGCTTCCGCCTGGTGCACGTGATGATGGGGCCCGAGACCGTCGAGGTCTCGACCTTCCGTGCCGCTATCCCCCAGACCGGCGCCGAGAAGGAAACCGCCCACCAGCAGGACGAGCACGGCCGGGTGCTGCGCGACAACGTCTTCGGCACCCAGGAAGAAGACGCACGACGACGCGATTTCAGCGTCAACGCCCTCTACTACGACCCTGCGACTGAAGAGGTGGTCGATTTCCACGGCGGCCTCGTCGACCTGAAGAAGCGCGTGATGCGCGTGATCGGCGATCCCGAAACGCGCTACCGTGAAGATCCGGTGCGCATGCTGCGCGCGGTCCGCCTTGGCGCAAAGCTCGGCCTGACGCTCGACTCGGCCACCCGCGCGCCGATCCGGCGCCTCGCGCCGCTCATGGAGCGCGTGCCGCCGGCACGCCTGTTCGACGAGATGCTGAAGCTGCTGCTTTCGGGGCACGCCAGCGCCAGTCTGCGCCAGCTGCGCGAGGTCGGGCTGCACAAGGGGTTGCTGCCCCTGCTCGACGTGATCCTCGAGCAGCCGCTCGGCGAGCGCTTCGTCACGCTCGCCCTGGCGCAGACCGACGAGCGCGTGCTCGCCGAGCGCCCGGTGTCGCCCGCGTTTCTTTTCGCCGCCCTGCTCTGGCATGAAGTGCTCGCCGCGTGGAAGGCCCGCCAGGCCCAAGGCGAGCGCAGCGTCCTGGCTCTGGAAAACGCGATGGACGAGGTGCTCGACACGCAATGCGCCAAGCTCGCCATCACGCGCAAGCTCACGGCGACGATGCGCGAGGTCTGGGTGATGCAGCCGCGCTTCGAGCAGCGCTCGGCGGGCCGCGCCTTCCGGCTGCTCGAGGCGCCGCGCTTCCGGATGGCCTACGATTTTCTCGCACTGCGGGCGGCGAGCGGCGAAGTTCCAGCCGAGATCGAGGCCTGGTGGCGTACCTTCCAGAGTGCCGACCCGGACACGCGCCAGGCGATGCTTCTGCCCGAGACCGGGCCGAAGAAGCGCCGGCGCCGGCGGCGCCGCAAGGGCGGCGCGGGCGCGCCCGCGCCCGAGCCTGCGTGACGCTCGCCTACGTGGGCGTCGGCTCGAATCTCGACCAGCCCGCGAATCACGTGCGCCGCGCACTGGATGACATGGCAGCGATTCGCGGCACGCACCTGCGGGCCAGGTCCTCGCTCTACCGGTCGGCGCCGATGGGCCACGCGGCCCAGCCTGATTTCGTGAACGCCGTCGCCGCGCTGGAGACCGCGCTCTCGGCCGCGGAGCTGCTCAAGGAGTTGCAGGGGATCGAACAACGCCACGGCCGGCAACGAAGCTTCGCCAACGCGCCGCGCACCCTCGACCTCGATCTGCTTCTCTACGGGGAGGAGCGCATCGCGACAGCCACCTTGACCGTGCCCCATCCCCGCATGCACGAGCGGGCGTTCGTGCTCAGGCCCCTCCTGGAAGTTTCACCCGACCTCGAGGCCTACAAGCCGTTCCTCGAAGCGTGCGCGGGGCAGAAAATCGAAAGGATCGACTGAATGCACCTCTCCGCGACCGTGCTCTGCGGGCTGATGCTCCTCGCCTCCAACGTGTTCATGACCTTCGCGTGGTACGCGCATCTGAAGGAGCTCTCGGCGAAGCCCTGGTGGATCGCCGCGCTCGCGAGCTGGGGCATCGCGCTCTTCGAGTACCTTCTCATGGTGCCGGCGAACCGCATCGGCTTCACCGAGCTTTCGCTGCCGCAGCTGAAGATCATGCAGGAGGCGATCACGCTCGGCGTATTCGTCCCGTTCGCCATCCTCTACATGGGGCAGCCGGTGAAGCTCGATTACCTGTGGGCGGGGGTGTGCATCATGGGGGCGGTGTACTTCATCTTCCGTGGATAGAGAGAAAAAGCTCGGCTACCTGGTCGTCGAAGGCCCGATCGGCGCGGGCAAGACCAGCCTCGCCCGCCGCCTCGCCGCGCGCCTTTCCGCCGACCTGCTGCTCGAGCAGCCGCAGGAGAACCCGTTTCTCTCGCGCTTCTACCAGGACATGCCGCGCTACGCGCTGCCGGTGCAGCTTTTCTTCCTGTTCCAGCGCATCCGCATGCTCGAGCCGCTGGCGCAGCTCGATCTCTTCGCGCGGCCGGTCATCGGCGACTTCCTGCTCGACAAGGACCCGCTGTTCGCCCGCGTCACGCTGAACGGCGACGAACTCGCCCTTTACCAGAAGATGTACGACGCGCTGCGCCCGCGCGCACCCGTCCCGGACCTGGTCGTGTACCTGCAGGCGCAGCCGGTCGTACTCGCCGAGCGGGTGCGCCGCCGCGCCGCCGGTTACGAGCGCGGCATCAGCGAGGAGTACCTCGCGCTGCTGGCGGAGAGCTACGCGCGCTTTTTCCACCACTACGACGCGGCGCCGGTGCTGACGGTGAACTCGGAAAACCTCAACTTCGTCGAGCGCGACGCCGACTTCGAGCTGCTGGTCGGCCGGTTGCGCGCGATGAAGAGCCGCCGCGAGTTCTTCAACCTCGGCTGAGATGCAGATCGCGAACGACGTCGCCTCTCTGCGCCAGGCCTGTGCCCGGGCGGGCGCGGTGTCGTTCGTGCCGACCATGGGCAACCTGCATGAAGGCCATCTTTCGCTGGTGCGGCTGGCGAAGCGACAGGCGGAATTCGTCGTCGTCAGCATCTTCGTCAACCGGCTGCAGTTTCAGCCCACCGAGGACTTCGACCGCTACCCGCGCACTTTCGAGCGCGACTGCGAGATGCTCGAGGCCGAGGGGGTACGCATGGTCTTCGCCCCGGACGAGAGCGTTCTCTACCCTGAGCCGCAGGCCTACCGCGTCTCGCCGCCGCCGATGGCCGAGGAGCTGGAGGGCCGATTCCGCCCCGGCTTCTTCATCGGTGTCTGCACGGTGGTGCTGAAGCTCCTGAACTGCGTGCAGCCCGCGGTCGCGGTGTTCGGCAAGAAGGACTACCAGCAGCTCAAGCTGGTGCAGGGCATGGTGCGTCAGCTCGACCTGCCGGTCCGGATCGTTCCCGGCGAGACCGTCCGGGAGCCCGATGGGCTGGCGATGAGCTCCCGCAACGGCTACCTGACGGCAACCGAGCGTGGCGAGGCCCCCCGCCTGTCCCAGGCCCTGCGCGCCGTGGCCGCAGGCCAAGACCCGAAGGCGGCGGTTGCCGACCTGGCCGCCCGGGGCTGGAAGCCGGACTACCTCGAGATCCGAGGCCGGGAGGACCTTGCACCGGCGGGGAAAGGGGCGCGGGTAGTGCTGGGCGCAGCCCGGCTCGGGGCTACGCGGCTGATCGACAGCTTGGAGTTCTAGGCCCTATCCGGGGTAGGGCTCGAAGGTCATCGACTGGACCGGGCAACCCATGGTCTTGGCCAGCTTGTCCATGGCGTCATCGGTCAGTTCCATGGGCTGGAACTCGGCATCCCCGCCTTTGGAGGTGATAAACGCCTTGGCGGCGGACTCGCTCATCCAGGTCACCACAGGATCGGGACTGACCCCCGGCATCTGTCGGCAGATCGGGAATCCGTCGCTTTTGTAGACGATCGCGTACATGGCCCCCCCGGCAGCCCCCAATTTACCCGATGTCGCGGCGCGGCAACAAGGCGCCTCTCAGGGACTCCCTGATTGCGGCATTTGTCACCAATGGTTAAATCGGCTCGGGGGCTGGTGTCGCCCAAGGGCGACGCCGGCCAAAGCGTAGGACCTCCGCGAGGAGGTGTAACCGGGAGAGCAAAAATGAGCAATCTGAGAGACGCGATCGGCCTCTGCCTGCCGTACGGCAAGGCCAACTCGCAATATGAAACGGAGTTCGAGCCCGCGACCGGGACGGTCTGGGGATACTTCAATCCGCGGGGCACGGCATGCTTCAGCCTCGGCCTGCTGAAGGACATCCGGGCGCACGACAGCGCCCTGGCGGTCAACGGCGGCCAGGTCGAGGTGGCGGGCCAGTTGAGCAAGGTGAGCCACTACGTGCTCGCTTCCCGCACGCCCCGGGTGTTCAACCTGGGCGGTGACCTCGCCCTGTTCGTGCTGCTCATTAAGGCGCGCGATCGCGAGGCGCTCGCCCATTACGCGAGGCTGTGCATCGAGAACCTCTTCCCGCGCATCCAGAACTTCTTCTGCCCGACGATGACCACCATTTCCCTGGTCCAGGGCGATGCGCTGGGCGGCGGATTCGAGGCGGCGCTGACCTCCGACGTCATCATCGCGGAAGAAGGCGCGCAGCTCGGCCTGCCGGAGATCCTGTTCAACCTCTTTCCCGGCATGGGCGCGTACAGTCTGCTGGCGCGCCGGATCGGCGTGCGCGCCGCGGAAGACCTGATCCTTTCCGGCCGCGTGCTTTCGGCGCAGCGCCTGCTCGAAATGGGGGTCGTCGACGTGGTCGCTCCCGCGGGACAGGGCGAATCGGCGGTGCGGCAGTGGATCATGCGCAACGCGAAGCGGCGTAACGGCATGCAGGGCGTTTTCCGCGCCCGCCAGATCGTCAGCCCGGTGACGCGCGAGGAGCTCGACGCGGTGGCGGAAACCTGGGTCGACGCGGCGCTGCGCCTCGAGGATCGCGACCTGAAGATGATGAGCCGGATCGTGCGCGCGCAGATGCGCCGCATGGAAGACGGCGACGTCGAAAGCGTGACCGAAGCGGCGTTGGCCGAGGAGCGGGGACTGGCGCTGGTGGCGGGCTAGGCGCTCAGCCGGCGGACGCGGCGAAGCCGTTGTCGCCGAACATCTGTGCGAACTGGACGAAATTGACGCGCGTGGAATTGATGACCGCCTGCTGCGCCTCCGGATCGGCGATGGTCTTGACCAGCCGGTTCAGGCTTGCCATGTGGTCCTGGTCCATGGTCGCGTGCGAGGAAAGGAACTTGAAGCCGCCGCCGTCGACGCTGCGCCCCAGGGCGCGAGCGATCGCATCAGAAACGCGGCCGCCATATACGGAGGAAACGACCTCCAGCATGTAGAGCATTCCCAACACAGAGCATGGGTGCACCCGTTCAGCGCTGTAGTAGTTGAAGCCGATCATGGCCTGGACGGGGGCGCTGGGCGCCCCGGACCTTGCGCTCGCGACATCGCCCCCTATCGCTTCGATGTCTTCGAGCACCCATGCTTCGTGTCCCTTTTCCTCCTGAATGCGCTCATAGAGCTCGTAGCGCACGTCGCGGAACCGGTCGTCGCAGCGCGCTGCCGCCGCCGCCATCACCGGGCAGAAATGCCAGACGACGTGGTAAAGGTCGTGCAGGAACGCCCGGTATTCGGCGAGCGTCAGGCCGTGGTGGATCATCGAATGCACCCGGGGCACGCTCTCCAGGTCGCGACGATTCGCATCCGTCATCTCGATGAGCGTGATGAAGAACGATGGCTTGGAGGCGGAGATAGGAACGGAAGACACGAAGATTTTCCCTGGGCCGAATTCTAACCGAACGCGCGCATGCCTTCCGGCGCGTCAGCCTGCCGAGCGCTGGCGCTCCTGCACGTAGCGCTCAAGCTCGCCGCGAGCCGCGGCCAGCTCTTCGTGCAGCGAGCGCAGCAGCCCGGGGCCCTGCAAGCGCAACTCGGCGTCCGAAAGCACGCCCAGGCTGCCGCAGAGCATCGTCAGGCGATCGGTACCCATGCTGGCCGAGGAGCCTTTCATGGCGTGCAGCAGCGAGCGCAGCTCGGCGAAGTTGCGTCCGCCGAGCGCCTGCTCGATGCGCGTATGAAGCGTTCCGCTGTCCGCCAGGAACACGGCTACCAGCTTCTCGACGAATGCCTTCGAGGAGCTGAGCTCCTCGAGGTGGCCGAGCGTCTGGGTGTTGATCACCACCGCCGCGCCCGCTGCCGATCGCGTCGCGCGCGCCGACGGTTGTCCCTCGGCGCGGCGCGCACCGTCCGGCCGGGACGCGCTGAGCGCCTGGACCTCGTCGAGCAGGCGCACCGCCTCGATGGGTTTTGGCAGGAAGGCGTCGAAGCCGGCCTCGAGCGCCTCGCGCTTTGCCTCGGGGGTGACATCCGCCGACAGCATCGCGGTCGGCAAGCGCTCACGGCCCTGCGTCAGCAGTCGAATGGCGTGCAAGGCTTCCATGCCGCCCATGCCGGGCATGTTGCGATCGAGCAGGACCACGTCGAAGCTCTCGCGCTCGATGGCGTCGAGCGCCTGCTCGCCGTCGTCAACGACGGTAGCGGCGTGACCGCCGCGCTCCAGGATCTTGCCCAACACTTCCCGGTTGGTGGGGTTGTCGTCCGCGACCAGGACGCGCAGCTTGCGCGCCGCCACGCCGCGGCGGGCGTAGTCCTGCAGCCGCACCACGCCTTCGCGCGGCTCCTCGCCCGCAGAGACCGAATGCAGGACGTTGAAGAGCTGCCGCTTGTCGAACGGCATCTCGAGCACCGCCGCGAAGCCGGCGGAGAGCGCCTCGAAGCGTTGCACGCCGGAACTGCGCGGCACGGCAAGCACCGTCGGCGGCGCGGGATCGGGCGCGGCGCGGCGGAACCGCTGCGCCAGCTTGAGCTCGCTGCCGGCGGCGAAGATCAGGGCGCTGTGGTAGGGCTTGGCCAGGCTGATCTCGGCGACCAGGCGCGCGACGCCCTCCTCGACGGTCGCCACGGCAACGGGACTCGCGCCCCAGCCAGCGAGCGCCTGCTCGAGGGGCTCACGCTCGGGCTGCGGGAAGCCGATCAGCAGGACGCGCGCGAGCGCCAGCTCGCCCGTTCCGGAGCCGGCGCGCTCGGGCTGCTTGTCGAGGTCGAGCTCGACCCAGAAGGTGCTGCCGAGCCCCACGGCGCTCTCGAGACCGATGTTGCCGCGCATCAGGCCGACGAGCTGCTTGGCGATGGTGGTGCCCAGGCCGGTGCCGCCGAAGCGGCGGGTGGTGGACTGGTCGCCCTGCGTGAAGCTCTCGAAGATGCGTGCCTGCGCTTCCTGCGGGATGCCGATGCCGGTGTCGCGGATCGAGAACTTGAGCCGCACCCGCGTCTCGCTCTCCGACTGGGCGGAGACGTGCATCGTGACGCTGCCGTGCTCGGTGAACTTGACCGCGTTGCCGGCGAGATTGATCAGGATCTGCCGCAGGTAGTGCGGGTCGCCGCGCACCGAGGGCGGTACCTCCGGCATGATGGAGACGACGAACTCGATACCCTTCGCCAGCGCCTGCGCGGCGAGGATGCGCGAGGTGCTGTTGACCAGCGCGTGAAGGTCGAAGTCGGTCTTGTCCAGCACCAGCTTGCCGGCCTCGATCTTCGAGAAGTCGAGCACGTCCTCGACCAGGCCGAGCATCACGCGCGAGGAGCCGCGCAGCGTCTGCAGCATGTCCGCCTGCTCGCGGCTGAGTTGCGTGTCGCGCAGCAGGTCCGACATGCCGATGATGGCGTTGAGCGGCGTGCGCATCTCATGGCTCACCACCGAGATGAAGCGCCGCTTCGCCTGGTTCGCCGCTTCGGCGCGCGACAGGGCATCGAAGAGTTTCGTCACCAGCGAGCGCACGTACAGGCTGAGCGCGATCAGGCCGAACAGCAGGCTGTAGCCGACGGTCAGGTGCTGCTGCCAGAACGGGCTTTCCCAGAGCACGGTCAGGAAACCCGCCACGCTCAGCCCCAGGGCCACCAGCAGGTAGCGCTGGCCGAAGCGGAAGCCGTTCGCCAGAGTGATCCAGACGTACATGAGCAGGAGCGGCGCTGCGTGCTCGCCCAGGAACGCCATGCACCAGGTGACCACGCCGATATCGGCCGTCGCCGCCACCACGCGCCGACTCGGCGAGACCGAGCGGCTCATGAGCATCACGCCCAGCAGCACCCCCGAGATGGCGAGATAGGCGAGCATCACCCGGATGGTCGCGTAGTCGCCGCCGGCGATCGCCCCCGGGGTGAGATAAAGGCAGAGCAGGCCGACCACCACGACCCGCACGATCGCCTGCTCGTGCTCGGTGTCGGGCCGAGCGGCGAGGCGTGCCCGCAGACCGGTGAGCAGGTCCTTCACGCGGATAGCGGCACGTCGCGCCACTCGTTCTGGATCTGCAGCACTTCCTTCTTCATGCCGGCGAAGGCGTCGGCGAGGCGCGGGTCGAAGTGGCGCCCGGCCTGCGCGGCGACGTACTCGAAAGCGCGCTCGCTCGGCCAAGCCGATTTGTACGGCCGCACCGAAGTCAGAGCGTCGTAGACGTCGGCGATGGCGACGACGCGGGCACAGAGCGGAATGTGGTCGCCGACCAGGCCGTTCGGATATCCCGAGCCGTCGTACTTCTCGTGATGGCCGAGGGCGATGAGCGCGCCCATGCGCACGTACTTCGAGGCGCTGCCCTTGAGGATCTCGTGACCGATCACCGGGTGGCGGCGCATCACGCCCCACTCCGGCTCGTCGAGCTTCGCCGGCTTGAGCAGGATCTGGTCGGGGATGCCGATCTTGCCGATGTCGTGCAGCGGCGCGGCGAGCTCGATCGTCTCGGCTTCGTCGTGCTCGAGCCCGAGCGCGTTGGCGATCAGGCGCGAATAGCGCGACATGCGGATCAGGTGGTAGCCCGTCTCCTCGTCGCGGAACTCGCCTGCGCGGGCGAGACGCAGCAGCGTTTCCTTCTCGCGCTCGCGGACTTCCCGCGTCGCGTCCTCGACCATGTGCTCGAGCAGGCGCCGGCGGTCCTCGAGGGCGAGCTGCTGGCGGCGCAGCGTCAGCAGGTTGCGGCAGCGCGCCAGGCACTCGCGCGCGTCGACCGGCTTGGTCAGGAAATCCGTGATGCCGGCGTCAAGCGCCGCGTAGCGCACCTTGCGGTCGTCGTGCACGGTCACCATCACGATCGGCACGTGCTCGTAGCCCGGCAGAGCGCGCAGTTTTTTCACGAACTCGATGCCGTCCATGTCCGGCATCATGTAATCGACCAGCACGAGGTCGGAGATGTGCCGCGTCGCCCACACCACCGCGTCCACCGGACGCGCGAAGCCCTCGACCGCGACGCGCTCATCGAGACTGCGCACCACCTGCTCCAGAATCGCGCGGCCGGTCGATTGATCGTCGACGACCATCACCGTATTGCGCGCGGAAGGCAGGACCCGGACTTCAGCCCTCGCCATAGCCCCTCCCCAGATCGAAAACCCTTTCGGGCAGCCTACGCCCGGGACTCAGGACTGTCCAGTAAGACCCCGTGACATAACGGTATTTTTCACCTGGACGGCGCGGTCAATCCGCTGTGGCGGTGCGATTCCGGCCGAGGTGCTTGGCCCGGTACAGGGCCCGGTCGGCACGCTTGACCAGGTCCTCCGGCTGCGCGTCACGCCCCGCCTCGTAGCTGGCCAGGCCGGCGCTGAAGGTGACCACGTCGGCGACCTGCGAGCGCGCATGCGGAATGGCGAGCCGCGCGAGCTCGCGGCGAGCCGTATCGATGACCCTGAGCGCGCCATCCGGCGGCGTGGCGGGAAGCAGGAGGGCGAATTCCTCGCCGCCGTAGCGCGCCACGAGATCCGTGGCGCGTTTGCAGCTTTGCGCCAGCGCGGCGCTGACCTGCTTCAGGCACTCATCGCCGGCAGGGTGTCCGTAGTGGTCGTTGAAGGCCTTGAAGTGGTCGACGTCGCACATGACGACCGAAAGCGGCTCTTTCTGGCGCGAAGCGTGCGCAAACTGCAGCGGAATCCGATAGTCGAATGCGCGGCGGTTGGCGACGCCCGTGAGCCCATCCTGCTGCGAGAGCGTCTCGAGACGCTGGTTCGCGGTGGTCAGCTCCTTCGACAGCTCGAGCACGCGCTGGTGCATCTTGTCGAGCCGCTGCAGCGCGCGGATTTTGGCGCTCAGAACGACTCCGCTCACCGGCTTGACCAGGTAGTCGTCGCCGCCGGATTCGATCGCTCGCTCGAGGTCCTGGTCGTATTCGCTCGAGGAGAGAAAGATGATCGGCACCCAGGCCTCGGGACGCGCCGCTCGCATACGGCGCGCGGTTTCATAGCCGTCGATGCCGCCCATGTTGACATCCAGCAGCACGAGGCTGGGCGTTTCGGCGGCGAAAAACTCCAGCGCCTTCTCGCCGCTCTCCACCGCGACCGGCTCCAGCTTCATGGCGCGCACCGCCGCGGCGAGACCGGCGCGAATCGTCGCCGAGTCGTCAACGATCAGGACTTTGGAGGACACGTCCTCGCCAGTGTGCCGGAAGAGAGACTCGAACTCTCATGACCTTGCGATCGGCGGATTTTGAGTCCGCTGCGTCTACCGGTTCCGCCATTCCGGCCAGGTTCCGATAGGAAATTATAATTGCCGCGGATGCTCGTCTCAGAGTTCGATTACGCCCTGCCGCCCGAGCTTATCGCCCAGCATCCGGCCCCTGTGCGCACCGCCAGCCGGCTCCTGCACCTCGATGCCGCGAGCGGCACCCTGCGCGACCTTGCATTCAAGGATCTGCCCGAGCTCGTGGGCCCGCGCGACACCCTGGTTCTGAACGACACGCGCGTCATCAAGGCGCGATTGACGGGAAAGAAGCGCACTGGCGGCAAGGTCGAGATTTTCATCGAGCGCACGCTGGCTGCGCGTGAAGCGCTGGCGCTCATCCGTGCGAGCCATCCGCCTGCCGCCGGCACCGAGCTTCTGGTGGGCAACGGCATCTGCGTGACGGTGCAGGGACGCGAGGGCGACCTGTACCGGGTCGCCTTCTCCACGGACGTGCACGCCGTTCTCGAGCAGCATGGCGCAGTGCCACTGCCCCCCTACATCAAGCATGCGCCGCAGCGCGAGGACGCGGAGCGCTACCAGACCGTCTACGCCAGGGCGCGCGGTGCGGTCGCCGCACCCACCGCGGGATTGCATTTCGACGAAGCGACGCTGAAACGCGTCGAGGAGACCGGGGCGAAGATCGCCCGCCTGACGCTCCATGTGGGTTCGGGCACCTTCCAGCCGGTGCGCGGCGCCGACGTGGAAACGCACCGCATGCACAGCGAACGCTACGCAATCCCGGGCCAGACCCTGCATGCCCTCTCGGGGCGGCGCGTGCTGGCCGTCGGCACGACCTCGCTGCGCGCGCTCGAGGCCCACGCGGCAAGCGGGAAGACCGAGGGTGAGACCGACCTGTTCATCTACCCCGGCTTCGAGTTCCGCGTGGTGAAGCGCCTGCTCACGAACTTCCACCTGCCGAAGTCGACCCTGTTGATGCTCGTGAGCGCTTTTGCCGGCAAAGAGAACATCTCCAACGCCTACCGCCACGCCATCGAAAAGCGTTACCGCTTCTTCTCCTACGGCGATGCGATGCTGATCGAGCGATGAGCTTCGCGCTCCTGAAAACCGACGGATTGGCGCGGCGCGGGGTCCTGACCCTGACGCACGGCATGGTCGATACGCCGGTGTTCATGCCGGTGGGCACCTACGGCGCGGTGAAAGCGATGTCGCCGGACGAGCTGGTCGGCACCGGCAGCCAGATCGTGCTCGGCAATACCTTCCACCTCTGGTTGCGTCCGGGACTGGAAGTGATCGCCAAGCATGGCGGGCTGCATCGCTTCATGGGCTGGAACGGACCGATCCTCACCGACTCGGGCGGCTTCCAGGTATTCAGCCTCGGCGAGCTGCGGAAGATCAGCGAGGAAGGCGTGCAGTTCGCCTCGCCGATCAACGGCGACCGGCTGCACCTCACGCCCGAGGAGTCGATGCGCATTCAGGAGGTCCTCAACTCCGACGTGGCGATGGTCTTCGACGAGTGCACGCCCTATCCCGCGACCGAGAAGGAAGCCGCCGATTCGATGCGCCTTTCGATGCGTTGGGCCCGGCGTTCCAGAGATAGCTTCGGGAGGAAGAACCTTCTGTTCGGCATCGTGCAGGGCGGGGTCTACGAGGCACTCCGGGATGAATCGCTGGAAAAACTCACGAGCATCGGCTTCGACGGCTACGCGATCGGAGGCCTGGCGGTGGGCGAGCCGAAGGAGGATCGTTCGCGCATCCTCGCGCACGTCGCGCCGCGGCTGCCGGCGGAGAAGCCCCGCTACCTGATGGGCATGGGCACGCCCGAGGACCTGATCGAGGCGGTCGGCGCGGGCGTCGACATGTTCGACTGCGTGCTGCCGACGCGCAACGCGAGGAACGGCTGGCTGTTCACGCGCTTCGGCGACATCCGCATCCGCAACGCGCGCTACCGCGACGACACGGCGCCGCTCGACGAGCGCTGCGGCTGCCACACCTGCCGCAATTTCAGCCGCGCCTACCTCCATCACCTGCAGAAGACCAACGAGATCCTCGGCGCGCGCCTGAACACCCTGCACAACCTGCACTACTACCAGGAGCTGATGCGCGAGCTGCGCGCGGCGATCGAAAAGGGGCAGCTCGCCGGCGCGTCGCGCCGGCTGCTCGACGACCGCAAGCGGTTATAATCCGGCCCTTCTCGGAGAGCCCCTCGCCATGATTTCTTCCGCATTTGCGCAGGCGCCAGCCGGCGGCGCCGATGGCGGCATGATGAACATCCTCTTCATCGTGCTGATGTTCGTGATCATCTACTTCCTCATGATCCGGCCGCAGATGAAGCGCGCCAAGGAGCAGCGGGCGATGCTCGAGGCGCTGCAGAAAGGCGATGAAGTGATCACCGCCGGCGGCGTGCTCGGCCGCATCAGCAAGATGGGTGAGGCCTACGTCACCATCGAGATCGCGCCCAACACCGAGATCAGCGTGCAGAAGGCCGCGGTGCAGACGGTGCTCCCCAAGGGCACGCTGAAAAGCGTCCAGTCGTGAATCGGTAAGTGAACCGATATCCCGCCTGGGCGTATGCGCTGATCGCGGCGGCGATCGCGATCGCCTTCCTCTACACGGTGCCGAACTTCTTCGGCGAGGCGCCGGCGGTGCAGGTCTCGAGCGCCAAATCGACGATCAAGGTCGATTCCGCGCTGATGGCGAAGGTCGAGGCGACGCTGCAGAAAGCGAGCCTGCCCTACACCGGCGCGCTGCTCGACGCCAACAGCGTGCGGGTGCGCTTGCCCGACATCGACACGCAGCTCAAGGCGCGCGACACGATCGATCGCGCCCTGAACGCCGACGCATCGAATGCCGACTTCTCGGTGGCGCTGAACCTGCTCTCGGCCTCGCCGCGCTGGCTGACCGCGATCAACGCCCTGCCGATGTACCTCGGGCTCGACCTGCGCGGCGGCGTGCATTTCCTGCTGCAAGTCGATCTGCAGGCGGCACTCACCAAGCGCGCCGAGAACCTCGCCGCGGAAGTGCGCGGCCTGCTGCGCGAGAGGACCATCCGCCACGGCGGCGTTGCGCGCGAAGGCCAGGTGTTGCGCATCCGCTTCCGCGACGCCGAGACACGCGACAAGGCGCAGGCGGCGATCGCCGGCAGCATTCCGGACCTGGCGCTCGCGCAGCGCGACGACGGCCAGGATCTGCTGCTGGTGGCCACGCTCAAGCCCGACGTGCTGAAGCGCATCCAGGAGACGGCGCTGACGCAGAACATCGGCACCCTGCACAAGCGGGTGAACGAGCTCGGCGTCGCCGAGCCAGTGATCCAGCAGCAGGGCGA
>Ga0134123_10001324_pt1 | contig 16136 bp, 16 predicted proteins | sample KB303_FD_96460 | JGI IMG/M metagenome (GOLD analysis project Ga0134123, IMG submission 96460) | Terrestrial soil microbial communities without Nitrogen fertilizer from Kellogg Biological Station, Michigan, USA - KB3-0-3 | ecosystem: Environmental > Terrestrial > Soil > Unclassified ...
CGGATCGCCAGGGCCCTCGCGGGGCTCGTGCCCGAGTCCTCCGGGGTGCTGAGCTCGGTTCCGTTCGCGTCCACGGCCACGATCCTGCTCGGATTCAAACGCGTGGACGTGCGGCATCCGCTCGACGGCTACGGGCTCGTCGTCCCCGCGAGCGAGCGGCTCCGCACCAACGCCCTGAGCTTCGTCTCGACGAAGCTGCCGTTCCGGGCTCCCGAGGGCCACGTGCTGCTGCGCGCCTTCGTCGGCGGCGTGCGCGACCCCGGCGCGCTTTCGCTCTCGGACGATGGCATGATCGAGACTGTGATGAGAGAGATGTCCGGCGTGCTCGGGCTGGGTGGCCGTCCCGTCGTGAGCCGTGTCTTCCGGTGGCCGTCCGCGACGCCGCAGCTCGAGGTCGGGCACCTCGAGCGCATGCGCCGAGTCGAGCGCGAGATCGCGACCGTCCGCGGCCTGTTCCTGACCGGCGCGGGCGTCCGGGCCACCGGCATCCCCGACATGGTGGCCGACGGCACGCGCGCCGGCGAGGCCGCCGCGGAGAGCCGAGCGTGAGTGCGAAGGCGGCGCTCGCGCTGCTGCTGCTGCCGGCGACCGCCGCCCTCGCCGCGGAGCCCGCGGCCGAGGTTCCCGCCGCCGCGAACGGCGTCGCGGCCTCCGTCGTCTACATCCAGGTCTTCCGCGCGGGCTACGACTGGTCCCAGCCGTGGCAGCAGGAGCCGGTGGGCGGCGTTTCGGGCAGCGGCTTCCTGATCGAAGGCGGCCGCATCGTCACGAACGGCCACGTGATCGCCGACTCGCGCCAGGTGCTGGTGCGCCGGCCGGACCAGGCGAGCCCGTACGTCGCGAGCGTCGAGGCGGCGGGCGACGACTGCGACCTCGCGGTGCTGCGCGTGAGCGACCCGGCGTTCGCCAAGGGCCTGCGGCCGCTGCGCTTCGGCCCGCTGCCGCGCGCCGGCACGCGGGTCAACACCTACGGCTTCCCGCTCGGCGGGCAGGACGTGTCGTCGACCGCCGGCATCGTCTCGCGCATCGAGTCGCGCGGCTACGTCCACAGCGGCGCCGACCAGCACCTCGTGGTGCAGACCGACGCGGCGATCAACCCCGGCAACAGCGGCGGGCCGGTGGTGCAGGACGGACGGGTCGTCGGCGTGGCGTTCCAGGGCTTCCCCGGCGCCGACAACATGGGCTTCTTCATCCCGATCCCGATCGTCCACCACTTCCTCGCCAACCTGAAGGACGGCCGCTACGACGGCTTCCCGGACTCGGGGCTGTCGACGACGTCGCTGCTCTCGCCCGCGTACCGGCGCGAGCGCGGCTTGCCGGCCGGCCGCTCGGGCGTCGCCGTCGACCGCGTGGCGCCCGGCGGCACGGCCGAGGGCGTGGTGAAGGACGGCGACGTGCTCTTGTCCGTCGAGGGCTATCCGATCGCGGACGACGGCACGATCAAGCTCGGGGACGCGCGCGTGACCTACGAGCACGCGATCGACATGCTGCAGGTGGGCGACCGCGCGCGCTTCACGGTCTGGCGCGGCGGCAAGGAGCTCAAGGTCGAGGCGCCCGCGCGGCGGATCGCGCGCTACGACAGGAACCGCAACCGCTACGGCATAGCACCCGACTACGTCGTCTACGCCGGGCTCGTCTTCATGAAGCTCGAGGTCGAGCTGCTCAAGACGCTCGGGCGCGGCTGGCCGCAGACCGCCAACCGCGACCTGGTCTGGCACCAGCTGTTCCGCGAGGCCGAGGATCCGCAGGACGCCGACCGCGAGGTGATCGTGCTGACGCGGGTGCTGCGCCACGCGGTCAACTCCCAGATGTCGCTCAACACGCCAGTCGGCGTCGAGAAGATCAACGGCCAGACGATCCGCTCGCTCGCGGACGTGACCCAGGCCTTCTCGGCGAACCACGACCGCTTCCACACGATCGAGCTCGAGGGCGACGGTGGCATCGAGGCGCTCGACCGCGCGCGCGCCGAGGCGGCGCATCCGGAGATCCTGAAGCAATATGCGATCCCATCCGACCACCGTCCGTAGCCCGCTCGCGCTCGCGTTCGTCGCAGCGCTCGCTTCCGGGTGCGCCGTGAAGCATGCGACCGCGCCTGTGCCCGCTGCGCCTCCCGCGCCGCCGGTCGTGGTCACGTCGCCGCAGCCGATGCAGCCGGCGCAGGCCGAGGCCCTGGCCGGCACCGGCAACAACGCGCTGCGCGCCTCCGTCGTGAGCGTGCGCGTCACCGGCCAGGACTGGAACTGGCGCGCGCCGTGGGAGAAGCAGGCGCCCTGGACGCGCACGGTGACGGGGCTCGTGGTGCCGGGCAAGCGGATCCTGGCGACCTCGACGGCGTTCGGCAACCCGCTGCTGGTCGAGGCCCAGAAGCTCGGCAGCGAGGCGCGCTCGGTCGCGCGCGTGGAGCTCGTGGACCACGAGGGCCCGCTCGCGCTCATCGCGGTCGACGATCCCGCCTTCTGGGAAGGGCTCGAGCCGCTCCCGCTCGAGAAACGCGCCTCGGCCGAGGGCACCGTGCTGATCCTGCGCTGGCAGCGAACGGGCCTGCTGGACGCGTATCCCGGAACGCTGCGGCAGGTGCGCTCGGGCCGCCACGGCCTTTCCCAGACCAGCGTGCTCACGGTCGACGTCGCTTCGAGCGCCGAGGGCCTCGGCGAGTCCGAGGTCGTGGTGTCGAAGGGCAAGGTGGCGGGCCTCGTGACCGGCCGCAGCGGCGATGCCTACTCGGCGATCGCCGCGCCGGTGCTGGGCCAGTTCCTCGAGGAGGCGAAGAGCAACGAGTGGCGCAGCTTCGCGCGCGCCGGCCTCGCCTGGCAGGACCTCACGAACCCGGTGCTGCGCGAGTCGCTCGGACTCTCGCCCGGGGAGACGGGGATCCGGCTGACGCGCGTGCTGCCGCACGGCAGCGCCGGCGGCGTGCTGAAGCCCGGCGACGTGTTGCTGGAGCTGGGGGGCGCCAAGCTCGACCCGACCGGGTACTTCGACCATCCTCTTTATGGGCGCATGCTGTTCCCGCTGCTCTTCACCGACGGCCGCCACCCGGGCGACAGCATGCCGGTCAAGGTGCTGCGCGACGGCAAGCGGCTCGACCTGACGCTCACGCTCCGCGCGATGCGCCCCGAGCAGGACAAGGTCCCGCCCTACGTCTTCGGGCGCGGGCCCGACTACCTGATCGTCGGGGGGCTGGTGTTCGAGGAGCTGACGCGGCCCTACCTCGCCTCGTGGGGCGACTGGACGCGGCGCGCTCCGCCGCGGCTGCTGGTGGCGATCGACCGCGGCGAGGACGAGGAGGCCGGCGCCGGCCCGCGGCGCATCGTGCTGCTGTCGAGCGTGCTGCCCGACACCGCCAACCTCGGCTACCAGGAGCTGCGCGACGTGATCGTCGAGCGCGTCAACGGCCGCCCGATCGCCAACCTGCAGGACCTGCGGCAGGCGTTCGCGACGCCGGTGAACGGGTTCCACGTGGTGGACTTCCTGGCCGGGCAGGGCGCGGTGCGGATCGTGCTCGACGCCTCGGAGGCCGCCGCCTCGCGGCAGCGGCTGCAGCAGGCCTACGGCGTGGAGCGGCTCGACTCCGAGCCGCGCGAGCCGGCGCAAAGCCTGTCTCGATGAAGCTGTCCGAGCGGCTGGCCCGGCTCGGGACGGAGACTGCCTTCGAGGTGCTGGTGCGGGCGCGCGCGCTCGAGGCCAAGGGCCGCAGCGTCATCCACCTCGAGATCGGCGAGCCCGACTTCGACACGCCGGCGCACGTCGTCGAGGCGGGGATCGCGGCGCTCAAGTCGGGGGCCACGCACTACGGACCCGCCGCCGGCTTGCCCGAGCTGCGCCAGGCGGTCGCCGAGGACTCGACGGCCCGACGCGGGGTCAAGGCCACGCCGGAGATGGTGGTGGTGACTCCGGGCGGCAAGCCGGTGATGTTCTACCTGATCCTCGCGCTCGTGGACCCGGGCGACGAGGTGCTCTACCCGAACCCCGGCTTTCCGATCTACGAGTCGATGATCCGGTACATCGGCGGCGTGCCGGTACCGGTGCGGCTGCTCGCGGAGAAGGGCCACCAGCTCGACGTCGACCAGCTGATCGCCAAGATCACGCCGCGCACCCGGCTGATCGTGCTCAACTACCCGCACAACCCGACGGGCGGCATCATCCCCGAGGCGGGGCTGCGCGCGATCGCGGACGCGGCGGTGCGCGCGGGGATCCCGGTGCTCTCCGACGAGATCTACTCGCAGATCCTCTACGACGGCAAGCACGTCTCGATCGCGGCGATGCCGGGGATGGAGTCGCTCGCGATCGTGCTCGACGGCTTCTCGAAGACCTACGCGATGACCGGCTGGCGGCTCGGCTACGGCATCATGCCGGCGCCGCTCGCCCAGGTGGTGGCGAAGCTGCAGACGAACGCGGTCTCCTGCACCGCGAGCTTCACCCAGCTCGCCGGCGTGCAGGCGCTGAAGGGCGACCACGCCCCGATCGACGCGATGGTCGCCGAGTTCAGGAAGCGCCGCGACGTGATCGTGGACGGCCTGCGGCAGATCCCGGGCATCAAGTGCGCGCGGCCGCAGGGCGCCTTCTACGTCTTCCCCGACATCACCGCGACCGGCTACTCGGCCAAGGCGCTGGCCGACCGGCTGCTCGAGGAGGCGGGCGTCGCCTGCCTGTCGGGAACCGCCTTCGGCGAGTGGGGCGAAGGCCACCTGCGCTTCAGCTACGCGAACAGCCTCGACAACATCCAGGAAGCGCTCCGCCGCATCAAGACCTGCCTCGCGAAGTAGCGCTTTCGCTCAGGCGCGGCCGAGCGCCTTCGCCAGGATCCAGAGCTGCCCCACCGCCAGGTGGACGAAGTTCCGGAAGAAGGCCGGCGAGTTCTTCTCGTACACCCAGTGCCCGACGCCCTGCAGGATCCAGCCGAAGACGAACAGACCGAGCGCGGGTAGCGGCGGGATGAAGCGCCCCGCCGCGTCGAGCGCGGCGTAGGCGACGAACATCACGAGCGCGAGCGTCGCGTCGAGCGTCAGGTAGTACAGCACGAAGAGCGCGATCACGAGCTCGGCGAGCGTCAGCTCGAAGCCGCCCAGCGCGACGAGCGGCACGCGCGCGAGCAGCGCGAACGACGCGAGCACGATGATCGGGATGCCGAAGGAGTGGCAGGCCCGGTTGCCCGCGGTCGTGTGGAACGCGGCGTAGTCGGCGAAGTGCTTCCGCAGCGCGTCGGTCATGGCGGCCTCCGGGGCCTGGCTCAAGGAGTATAGACTCGGCCCGCACCCGACGTCGGTGGAGGCCCCCATGCGCCCACTCAGCCGTGCCGCTCTCGCGCTCGTCGCCCTGCTCTTCCCGCCGCTCTTACGTGCGGGGGACGGCCTCGCGCTCACGCCGCCCATGGGCTGGAACAGCTGGAACAAGTTCGGCTGCGACGTCGGCGAAGCGCTCGTCAAGAGCGCTGCCGACGCGATGATCGCGAGCGGAATGAAGGACGCCGGCTACCAGTACGTCGTGATCGACGACTGCTGGCAGGTGAGCCGCGACGGCTCGGGTCGGATCGTGGCCGACCCCCAGCGATTCCCGTCGGGGATCAAGGCGCTCGCGGACGCGCTGCACGCCAAGGGCCTGAAGCTCGGGATCTACTCGGACGCCGGCACCCTGACCTGCGCGAAGCGACCGGGCTCGAAGGACCACGAGGCGCAGGACGCCGCGACCTACGCCGAGTGGGGTGTCGACTACCTGAAGTACGACTGGTGCAACACCACGGGCCAGGACAGCCGCGACGCCTACGCGAAGATGAGCCAGGCGCTCCGCGCGGGCGGCCGACCGATCGTGTTCTCGATCTGCGAATGGGGCAGCACGAAGCCGTGGCTGTGGGCGCAGGGCGTGGGACAGCTGTGGCGCGCGACGGCCGACATCCAGAACTGCTGGGACTGCGGCAAGAGCTGGGGCGGAATGGGCGTCGTCCACATCATCGACCAGGTTGCCGAGCTCTACCCCTACGCCGGCCCGGGCCACTGGAACGACCCCGACATGCTGGAGGTGGGCAACGGCGTGCTCACGCCGGCCGAGAACCGGGCGCACTTCAGCTTCTGGGCGCTCTTGGCCGCGCCGCTCATGGCCGGCAACGACCTCGCGGCGATGACGAGCGAGGTCCGCGAGATCCTGACGAACCGCGAGGTGATCGCCGTGGACCAGGACCCGCTCGGGATGCAGGGACGCAAGGTCGGAGACGACGGCGTGCGCGAAGTCTGGACGAAGCCGCTCGCCGACGGCTCGAAGGCGGTGATCCTGTTCAACCGCGGGAGCGAGGAAGCCCCGCTCGTGGCCGAGTGGGAGGCGCTCGGCCTCTACCCGGGCACGCGGGCGCTCGTCCGCGATCTCTGGACGAAGCAGGACCAGGGTGTCTTCACCGGACGCTACGAGGCAAAGGTCTCACCGCACGGCGTCGTCATGCTGAGGCTGACACCGCAGCCCTGAGAGCGGACCGCCTCCGCTTCGTCGCGAATCCCGCCTCGCCGGCGTATCCCTGTCGCACGAAAAGCGTTGATGAAACGTGCGATCTCAAGGCGCTTCAGATACTTGCAGGAGGGAACGCATGAGACACACTCTGAGGCTCCCGATCGCGCTGGCGTACCTGGGTTGCCTTGCCGGCCCGGCCAACGCCGGTGAGGCCCAGCCGCTGCCCACGGGGACGCTCGTGCGCGTGACGGCGCCGCGTGTCTCGAAGGGCCGCATCGAAGGCACTCTGCTCTCGGCGAGCGAGAACCAGATCGTGATCGCGTTTCCAGACAGCGAGCCCCGGACGATAGCGCGACGCGACCTGACGCGGCTCGAGTGGAGCCGCGGCCACCATCGCAACGCGCTCCCAGGCGCGATCGTCGGCGGCCTCGTGGGCGGTGTGTTCCTCGGGTACGCGAGCCTGGGCCTGTGCGAGAGCGATTCGTGCTCGGTCTCCCTTCCTGCCGTCGGGGTCGGCGTCGTGCTCGGCGCGCTGCCGGGCGCCGGAATCGGCGCCCTCATCCGCACCCGCGACTGGCACGAGGCCGACCCGGCGCGCGTCCAGTTCTCGATCGCGCCCGTTCGCGGCAAGGGCGTCCAGGCGAAGCTCACGCTGCGTTTCTAGAGCTTCTTCACCAGCACCTTCGAGCGACGGCCGCTCTGCTCGTAGCGCGAGCGTCGCGCCGCCGGCAGGTCGTCGGGGCTGCCTTCGATGAAGCCGCCCTTCGACTGGAAGAAGCTGAACGCCTGCGTCGAGAGCGCGAGGAGCTGGGTGATCCCCGCCTCGCGCGCCTTGGCCTCGACGAACTGCACGAGCTTCCTGCCGATGCCCTGGTTCTCGTGCGTCGGGCGCACGTAGAGGCAGGCGAGCTCGCCCTTGCGCTCGGCCGGAAACGGGTGGAGCGCCACGCAGGCGATGGGGTTGCCGTCCACCTCGAAGATCGAGTAGTCGGCGAGCTCCTTCTCGATCGAGGCGCGCGTGCGGGGCGCGAGCTCGTCTTTCTCGACGGAGCTCTTGATCAGCTGCTGGATCGCCCGCACGTCGCTGCGTCGCGCACGGCGGATCTGCTGGTAGTCGTCGGCGTAGACCAGCGTGCCGATGCCCTCGTTAGAGAAGACCTCGGCGAGCAGCCCGTCGTCCACGCCGCCGTTGATCACGTGCACGCGCGGCACGCCGGCCTCGCAGGCGGCCACGGCGTGGCGCGCCTTCGACGCGTGGGCCGGGTCGACCGCCCCGCGCGAGAGCGCGTCCGAGAGCTCCCGGACCGACAGCTGCCGCGCGAGCTGGCCCTCGACCCGGAGGCCGTCGGTGGTCGTGATGTAGACGAGCTTGACGGCGGCGAGCGCCTTGGCGACCTCGAGCGCGACCGCGTCCGAGTTGACGCGGAAGGTCTGGCCGGCGCCGTCGAGCCCGAGCGGCGGCACCACCGGAACGATGCCGCTCGCGAGCAGCGTCTGCAGGAAAGCCGTGTCGACGCGCTCGACCTTGCCGGTGAACAGATGGTCGACCCCCTTCAGGATGCCGAGCGGGTGCGCGGTGACCGCGTTGGTGGCGGCCGCGCGCAGGTCGGCGCCCGCGAGCCCCTCGAGGATCTCGTGCGTCAGCCGGTTGGCGGCCTGGAGCGCGAGCTCGAGCGTCGCTGCGTCCGTCACGCCGGAGCCTTCGAGGTCGCTCGGGTCCATCCCGCGCTCGGTGGCGAGTGCCCGGATCTGGATCGAGGCGCCGTGCACCAGCACCGTGCGGACGCTCAGCGACCAGAGCACGGCGACGTCCATCAGGATGTTGCCGAAGTTCTCGTGCGCGACGGCGGCTCCGTCCACGGCGACCACGAACGCCTTCTCGCGGAACTGCGGGACGTACTGGAGGATGCCCCTGAGGTCGGTCGGCCGCACGCCGCGCACGTTAGCAGGGCGGGCAGGGAGCGACAAGCGCGGCCAGCGCGGTGATATCGTTGGGTTCCCTCACGTTCCGTTGCGACCGCCGAAAGCGCCCATGACCTCTCCCGCCAGGATCTACGCCACGTGCGACATCGGCCCGGCCCTCGACCGGCTGCGCGAGAAAGGCTTCGAGGTCGCGGTCCATCCGGATCCGCAGCCGCCGCCGAAGACGCTCGTGGTGGAGAAGGTGCGCTCCGGCATCCAGGCGCTCATCACGACGCTGCGCGACAGGATCGACGAGGAGGTCTTCGCGGCTGGAGCGGCGGCGGGGCTCAAGGTGGTCGCGCAGATCGCCGTCGGCGTCGACAACATCGACCGCGCGGCGGCCAACCGCCACAAGATCCCCTACACGCACACGCCCGACGTGCTGACGGACGCGACCGCCGAGTACGCCTTCTTCATGATGGGCGTTGCGGCCCGCCGCCTCTACCCCGCAGAGGAAGCGGTGCGCGAGCGGCAGTGGACCACCTGGCACCCGTACCTGCCCTGGCTGGGCGACGAGGTCACCGGCCGCACGCTCGCGGTGATCGGCACGGGCCGCATCGGCAAGAGCATGGTCGCCAAGGCCGTGGGCTTCGACATGGACGTGCTCTGTCACAGCAGCCGCGGTGCGTCGGCGCTCGCGGACTACGTGGGCTCCGTGCAGCGAGTGATGGACCTGCGCCACGCCGAGGGGATGAGCACGCGGCGCCAGAAGGTCGAGGCGGTGTCGCTCGAGGACGCGCTCCGGCGCGCCGACTTCGTCTCACTCCACGTCCCGCTCACGCTGCCGGGCGCGGCGAAGGAGCCGACCTTCCACCTGATCGACGAGGCGCGGCTGCGGCTGATGAAGAAGACCGCGTACCTCGTGAACACCGCGCGCGGCCCGGTGGTGGACGAGGCGGCGCTCGCGAGGGCGCTCCGCGAGGGCTGGATCGCGGGCGCGGCGCTCGACGTGTTCGAAAAGGAGCCGCTGCCGGACGACAGCCCGCTGCGCGATTCCGAGCTCTTGCCCACGCTGCGGCTCTTCCCGCATCACGGCTCGGCGGCGCGGGCGACGCGGCTCTCGCCGGATCCCGACGTCGGGATGGCCGGCCGCTGCGTGCAGGGAGCGCTCGACGTGCTCGAGGGCCGCTACGGCGGCGACCCGAAGCGGATGCCGTTCGTGGTCAACAAGGAGGCGTTCTGAGCGAGACATCGATGATCGGCCGCGAGGTCGCCCACTACCGGATCCAGTCGAAGCTCGGCAGCGGCGGAATGGGGGTCGTCTACGACGCGGAAGACACGAAGCTCGGCCGCCACGTCGCGCTCAAGTTCCTGCGCCGGCCGAGATGGCGCAGGACGCGCAGGCGCTCGAGCGCTTCCAGCGCGAGGCGCGCGCGGCCTCCGCGCTCGACCACACCGGACGGGCCCTGAGACATCGTCTCTGCCTGGGCCAATAGCCCCGGCTCCCGCGTTCAGCCTGATGGACCCGCCCTCACATCTTTCGACGGCGGCCTCCACGCTTCCTCACACGGCTATGTCGTCTGTCTCTCGTGGGCCGCAAGAGGGAAGCCGGCCCGACGAAAGAGAGGCAGGCCATGCCAGCAGTCGAAACCAGGGCCGAGCGCGGACCGCGCAACGGCGTCGACACCCCCACGCTGTTCGCGACGCTCGAAGCGGTCAAGGGTCAGCCCGAGCTCGCGAAGTTCCAGTTCCGCGCGACCAACCGCTGGATCCGCGGCACGAACAGCCGCAGCCGGATCGAGCCGTTCAAGGGAGCGGGCGGGGTGCACGCGCACAAGGGCGTCCACGAGTACGACGCCGACCACCCCGCGGTGCTGGTGGGCGGCGACCAGGCGCCCACGCCGGTCGAGTTCCTGCTGCACGCGATCGCGGCCTGCATCACCTCCGGCATCGCCAACATCGCGGCCGCGCGCGGCGTCACGCTGACCGAGGTGAGCTCGACGGTCGAGGGCGACATCGACCTGCTCGGGATCCTCGGCCTGTCGGACCAGGTCCGGAACGGCTACCAGAAGATCCGCGTCAGCTTCGACATCAAGGGCGACGCGCCGCCCGAGAAGCTGCGCCAGATCGTCGAGCAGTCGCGCGCCCGCTCGGCCGTCTACGACGTCCTCAGCAACGGCGTGCCGGTCGAGATCACCGTCAACGCGGCCTGAGGCCGGGAGCCGCCTGCCGGAGCGCCCTCGCCGGGCGCCTCCGGCGGCCGGCGCCCCTCGGGCTCGCTCGCCCAACGCTCGGAAGGAGCCACGACGATGCGGCGGACGGAGGCGGTGGTGATCGGCGGCGGGCAGGCGGGGCTCGCGATGAGCCGGTCGCTCGCGCAACACGGAATCGATCACGTGGTGCTCGAGCGCGGACGCGTGGGCGAGCGCTGGCGCAGCGAGCGCTGGGACTCGCTGCGGCTGCTCAGCCCGAACTGGCACACGAGGCTGCCGGGCTTCCGCTATGACGGGCCCAACCCGGACGGCTTCATGCGCATAGGCGAGCTCGTCGGGCTGCTCGAGCGCTACGCGCGGACGATCGGCGCTCCGGTCGAGGAGCAGACCAAGGTGCTCGCTGTCGAGCCGGGCGGCCCCGGCTATCGCGTGACCACCGACCACGGAGGCTTCGAGGCCCGGAGCGTCGTGATCGCGACCGGGCACTGCGACGTCCCGGACGTGCCGCACGTCGCGACGCGACTGCCCGCCGACGTCGTCCAGCTGGTCCCGAGCCGCTATCGCCGCGCGTCGCAGCTGCCGGCGGGCGGGGTGCTCGTGGTCGGCGCGTCGGCCTCCGGAGTCCAGCTCGCGGACGAGATCCACGCCTCGGGCCGGCCGGTGACGCTCGCGGTCGGCCGCCACAACCGCCTGCCGCGGAGCTATCGCGGCCGCGACATCGTCTGGTGGCTCGACGCCATGGGCGTCTTCGACGAGGCCGCCGAGGACGTGTCCGACCTCGCGCGAACGCGCAGCCAGCCGTCGCTCCAGCTGGTGGGCCGGCCCGATCGCGCGACGCTCGACCTGCCCGCGCTCGAGCGCCGGGGCGTCCGCCTCGCGGGCCGGCTGAAAGCGATCGAGGGCGGACGCGTGCGCTTCGCCGACGACCTCGTCGCGCACACGGCCGCCGCCGACGCGCGCCTGGCGCGCCTCGTCCAGAGGATCGACGCCTTCGCGGCCGAGAGCGGGCTCGACGGCGCGATCGGGCCGCGCGAGCCGTTCGCGCCCTTCCTGTGGCCGTCTCCCGCGCCGACCGAGCTCGACCTCGGCCAGGCCGGCATCCGCAGCGTCGTGTGGGCGACGGGGTACAGGCGCGAGTACCCGTGGCTGCGCGTTCCGGTGCTCGACGAGCGCGGCGAGATCCGCCACGCGGGCGGCGTGACGGCGGCGCCGGGGCTCTACGTGATCGGCCTCTACCTCCTGCGGCGGCGCAAGTCGAGCTTCATCGACGGGGTGGGCCAGGACGCGATCGAGCTCGCCGCCCACCTCGCCCACCAGCTGCGGAGAGCGGCGTGAGCTACGACGCTCTCGTGATCGGCGCGCGCGCAGCGGGCGCTTCGACCGCGATGCTGCTCGCCCGCCGCGGGCTGCGCGTGCTCGCCGTCGAGCGGGGCTCCTACGGCGCCGACACGCTGTCGACGCACGCCCTGATGCGAGCCGGCGTCTTCCAGCTCGCGCGCTTCGGCGTGCTCGACCGGATCGTCGCGGCGGGAACGCCGCTCGTGGACCGCACCGTCTTCCACTACGAGGACGAGCGTGTCGAGGTGCCCATCAAGCCGAAGGACGCCGTGCCCGGGCTCTTCGCGCCGCGGCGTACGCTGCTCGACCGCGTGCTCGTCGACGCCGCGGTCGAGGCGGGCGCGAGCGTCCGCCACGGCTTGCGCTTCGGCGAGCTCGTCCGGAGCGCGCGCGGGCGCGTCGAAGGGGCCGAGCTCGTGGACGTGGACGGCCGCACGCAGACGCTGAGGGCGGGAATCGTGATCGGCGCCGACGGCCTCCACTCGACGCTCGCCGGGCTGGTCGAGGCGCGCGTCACCCGCCAGGGGCGCCACGCCACCGCGACCGTCTACGGCTACTGGTCGGGGCTCGACGTCCAGGGCTACCACTGGTACTGGGGCCGCGGTATCGCGGCGGGCGCCATTCCCACGAACGACGGCCGGGTGCTGCTGTTCGCGGGCGTGAGCCCGACGCGCTTCGCGCGGGACTTCCGGCACGACGTTCCGGGCGCATACCGCCGCGTGCTGGAGCAGGCCGCTCCCGAGCTCGCCGATCGACTGAAAGACGCGACGCTCGTCGGGGGGCTCCACGGCTTCGCCGGGCACCGGGGCTACCTGCGACGCCCCTGGGGCGCGGGATGGGCGCTCGTGGGAGACGCCGGCTACTTCAAGGATCCGCTCACGGCCCACGGCATCAGCGACGCGCTGCGCGACGCGGAGCTCTTGGCCGACGCGGTCGCCGCCGGCGGCGACGACGCGCTCGCCGAGTACGAGCGGCGGCGCGACGCGCTGTCGGTCGAGCTCTTCGACACCACCGAGGCGATCGCGTCCCTCGAGTGGGATAATGCGGGACTCAAGAGCCTGCACCGCCGGCTGAGCGACGCGATGAAGCACGAGGTCCGGGCGATGGCCGCGCTCTTCGAGGAGCGCGGCGAGCCGGCCCGGCTCGGCGCTTGAGGGAGACCGCCCATGGCCGTCTCGGGAGCCTGGACGCGCGACGTCCCCCGCGTGGGGCAGAAGGCGGAGCGCTCGCGCACGGTCGAGCCGGGCGACATCGAGCTCTTCACGCGGATCAGCGGCGACCGCAACCCGCTCCACTACGACGAGGCGGCCGCGAAAGCCTCGCGCTTCGGCGAGATCGTGGTCCAGGGCGGCATCACGAGCGCGATCCTGAACGCCGTGGTGGCCGAGGACCTGCCGGGACCCGGCACGGTGTTCCTGCAGGTGGACTGGAAGTTCGTCGCGCCGGTCCGGCCGGGCGACACGATCACCGGCGTGGTGGAGGTGGTCGAGGTGCGGGAAGACAAGCCGATCACCAGGCTCAAGACGAGCGTCAGGCGCCAGGACGGAGTGGTCGTGCTCGAGGGCACGGCGGTCTGCTACACGATGGCGCTCGTTGCCGGCTGACAGGCCGGCCGACTCAGCGGTTGCCGCGCGCGCCGCGAGCTCGCCCAGCGCGGCGCTGACCGCCGCGCTCACCGCCGCGGCGATGCTCGCCTTCGCCGCCAACTCGCTGCTCTGCCGGGCGGCACTCGCGGGCCGCCACGCGGACGCCGCGAGCTTCACGACGCTGCGGCTCACCGGCGGGGACGCGGCGCTGTCGCTCCTCGCGTTGGCGCGCGGCCCCCGGCGCGGCGCGCCGTCGTCCGCGTGGGCTTCGGCGGTGATCCTGTTCGCCTACGCGATCCTGTTCTCGCTCGCCTACCTGCGGATCCCCGCGGGGACCGGCGCCCTGCTCTTGTTCGCGGCCGTCCAGCTCACGATGATCGGCGCGGGGCTGCGCGCCGGCGAACGGCCGCGCGCCCTCGAGTGGGCCGGGCTCGCGGTGTCGCTCGCCGGCCTGGTGCTGCTGACGCGGCCAGGGCTCACGCAGCCGGATCCCGCCGGGGCCGCGTCGATGCTGGCCGCGGGCGTCGGCTGGGGGCTCTACTCGCTCCGGGGGCGGGGCGCCTTTGACCCGGTGGCCACGAACGCGGCCGCGTTCCTACGCTCGATTCCCTTCGCGCTGGCCGCGAGCGCGGGCTTCGCGCTCGTGGCCGACACGCGCGTCACGCCCACGGGGCTCGCGCTCGCGCTCGCCTCCGGCGCGATCACCTCGGGCCTGGGCTATGCGATCTGGTACGCGGCGCTGCGCGGGCTGAGCGCGATGCGCGCCGCGATCGTGCAGCTGTCGGTGCCGCCGCTCGCGGCGGCGCTCGCCGTTCTGACGCTCGGCGAGGGCGTCTCGCTGCGCCTCGTGCTCGCGAGCGTCCTGATCCTCGGGGGGATCGCGCTCGCTCTCGTAGGCCGTTCGGCGCCCCGCGCCGCCGTGCGCGGCTGAGCCGGCTGGATCGTTTGATCCAGGCGCAGGTTTGACGCCTCGCCCCGCGGGCGGGTAGAACCGGCTCATGGCGACGCTCGCGGTCGAAACCAGGGGGCTCAGCCGGCGCTACGGCCGGCGCTGGGCGCTCGCCGACGTGAGCCTCGAGGTGCCCGCGGGGTCGGTGACGATGCTGGCCGGCCGCAACGGCTCCGGCAAGTCGACGCTGCTGCGCGTGCTCGCCACGGCGCTGCGGCCCGATCACGGCGAGGCGCTCGTGCTCGGGCACGACATCCGCCGGGCGCGGGACGCGGTGCGGCGCAAGGTGGCGCTGCTCGCGCACCAGTCGTTCCTGTACGAAGCGCTCACGGCGCGCGAGAACCTCCAGGTCGCCGCGAGCTTCCTCGGACGCGACGCCGAGGGCGCGCTGCTCGAGCGCGTGGGGCTCGGAACGCGCGCCGACGACCCGGTGGCCAGCTTCTCCGCCGGGATGCGCAAGCGGCTGTCGCTCGCGCGCGTGCTGCTGCAGCAGGCCGAGCTCGTCCTGCTCGACGAGCCCTACGGCGAGCTCGACCCGCCGGGCTTCGCTCTCCTCGACGGCGTGATCGGCGAGCTGCGACAGCGCGGGGCCACGGTCGTGATGGCGACACACCTCGTCGACCGCGGGCGCCTGCTGTGCGACGGGGCGCTCTTGCTCGAGGAGGGCCGGCTGGCGTGGAGCGGACCCGCGCGCGAGATGCCGGCCGAGGCGCCGGGCGGGAGCGTTCACGCTTGAGCGGCTTCCTCGCGGCGCTGCGCAAGGACCTGCTGCTGCAGTGGCGCACGCGCGCCCAGTTCGTGGCGGTGTTCGTGTTCGGCGCCACCGCGCTGCTGCTGTTCAGCTTCGCGATCGGCCCCGACGCGGCGGCGCTGCGCCAGCACTCGGCCGGCTTCCTCTGGCTCGGGCTGCTCCTGTCCTCGACGCTCGCGCTCGCGGACAGCTTCGAGAGCGAGGTGCAGCATCGCGCGCTCGAGGGCCTGCTGCTGCTGCCGGCCGACCCGCGGGCTCTTTATTACGGCAAGGCGCTCGCGAATGTGCTTCAACTCACTGTCCTGGGCGTGGGCCTCGTGCCCGTAATCGTGGTGCTATACGATGCTTTCACGGCTCGGATCCCAGCCCTCCTGGCGATCATCGTCCTCGGAGCGGCCGGGCTCTCGGCGCCGGGAACCCTCTACTCCGCCATGACCGCACAGATGCGCGCCCGCAACACCCTTCTGCCGCTCCTGCTTTTTCCTCTCGTGGTGCCGGCGCTGCTCGCCGCGGTCAAGTCCACGTCGCTCCTGATCCTCGGCGATCCGATGGGGCAGCTCACCTCCTGGGTGGCGCTGCTCGTGGCGTTCGACGCCGTCTACTGGTCGCTGTGCGGTCTCGTCTTCGAGCGCGTGGTCGAAGACTGAAGGAACACGTCATGGGAAACAGCCGCTGGCCGTTCGTGACTGCGGGGCTCGGGCTCGCGCTGCTCGTCTGGGGCTCGGTCTGGGGCCTCTTCTACGCTCCGCGCGAGGTCTACATGGGCGACGTGCAGCGCATCATGTACGTCCACGTGCCCACCGCCTGGAACGCGATGCTCGTGCTGACCTTCGCGTTCGCCTGCGCCGTGCTCTCGCTGCTGCGCGGGGGCTGGGGCTGGGACGCCCGCCTCGAGGCCGCCGTCGAGGGCGGCGTCGTGCTCTCGGCGCTGCTGTGCACCCAGGGCTCGATCTGGGCGCGGC
>Ga0134123_10001325_pt1 | contig 16133 bp, 19 predicted proteins | sample KB303_FD_96460 | JGI IMG/M metagenome (GOLD analysis project Ga0134123, IMG submission 96460) | Terrestrial soil microbial communities without Nitrogen fertilizer from Kellogg Biological Station, Michigan, USA - KB3-0-3 | ecosystem: Environmental > Terrestrial > Soil > Unclassified ...
CAGCCTGAAGGACAGGTCCCGCAGCCCCCCGAAGCCGGCGAAATTCTCAATACCAAGCCGAGTCCAGACGATCGCCCGCCCGAAGCCGGCGAAAGCTCCAATAGCAAGCCGACCCGAGATGATCGCGGCGAGCTCGGAGCTCGCTAGCCCCCGACCGGCCCGCACGACTCGCGCACCACCAGGCGCGAGGGGACCACGACCTTCTCGGGGTCGCCGGTCTTCTGCCCCAGCACGCGCGCGATGAGGAGCTCGCAGGCGCGCTGGCCGATCAGGTTCGAGGGCTGCGCGACGGCGGTGAGGCGGGGGCGGAAGGCCTCCTCCCACTCGTAGTCGTCGTAGCCGATGACGCTGATGTCCTCGGGGCAGCGGAGCTTGCGATCGTGGATGCCGGCCATGGCGCCGATGGTGAGCTTGTTGCTGGCGATGAACACCGCCGTCGGGCGCGGGTTCAGATCGATGAGGCGCTGCACGCCGGCCACGCCGTCGGCCAGCGTGGGGGCCACCCGGGCCTCGTAGCCGGCCGGGATCGGCAAGCCGGCCGTCTGCATGGCCTGGCGGTAGCCCTGCAGGCGCTCGCGGTGGGTCGACACCTCGAGCGTCGTCCCCAGAAAGGCGATGTTCTTGTGGCCCAGCCCGACCAGGTGGCGGACGGCCTCCTCGGCGCCGTTGACGTTGTCCGAGATCACCATGTCCGCCTCGAAGGGCGGCGAGCGATCCAGGTAGACCACGGGCAGGCGGAAGTCGGCGAGGCGCTGCTTGCGCTCGCTGTCGCCGTTCGCGTCAGGCGCCAGGATCAACAGGCAGCCGTCGCAGCGCAGGGTCTCGAGGGTGTTCAGGCGCTCCCACTCGGTGGCCTGGTCCTCGCCCGTGTTGGTGAGCACGGTGTAAAAACCGGCGGCTCGCGCTGCGTCCTCGACCCCCTTCACGATCTCGGGGAAGAAGGTGTTGGTGATGTCGGGGATGGCCAGACCCAATGTATTGGTGCGGCGAAGCTTCAGGCTGCGGGCGATCCGGTTGGGGATGTAGGCCAGTTCCTTGACCGCCTCGCGGATGCGCTCCTCGGCCTGGGGGCTGACCACCTTGTGGTTCAGGAAGCGCGAGACGGTGGAGATGGACACGCCCGCCTTCTCGGCCACCGACCGGATGTCGGCCACCTTCTTCGGTGAGCCGCCCTGACCGTCCGCAGACACCGGGTTACCGTTTGACGTTTTCATGGGGCTCCCCGTTTATATCCCTGCGCGCGGTTCGTGACCATCGAAGAGCTTTTGTCTGTTGGGCACTCCTTCTGTTGCATCGATTGCAAGAATGCATAATTTGATGGTGCGAGGCGCGGTCCGCAGGGCCGCCAGGAGGGGGGACGAACCGTGGGGAAAAACAAGGAAAAGGATCCACTCGACGAGGCCTTGGACGAGTCGTTCCCGGCCAGTGATCCGCCCAGTTGGACGGCATCACCGCCCGCGATGACGCCTCCGGCCAAGGGCCTCGAGGCGCAGGCGGCCGCCGCGGCCGAGAAGCTGCAGCGCGGCGCCACGGCCATGGCGCGACAACTCGGCAGGATCTCGCCGGATTCCTTCTTGTGGACGGGCCTCGCGCTGGGCGCGACGTCCCTGGGGCTGCTGCTGGCGGGCAGGCGGAAGGCCAGCCTCGTCACGGGGATGTGGATGGCCCCGGTGCTGCTCGCGGGCCTCTACGCGCGGAACGCGCGCTCCGCGTCAGTAGACCCCGGCAGCCTTCACTGAAACGGCGTCAGGCGGCGGGGGCGCTCGCCTCGCTGGACTGGAGCCCGGCGAGAAGTCCCTTGAGGGCCGCGAGGCGGATCAGCTCGGCGGGCGAGTGCACGCCCAGCTTCCGGTTGATGTGCGAGCGGTGGGTCTCGACGGTCTTGAGGCTGATGCACAGCGACTGAGCGATGTCGCGGCTCGACAGCCCCTGGATGATGCGGCCGAAGATCTCTCGCTCGCGGCGCGACAGCTGATCGATGCCGGGCGGCGGCTGCTCCTGGTTGGCGCCGCGCAGCCGCGGCACCGGCGGCGGGCCGAGCTGCGGGCACAGGTAGCGCTCGCCCCGCGCCGCCAGGCCGATGGCCTCGATGATCTCCGAGAGCGGTTGCTCCTTGAGCGCGTAGGCCACCACCCCGGCCTCGAAGGCGTCGCGCACGAACAGGGAGTTGGCGTGCATGGTGAGGATCATGACCTTCGTCGTCAGCCCACGGCGGGCCAGCTCTCGTGCCACGGGCACCCCATCGGTGTCCTTCAACATGAGGTCCAGGACCACGAGATCCGGCTTTTCGGCCTGGACCAGCGGGTAGACCTGCCGGGCAGTGCTGGCCTCTCCGACAACGGAGATGGAGGCCTCGTGCCACAGGGCGATCCGCAGACTCTCGCGGAACGCCTGATGATCATCGACCAGTACGATTCGCATCATGACGTCGGCAGATGTGAGGCCGGTCGGAAGTGTGCGCCAGGGGGCAAGCCGCTTTTTGTTACATTCAGCACAGACCCAGATGCGCCAGGGCCTCGGCCACCGCGCCTCCGGTCTCGGCGGTCGCGCGCAGAGAGTGCTTGGCCGCCTCCTTCACCTCTTCGGGCGCCTGTCCCATGGCGAAGGACCAGCCGGCCCACTTCAGCATCGACACGTCGTTGTACCAGTCGCCGATGGTGGCGACTTCATTGGCCGAGATCGACAGCTGCTCGGTGACCTGCGCCAGTCCCTGCGCCTTGCTGCACCCGCTGGGGGTCAGCCGCACCACCCAGTGATCGGTGGTGCGGATCGGGAAGACCGCCACCTCGTCGGCGATGGCAGGGTCCGCCCGCAAGCGCTCCTCGGCCTGCAGCACCGCCAGCTCGGGTCCCACGCCGATGGCGGTGATGGGCGCCAGCGTCCCCTGGGCCGCGGCCGCCGCCGCCAGGTCGTCGTGCCCGGCCCGCACCGGCGTCCAGCCGGCCACGAAAGGAAACCGATCGAAGTCGTTGGCCGCGCCACAGACCGCTTCGTGGGTGAAGACGAACGGCGCCAGCGATTGCTCGTGCAGGCAGCGCAAGAGACGGCCCAGGCCCGGGCCGGCCAAGGGCGTCTGGGCCAGCGGTACGTTGCGCGTCGGGCAGAACAGCACCGCCCCGTCCGCGCACACCAGCGGCACCTGCAGCGCCAGGCTGCGGGCGAAGGGCATGGCGCTGGAGCTGAGCCGGCCCGTTGCCAGCGTCACCGCGATGCCGCGCTCGAGGGCGGCGGCGATGGCGGCGCGGTCCTCCTCGGCGACCGTACCGTCGCTGCGGAGCAAGGTGCCGTCCACGTCGACGGCGAGCAGGCGGAGGTTCATTGGGCGGGACGTTGCAAGGCCAGGCCCCAGGGGGACTGACCCACCTTTATCTGCTTGGTGACGGCCTTGGTTGCCAGATCGATCACCGAGACGTCGTTGGAGGGGCCGTTGGCGGTATAGAGCCGCTTGCCGTCGAGCGAGACGGCGATGCCCCAGGGCCGCACCCCCACCTTGGCAATGGTGCCGGTGACCTTCTCGGCGGCGACGTCGACGATCGACACCGTGCTGCCGCGGCCGTTGCTGACGTAGAGCACCTTGGCGTCGGGGGACAGCACCGCCCCCATCGGCCGCGCCCCCGGCGCCTCGATGGCGATGCGGCCACGCGCCTGGTGGGTTTGCCCGTCGACCACGCTCAGCTGGCCGCCCAGCTCGCAGGTGACGAAGGCCGTCTTGCCGTCGGGGGTGAAGACCACGCTCCGCGGACGGGCGCCCACCTCGATGGCGTTCAGCACCTTGCGCTTCTGCACATCGATGGCGAACACCTTGTTCTCCACCTCGCTGGTCACGTAGAGGACCTTGCCGTCCGGGCGCAGGGTGACCCCCTCGGGCTCACCGCCTACCTTGATCTTCTTGGTCACCTTGCCCGACCGCAGATCGACCACCGAGGTCTCGGCCGTCTCCTCGTTCGAGACGTAGAGCAGCTTGCCGTCGCGGGCGAGATCGAAGCTCTCGGGGTCCTGCCCGCTCTTCAGCACCTTCTGCAGCCGCAGCGTCTTGAGGTCGAGCACGCCCACGCCGTCGGCCGTGCGGTCGGGAGGCGGCAGCTTCATCTCGTCGGTGCCGGGCCCTCCCTTGGGCGACCCGCTCAAGGCGACCAGCGCCAGCTTGCCGTCGGGCGAGAGGCGAATGCCCCGCGGCCGCTTGCCCACCGACACGCTGGCGATCACCTGGTCGGTCCCCAGATCGATGACGGATACGTCACCGGAGTCCTCGTTGGTGACCAGCAGGCGGGCCGACTGGGCGCGGGCGGTTGAAGAAAGGGCGCAGAGGGCGAAGAGGGCGAAAGGGAGGCGACTCGGCATTCCGCGCAGCTTGCCACAACAGCGCGCGGGTCAGCGACAGACGCTGATGGTGGCGTTGGGAACCGGCGTGCAGGTGCGCGCCGTCTGGGGGCAGTCGGCCCCGCTGCGACAGATGGCGGCCCCTCCCCCCTGGGCGCACTCGGGCGCGCGGGCGCAGGCGCTGCGCAGGCCGTTCTCGTTCCGCAGGCAGCAGACGCGCCCGTTGTCGCAGTCCTCGGGGCCGTCGCAACGAAACGCCGATCCGCCCAGGCAGAGGCCGCCGAACGGGATGCACGAGGCCCCCGCCGCGGTCACGCAGCAGGCCTGCTGGCCGACCACGCAGCTCGCGGCGCCGCAGGCGATGGTGTTGACCGGCGCCGGGGCCGCGTCCCGCGGTTGCGGCGGTGCCGAGTCGGGCGGCGGAGGCGCCACGGCCGCGTCGGGCGGAGGAGGCGACACCGCCGCGTCGGGCGGCGGCACGATCACCGCCGCGTCCGGAGGCAAGGGAGGCGGCGCCGGCGCGGCGTCGAAGACCAGCATGCCGCCGGCGCCCAGGCTGCCGCCGGTGGCGACGCCGCCCGACCCGACCATCCCACCGCGAGGACCGATGGTGATTCCTCCCTGGCCGCCCGTGGCCGTTCCGCCGGTGCCCGGCGTGCCGACGAGGCCTCCGCCGCCGTCCATCTCGTCCCCGTTCGAAGCGAGGCCGTTCTTGTGAAAGCTGCAAGCGATGGCCAGCAATGACGCCATCAGCCAGGCGGCCGTGCTCCTCGATGCCATGCGGATCTCCTTCGGCGGATCGCGCGAAAGCTTCGATGACCGCGAATCGCCGGGAGATCTGAGCAGTTAGGATCGAGCCGCCACCTGCGCCGGCGCGTGCACGGTGCGCACCGGCCCGCGCCGCTCGCCGAACGTCTCGCGCATCGAGTCGTAGAGCTCGCGCACGCCCTGCTCGGCGCTGATGCGGGGGCGCCAGCCCGCCGCCTCCACGAGGGCGGCGATGTCGGCGACGTAGTAGCGCTGGTCGGCCAGCCGCCACGGTCCGAAGCGCACCTCGGGCACGCTGCCGTGCAGCCGCCGGATCACATCGAGGAGGTCGCGGAGGCTGAGCGCGTTGTCCACGCCGCCGCCCACGTTGAAGGCCCGGCCGGCCACGCGGGCCAGCTTCACCTGGGCGCGGCACATGGCCTCGATCAGGTCGTCGACGTGCAGGACGTCACGCACCTGCCGGCCGTCGCCATAGATGGTGATGGGCTCGCCCCGCAGGGCCCGCAGGAGGAAGTGCGCGACCCAGCCCTGATCCTCGGTGCCTCGCTGGTGTGGGCCGTACACCGAGCCCAGCCGGAACACCACGGCGGGCAGCTGGTACATGCGGGCGTAGTCCAGAACGTACTGATCAGCCGCGCCCTTCGAGCAGCCGTAGGGGCTGTGGAAGTCGAGCGGATGGCTCTCGGCCACACCGGCCGCCCGCGCCTGGGGATTCTTGGGGAGGTAACGCCCCTCGGTGTTGTCCAGCTCGAGGCCGGCGAGCGCGCCGTAGATCTTGCCGCTCGAGGTGTAGAGCAGCGGCGGCGGCTCGGGGACGGCCCGGATGGCCTCGAGCAGGTTGAGCGTGCCGCGGGCGTTGACCTCGAAATCCTGGATGGGATCGCTGAGGCTGGTGGTCACGGCCACCTGGGCGGCCATGTGGAAGACCCGGCAGGAGCGCTTCACGGCCCGCCGCAACAGCAGCGAGTCGCGGACGTCCGCCACCTGGACCTCCATGTGCGCGCCGTGACGCTCGCGCAGCCAGGCCAGGTTGTCGGCCACTCCGGTCCTCGAGAGGTTGTCGTAAACCAGCACCGGCTGCCCGTCGGACAGCAGGCGGTGGGCAAGATTGGCGCCGATGAAACCGGCACCCCCCGTGATGAGCACCGGTCTACGCGCATCGAAGATCATCTGGGGAGGATGTCGGGCCGGGATCACGACCTGACAAGTCGTGGGTGATCCGGATTTCGATCCGGGTGCGCTCGGTTACGTGGGCTCCTTCTTCAGCGACGCCGAGTTGATGCAGTAGCGGAGCCCGGTCGGGCGCGGCCCGTCGGGGAAGAGGTGCCCCAGGTGGCCGCCGCAGGAGGCACAGAGCACCTCGGTGCGGGTCATTCCGTGCGATTCGTCGCTCTCGGTGGCCACCGCGCCGGGCGCGGCCGGCGCGCTGAAGCTGGGCCAGCCGGTGCCCGAGTCGAACTTGGTGTCCGAGCGGAACAGCGCCGTCCCGCAGCCGGCGCACTTGTAGACGCCCTCGTCGTGGCTGTCCCAGTAGGCGCCGCTGAACGGCCGCTCGGTCCCCTTGCCGCGAAGCACCTGGTACTGCTCGGGAGTCAGGGTCTTCCTCCACTCCTCGTCGCTCTTCTCGATCTTGGCCATGTTCCCGAGCTTAGCGCGCGAATTCGGCAGCAGACCGGAACAGTCGGGTTCCTGCGCTGCGCGCAGGCCCGACTGGCGTCGTGCCGCGAAGCGACTTATCTTCCGGGCCCAACGCCATGAGCAGCGAGAGCTATCACGAGCCCCTGGAGCTGATCCCCGAGGAGACCCGCAACCTGCACCGGGCCATCGTCTCGCTCATCGAGGAGCTGGAGGCGGTCGACTGGTACCAGCAACGCGCGGGCGCGTGCAGCGATCCCGAGCTGAAGGCGGTGCTCTTGCACCACCGCAACGAGGAGATCGAGCACGCCATGATGAATCTGGAGTGGATCCGGCGGAACGACGCCACCTTCGACGAGAACATCCGCACCTATCTGTTCGCCAAGGGACCCATCACCGCCGTGGAGGCCGAGACCACCGGCGACGCCGGCGAGGCGGGCGGCAGCGAGGGCGGCAAGAGCGCCGGCTCGCTGGGCATCGGCAGCCTCAAGGACGGGCGCTGATGGACCTGCTCAAGCGCGCGCTGGCGCCCATCCTGCCCGAGGCCTGGAAGGCCATCGACGAGGAGGCCACCCGGGTCCTGAAGCTGAACCTGGCCGGCCGCAAGCTGGTCGACTTCAGCGGCCCCAAGGGCTGGAAGAAGGCGGCCGTGAACACGGGCCGCCTGCGGCTCCTGCCCGATCCCGACGGCGACGTGAACCTGGGCATCCGCGAGGTGCAGCGCCTGGTCGAGGTGCGCGTGCCCATCAAGCTGCCGACCATGGAGCTGGACTCGGTGGCGCGCGGGGCGAGCAACCCCGACCTGGCGCCGGTGGTGAAGGCGGCCGAGAAGATGGCCAACGTCGAGGACAGCGCCATCTTCAACGGCCTGGCCCCCGCCGAGATCACCGGCCTGCTCCCGGCCAGCCCCCACAAGCCGGTGCCCCTCCCCTCCGACATCAGCGCCTTGCCGCGCGCGGTGCTGACCGCCAAGGAGAGCCTGCGCCAGGCGGGCGTCAGCGGCCCCTACGCCCTGGTGCTGGGCACCGAGCTTTACGACCAGGTCTTCGCCACCGTGCTCGAGGGCCATCCCCTCCCCCGCCGGATCGAGCCGCTCCTGGTCGAGAAGATCGTGCGCGCCACCGCCTTCGACGGCGGCGTGGTGCTGTCCCTGCGCGGCGGCGACTACCAGCTGACCGTGGGCCAGGACCTCTCCGTCGGCTACGCCCACCACGACAAGCACGAGGTCGAGCTCTACCTGGCCGAGTCGTTCACGTTCCGGGTGCTCGAGCCCGCCGCCGCGGTCCGCCTCGGGCGCAAGTAGACGGGCAGCGGCTCAGGACGGCTCGCAGCCCGCGTCGGCGTTGCACACGCAGGTGGTTCCGCCGTCGGGGACGCTGTCACACGAGCCGCTGGCGGGCTTGAGAGTGAAGTCCTGGGTGTTGCCCTCGGGCACGAGGGTGATGACGGCGGTGGCCGGCTCGGGCAGGTAGCCCTCGAGCTTGGCGCCGATCTCCACGCGCGTGCCGGCGGGGATGCGGAGGCGCAGGCGGTACGAGGCCTTGCCGGCGTACGAGCAGGTGTGGAAGCCGGCGCCGCCCACCATCACCGCCTCGCCGTGGCAGGTGCCGTGGATGAAGCCGGTGACGAAGATGCCTTCCGGCGGCGCCACGGGCCGGTCGGGCGGGACGGCGACGTCCGCGGGCGGCGTGCCGACGTCGGCCGCAGTGTCGGGCTCGGCGCTGACGTCGTCGGGCGCGGCGGCGGCGTCCGCCTCGGGACCGTAGAGCTGGCTGCGGGTGAGGCCGCGCAGCTCGCAGCCCGCCAGCAGGAACAAGATCGCCACGCGCCACATCCGATGACTCCTCCCCATCCCTATGCCGGCCGGCGGCCGCGCGGACGTCAGGGGGCCCATGCCACCCCCAGGTCGAAGAGGAGGCCGCCATGGGCGGCGCGCTCGCCGTCGATGCGCACCCACTGCACGAGGCCCCGGCCCTCGGCCAGCAGGGCCCAGCGGCGGCCCAGGCTCCACTGCGCGCCCAGGCCCGCGGAGACCAGGGGCGCAAAGGGATCGCCGCTCGACGGCCCATTCCCCCTCCGCAGCAGCGCCGCCGCGCCCGCGCCGCCCAGCGCGTAGAGCTCGAGCGCCGGGGCGGGACCGAAGCGCACGCCGCCCTCCACCAGCAGGCCGGGCCGCTCGAGCCGGAAGTCCTCGAGGCCAGCCCGGTGGGTGGAGACGGCGTAGGAGAGCCGCACCCCGAAGAGGCCGTGCCGGCCCCAGCCCCTGCGAACGTCGAGGGCCACGCCCAGCTCGATCCCCGACAGCCCCAGCGGCGCCGGCCCCGCCGTGCCGCCCAGGCCCAGGACCGTGCCCCGCGACCCGAGCGCGGCGGCCGGCTCGCGGCCGGCGTGGTAGCCCGCCTCCAGCGCCGACACCGCCTCGGAAGTGAAGGGCGTCGAGAAGGCCAGGTCGACCTCGGGCGCGGGCCCGCGCGCCTCGGTGCGGGCGTCGGCCCAGGCCAGCCGGCCCGCGTCCAGCGACTGGCCCGGCCCCAGCTCGGCGGACGCGGCCAGCATGCGGCCCTCGGCGGCGCGGCGGACGCGGTAGCGGCCGGGCGGCAGGGACAGCGACAGGGGGCGCGTGCCGTCCCTGTAGACCTCGACGAACACCGGAGGACCGCCGCGCGCCTCGACCAGGAAGCGTCCCCGCTCGCCGGCCGGCAGCACCAGGCGCGGCAGCCGCGTCCGCAGATCGATGGCCGCCGCGCCCAGGTCGCCGCCCGGCGGATCGAACCAGGGGAGCTGCCCCGTCAGCCGGCGGGTGTTGACGGCCACGAAGGCGGCCAGCTCGCCGAACGAGACCACCTCGTCGCCGTCGGCGTCGGCGGCGCCGGCCAGCCCCGAGGCCAGCGCGTGAGAGAAGTACCCGGCGCCGAGATCCTCGACCTCGCCCGCCGGCTTGCCGGTGCTGGCGGCGGTGAGCACGCCCAGGCGCAGCGTCTGCGCCCGCTGCTCCAGCGCCGAGACCTCGGCGGAGAAGTCCGGGCCGGCCTCGCCGTCGCGCTCGCCGAACAGGCTCTGCGAGCGGCAGGCGTCGATGAACAGCAGCATGCGCAGCTGGGGATCGACGCGGGCCAGCTCGGCCAGCGCCGCCCGCAGCTCGGCGCCGGTCAGCGCCGCCTCCTCGCCGCCCTCGGGCTCCAGCAGCACCCGCCCGCGCAACCCGTGCCCGGCGTAGACGACGTAGAGCACGCGCTCGCGCCCGGGGTGCGGCGCCGCCAGCGCCCGCCCCAGCTCGGCGAAGGCCGCGAGCACGGCGCTGCGGGTGGGCGAGGCGTGAGCCGGCGCGGTGATCTCGGCGTGGGCCAGCTGCTTCTCGGTGTCGGCGTCGAGGCGGGTGAGCAGCCACAGGTGCGCCGGCGCCAGCGCCCCGAAGAAGCGCGCGAAGCGAACGGCGTCGTCGTCGGCGTAGCGCAGCGGCGGCAGCCCGGCCCGGCCGCCGTTGTGGCCGATGACCACCGCGTAGAGCTCCGGCGGTGTCGCCCTGGCGGGGCCGGCGAGGACCAGGATGGCCGCGACAATCGCCGCTCTCATGGCTCCACGATCAGCACCCCGTTGACCTGCACGGCCTTTAGACCCTCGAGAGAGGCGGGCTTGCCGCTCGCCGCCGCGCGATTGGCCGCCTCGCGGACGGCGCGGGCGTCGAGCGGCGCGTCCGAGAACACCCCGAACACGCGAAACTTCCCCGGCCGCTGGCGCCCGAGATAGACGCTGGGCCCCAGGCCCTTGACCTTGTCGGTCGGCTCCACCTTCAGGGCCTCGGCGTCGGGGCGCGGGACGTACTGATGCTCGGCGCCGGCCTCGTCGATGGCCACCACCGTGGCGTAGGCGGGCGCCTTCAGGCCGACGTAGCTCAGCTGCAGGTAGTCGCGCGTGCTGACCCGGCCCTCGCCGGCGCCGGGGAGATCGGCGACGAACCGCAGCGGCCCGGGCGGCGCGCCGGGATCGCCCTTGCGGCTCGCGTGCAGGAGGAGGCGCACCGGAGCGTGGGACTCGTCGCCGCCGCCCCGCCAGGTGATCCCCGGGCGCTCGAGGGACGACGTCCCCAGCCACAGCACCAGCCCGGCCGCGGCCGCCACCGCCAGCGCGGGCGCCCAGCGGTTCGACACCGCCACCGGCGGAGCCACCGGCGGCAGCGCCGAGAGCAGGCGCTCCCGCTCGCGCCGGGCCGGGGCCGCGCTGCCCAGCGCCAGGGCGGCCAGGCTGGTCCGATCGTAGAAGCCGCGGCAGGCGTCGCACCCGCCCAGGTGGGTTCGCAGGCGCTGCTCCTCGGCGGCCGACAGCTCGCCGGCCACGGCGCGCAGGATGCGGCGGCGGTAGAGCCACAAGCTCACGAGCCCACCACCTCGCCGAGGACGGCGCGCAGCTCGGGATCGGTCGCCGCCCGCGCCAGCAGCTTCATGCGCAGATACTTGCACCGCCGGGCGGTGATCCCCAGGGCGCGGGCCACCTCGTCGTGGGGCCGCTCCTCCACCAGCGACAGCTTGAGCACGCCGGCCTCGTCGGGCGCGAGCCCGGCCGAGAAGTGGGCCAGCGCCTCGCGCACCCGGGCCGCCCGCACGTCGGCCTCGGGATCGGAGGGCGCCGCCAGATCCTCGTCGTCGAGAGTCTCGCGGGCATCGGGCCGGCGGCCGCGCGCGCGCAGGATCTCGCGGCAGCGATTCACGGCCACCGCCCGCAGCCAGCCGCCCAGCGGCCCGCGCGCCGGATCGAAGGCGTGACACATGCGGTGCACCTGCAGCCAGATCTCCTGCACCGCCTCCTCCCGCTCGAAGGGGCTGGGGAAGAAGCGGGCCACGAGGGGCCGGAGGTCAGCGGCGTGCGCGTCGTACACGACCACGAAGGCCTCCCGATCGCCGCGCCGGAAACGCTCGATCGCGCCGGGCGACACGGCAGGCGACGGGGCGGTGTGCGGGTGAAGAGCGGACAAGGAAGGCAACCATCTTAGCCACGGCGATCGGTCCTCCCGAACCCCCTAAGCCGCCGTGGTCGCCGAGGGACAAAACCCGCTTCTAACACGGCCCCGGTGTGCGCCATCGGAGACGCGGCGCTCACAGGGTAGGCCTGCCCACGTGTTTCGACGTGACACCCACCACGCAAAGGTTGCGTGCCGGCTAGCCCCTAGTCGTATCGGACGCTATCTCAAACCAGGTGGCTATCGCTGAAGGACATACGCGGGAGCCGACGCTGCCTATCTTGGACATGCCGCGCGACATCCTTGTGGTCGATGACGATCGCGACATCCGAGAAACCCTCGGCGAGATCCTCTTGCATGAGGGGTATCACGTAGAGATGGCCGAGAACGGCGCCAAGGCCATCGAGCTCATCCGCCGCGGCCCCGCCCCCGCCCTGGTCCTGCTCGACCTGATGATGCCGGTCATGAGCGGCTGGGAGTTCCTGGAGCTGGCCGAGAGCGACCACGACCTGGCCGATATCCCTGTGCTGGTGGTCTCGGCCATGCCCGCCCCCCTCGCTCCTGCGGAGGCCAAGGGCGGGGTCAAGGCCTGCCTGCACAAGCCGCTGAAGCTGGACCAGCTCCTGGACCTCGTGCACCAGTACGCGGATCACGCTAACGGCTGATCGCGAGCCTCAGGGGACCTTCACGCAGGCGCAGATCGCCGGTGAGTTGTCCCAGATGCGATCGGGCGGGCACTCGGCCGGTTGCTTGCAAACGCACATCCCGATGCAGTCGGCGCCGCCCATGGTGGGATTGCAGCTGTCGGTGGGATCGTCCTGGCAGGTGCCGCTGCCCGGACAGGGCTTGCCGCTGAAGCCGCCGCAGCTGACCTGGGGGACGCACTCGGCCACCGGCGGGCAAGGCGCGGTCACACAGACGACGGGCTTCACCCGGCAGACGGTGCCGGCCGGGCAAAGCGCCGCCGCGCACGGGTTCGGCGCCGTCTCGGGGACGCAGGTGGGCTGGGGATCGCAGGGCGCCCTCACGCACATCACCTCTCGCAGCTCGCAGCGCTGTCCCATCGGGCACTGCACCGGCGCGCAGCCGGTCGAGGGGGGAGGGTTGCACTCGCAGGTGGGGCACCCGCTGGCGTCCTTCTTGTTGCCGTGGGGACAGGCGATGGCGGTGCAGACGCGCGGCGGGCAGCTGGGTCCAGCGTCCGTCGTCGGCGTGGGCATCGGCGTGGCAGCGTCCGGCGGCGGAGGCGTTGGCGCCCCCGCGTCGCTCTGCCCCGGCACGGCCACGCATTTCTCGGCCCAGCCGCAGGTGCCGTCGGTGCGCGCGAAACAGGAGGCGACCTCTCCGCTGGCGCAGGTCGGGCGGTTGGCCCCGGCGCAGGTATCACACGGCGTGGTGGTCAGCGACGACCCGGTGCCGATCAGCTTGGTGTTCTCGCCGCAGGCGACGAGGGTCAGGCCGAGCAGGATCAACCCCGGGAGGCCGGGGTTCCGTTTCGTGCCGGGATGGAAAGTCATGGGCATTCTCCTGTGTCAGGGCGTCCGGGTGGTTGGGGGCAAGAATGATCGCGCTCGCGGGGCGAGCGGGCTGTGCGGATGAGCTTCCAGGAAAGCGGCGGCGCGGGTGGCCGCCTGCGGGGCGGCTCCGGCGGCGGCGAGCGCCGACAGTCGCAGGATCTCGGCCTCCTCGCCCAGCACGCCCCGGGGGAAGGTGCGCGTGTAGTCGTCCAGCGTGGCGAGCGCGCGCTGGGGCGCGCCCGGCAGCTCCCGCCGCGCCGTCTCGATGAGGGCCAGCTCGGCCTCGAGGCCCGCGGGCACCTCGGGAGCGGCAGGCGACGACGACGACGACGACGACAACATGGGCATCGGGAGCGGCGCCGGACCGGTGGGGAGCGCGCGAGGGGGTGGGAGGGCCGGAGCGGGCTGGGGCGGCGGCGTGATGGGCGCCGGCTCCGGAGCCGCCGCCGGTGGCGGTGCCGCGGCCGGCGGGGGAGCCGCGATCGCGAACCGCTTCGGACGCGGTGCCGCCGGGGCCGGCGCGCGAACCGGGACGGGGAGCGCGGGGGCGATCGGCGCCGGCGGGGAGACGGTGGGCCGGGCGAGCCGTGGTCGGGCCACCCGCGCCGGGCGCGGAGCCTCGGCGATCACCGCCGGCTCGGGCGTCGCCAGACGGTGCTCGAGGTACAGGACGCCGCTCCCCGCGGTGGCGGCGGTGAGCGCGCCGGCGACGATCCACCCCTTCCAAGGCGCCGCCGCCTGGGCCGCGTGCGCCAGCGCGGAGCCGACCAGCGAGAGCCCCACCGGGATGCCCAGCGCGCGCATGGTCCCGCGCCGCAGGCGCACGGGCGGCCGGTAGGACCGCGCCGCCGCGAACAGGGCCCCCGCGATCGGATCGTCGCTGCCCAGCCGGCGCTCGCTCATGGGGTCCACTCCTCGGCGGCGCGCCGCCAGCGGTAGAGGCGCCGCTCGAAGTCCTCGCGGGCCCGCCTAAGCCGCGAGGCCACCGTCCCCGGCGCCAGCGCCAGGAGCTCGGCGATCTCGGCGCGCGACAGCTGCTCGATCTCGAAGAGCACGAACACCGTGCGCAGCTCGAGGTCCATGGTCCCGAGCAGCCGATCGAGGACCGCCGCGGCCCGCTTGCGATCGGTGAGGTCCTCGGGCGAGGGGCCCTCGTCGGCCAGCTCGGGCAGGACCGCCAGGCCCACCTCGGGGCTGCGGGCCCGGGCGCGGCGGGCGTTGGCCGCGCAGTTGACGGCGGTCTGGACCAGGAACGCCCGCTCGCTCCCCTCGGCGATGTCGGACAGCCGGCGGGCGGCCGTGCAGAACACCAGCTGCAGGAGATCGTCGAGCTCCGCCTCGACCACGCCCAGGTTCCGCAACACCCGACCGATGAAGTCGAAGTGCCGGTCGAAGAGGACGCGCACCCGGCCATCGGCGCTGGCCGTCCCCTCCACCGCCAGCGGCGGAGGCAGGTTCAAGGTGGTGGTGCGCGGCGAGGACATTCCGGTCTACCCCTATGAATGTCCGGGCCAGCGCCGGCTGATCACGGAAACTGCGCCGCCACCGCCAGGGCCAGGACCGGGACCACCCCGGCGGTCCGCGCCACCGTCTGATCCGGCTCGACGAAGACGAAGCGCGTCGCCAGCAACGGCCTGGTGACCTGCCCGCTGCCGACCAGCTGCCAGCGCCGGGTGATCGCGACCGAGAGCTCCAGCCCGCCGCCCAGCGCCAGCCAGCCGGCCCGCCCCCACTGGGGGTGGGCGATGTCGATCCCGCGCCCGCCCAGCACCCCCGCCTCGGCCAGCCCGCACAACCCCAGCCGCACCCGCCCGCTCCCGAGGTGAGCGGGGCAGAGTTCGAGGGCCAGCGACAGGAGCTCGAACCGCGCCCGCTCCGGTGTCCGGGCCACGTCGCTGCGGCCGTAGGAGAGGCGCAGCCCTCCTTCCAGCGCCAGCATCGGGGGCCGCGCCCCGTCGATCCCGGCCCGCGACAGGCCGACGCCGATCGCCGGCCCCAGCATCGGCTCGCCCGAGACGAAGCCGCCTCCACGCAGGCCGAGGCTAGCGGTGAGCCGCCCCGCTCGCCCCCGCGGCCGGACGGGCGGCGGCGCCGCCGCGGCGACGACGGGTGGCGCCTCCGCAGGGACCAGGCTCAGCGCCAGGGTCAGCGCCAGCGCCTCGGCGACGTCCTGACAGCGGGCGCCCGACACCACCCGCGGGGCGGTGAGCTCTCCGGCGGGCGAGCGCCGCTCGAGGACGCCGGTGTAGCCGGCGGCGGTGGAACGGAGCTGAACCCTGACCGGGCCCGCGGCCGCGAGGCCTCTGGCGTGCGGCGACTTCCCGGCCGCAGCCGTGAGGAAGCCAGCTCGATCGGGACAGCCGGGGTCGGCCTGATAGTCGATGGGATCGGCCCACGCCCTCGACGCCGCCAGCGCGCAAACCACCCCCGCGATGGTCGCGAGCCACGTCGGACGCGCGGAGCGGATCATCTCGCTGAGGCGGCGTGCAAGGGCGAGGCCGGCGTCCCCTCGCTGCGTTCTCGCCTACTTGCTCCCGGCAGGCAGCACCGCGTCCTCAGATTTTCGCGACTAGGAGTCTGTTGTTGTAATAGCCGGGTTCCCGCGCTGCGCGCGGTCCCGGCTAGCCGAGCTCCTGCAGGAAGTCCTTGGCCGCGGACAGGCCCGGATCCTCCTGCAGCGCGCGCTTGGTGAAGATGAGCGCGCGCGGCCGATCGCCCTGCCGGTGGACGATGCGGGCCTGGCGGTAAAACGCCATGGCCGGCGAGAGCGGGCCGTTCTGCGCGTGCAGGGTGACGGCGCGCAGGGCTCGCAGCGCCAGATCGTCGTCGCCCACCTGCTCGGCCAGGTCGGCCAGCTCGGAGGCGACCTCGCCGTTCTTGCGGTCGGCGTCGAGCGCGCGCTTGAGCGCCTGGAGCTGCCCGCCCTGATCGCCGACGCC
>Ga0134123_10001326_pt1 | contig 16131 bp, 16 predicted proteins | sample KB303_FD_96460 | JGI IMG/M metagenome (GOLD analysis project Ga0134123, IMG submission 96460) | Terrestrial soil microbial communities without Nitrogen fertilizer from Kellogg Biological Station, Michigan, USA - KB3-0-3 | ecosystem: Environmental > Terrestrial > Soil > Unclassified ...
ACGCCCGACGAGTGGGGCGCCATCGGGGCCTTGGCCTGGGGGATGAGCCGCGGGCTGGACTACCTGCTCAAGGACAGGAACGTCGACGGCAAGCGGGTGATCGCCGTCGGGCAGTCGCGGCTGGGCAAGACGGTGCTGTGGGCGGGTGCCCAGGACCAGCGCTTCGCCGCGGTGGTGGCCAGCTGCTCGGGCGAGGGTGGGGCGGCGCTCAGCCGGCGCGACTACGGCGAGAACCTCGACAACATGACCACGACCTACCTCTACCAGTTCAGCACGAACTTCCACGGCTACTACAAGAACTGGAACGACCTGCCCGTCGACGCCCACATGCTGGTGGCCCTGATCGCGCCGCGCCCGCTCTTGCTCAACACCGGCAGCGAGGACAAGTGGTCCGACCCGCGCGGCGAGTTCCTGGCCGCCCAGGCCGCCGCGCCGGTGTGGGCCCTTTACGGCAAGAAGGGCCCCGCCGCGGAGCAGGCGCAGCCGCCGCTGGATCAGCCGCTCCTCGGGGATCTGGCCTTCCACGAGCACACCGGCCGCCACGCCATCCTCGCCAGCGACTGGAAGGTCTTCCTCGACTTCGCCGACGGGTACATCGCGCGCAAGAAATGAGCGACGCGTTCCAGGCCGATCCCTTCGTGGCCGGCGACTGGCCGCGCACCTTCGGGCTCAACCTGGCGGTGGGCTGGCCGCTGCCCGTCGAGCCGCGCGCCTACCAGGCGCTGGCCGATGGCCTGGCCGCGCTCGACCCGGGCCTCTTCGTCTATCCCTGCGCCCAGACCCACATCACCGTGCTGACGCTGGTGAGCTTCAAGGAGCACGTCGAGCCCGCGCCCGAGGAGCAGCGCGCCCTCGAGGCGCTGGTGCCCCTGGTGAAGGAGGTGGTGGCGCCCGTCGTGCGCGGCCTGGGGCTCATCGCGCTCGAGATCGGCGCGCCTCGCCTGTCCGACCGGGCCATCTACCTCCCCCTCGCCGATCCCTCCGGCGCCATCGCCCGGCTGCGCGCCGCGGTCCTGTCTCCGCTGCGCGCGCTCTCGCCGGTGTTGCAGCGGTGTCAGCCGCCCCAGGCGGTGCACTCGACCCTGGCCCGCTTCCGCGCCGTGCCCGCCGCCGATTTTCCCGCACGCTTCGCGGCCTGGGCGCCGGGCCGCGCGCTCGGCCCCATCCGCGTGGACGCGCTGCTGCTGACGACCGAGACGAAGCCCTACATGCGCGAGGGCGCGGTGGTGGCGACGTGGCCGCTCTGAGCGCCGCTCAGAACAGCCAGCCCGCGCCCAGCTTGAGCCCGGCGTAGCCGATCTCGGCGCGCAGGGTGACGCCGTTGTTCAGCTTGTACATGCCGCCGAGCGCGATGTCCCAGAAGAAGCCGCCGTAGGTCGGCTGGGGACCGGCGCCGGGATAGTCCCAGCCCGAGAACCAACCGAAGGCGTAGCCGAGCTCGAGCTTGGGATAGCCGGCCAGGTGCTCGTTGAACCAGACGTTCCACATCCCGCCGACCACCGGGAGGACCTCGGTCCAGCTGTAGTCATGCGAGCCGATGTAGCCGTACGACCAGTGCAGCAGATCGGCGCCGAACTCGACGGCGAAGCTGTCGCGGATCTGGTTGTTCTTGATGAGCGGCGGGATCCCCAGCGGCAGCATGAAGCGGCCACCCACGCCGATGCCGTGCCAGGGCAGGATCCCCCACAGCGTCGGGCCGGTGGATCCGCCGGAGGAGGGCACGGTGGTCTCGAGGGAGGTGGGCGCCGGCGCCGTCTGGGCGCTGGCGCGGCTGGCAGCTCCGAGGGCGATGGCGAGTGTGACGGCGACGATGATCCGCATCAGGTCCTCCTCGACGGCCACGCGGCCGGCTGGACGACGATACTCCCGCTGCGTGCCGCCGTCGCGGCCCTTGTAAGGGAAATCACTGACGGAGTGCGGCTTGGCGTCGGGCGCCGCAGCCCCACGCTCACTGGGGAGGTCCCGATGGGAGAGACACCAAGGAGGGCGCTGGCCGCCCTCGGTCTGACGCTGATGCTGGGTACGACCGCGGTGGCGGCGCCCCCAGAGGTGAGGCGGTACGTCCCGCCCAACACGCCGGGGCAGGCGGGGCAGGTCGATCTGAAGCTGATGGTCGATCCGCCCGCGCTGGTCGGTCCCGGAGTGAACCTGGTGGTGCAGAACGGTGTCCTGAGCGGTGAGCTGCAGGGCCACGCCATCAACGTCAATGTCGGCGGCACGCGCGCCGAGGGGACCGGGCCTGTCGGCAAGGTCTCGCTCGAGTGGACGCGGGACTCGAATGGCACGCTGGCCATGCGGGGCGTCTGGAACAATCACAAGGTCGATCTCGCCTTCGGCTCCCGCAGCATCAACGGGCGCCTGATGCAGTCGGTGACCCCCACCGGCCCGGGGGTGAAGAGTTGCCACTTCGACATCAACGCGGTGGCCAAGGGGGCCAACCTCAGCGGCCTGGTCGAGTGCCTCGGCTACAGCGAGCCGGTCCGCTACTCGATCCAGCCGGTCGCCGAAGCCGATCTCACCAGCCCCGAGGTGGCGCTGTTGCTGGTGGCGTTCTTCGAGTCGCCCACCAGCTTCGCGGTGCGCTGACTTCGCCTGAGCCAGCCGGGCCGCGCGAAGCGCGGAAACCCGGCTGTTCGACAACAGACTTCAGCTGTGCGTTACTCTCGTCGTCATGACGAGGCTGAAGCCGGTGTTGCTCGCGGTGGCGCTGGTCCTCTTCGGCGGCTGCACCGGCAGTGACGACCCGCCCCGGCCCAAGTCGGACGCCGCGCCCGACGCGCGCGGCGGCCGCAAGGACGCGGCCCCACCGGACGACGCTCCGGCCGGCGACGCACCGGAGGGGGAGCCGCGACCGCCGGGCCCCGACGGCAGCATGGCCATGTGCCTGGGCCCGGTCCCCAACTGCACGCCCAGCGCCGGCGGCGCGTGCGATCCCGTCTGTCAGGCCCGCTGCGGCTGCCAGCAGCGCTGCGTGCTGGCCTCGGGCATGCCGCTGTGCGGTCCCCAGCCCCCCAACGCCGTCCCCATCGGCGGCTCCTGCTCGGCGGACTTCGATGATTGCACCGCGGGCGCCGTGTGCCTGGGCGAGGCCACCGACGCCTGCGGCTCGCACTGCTACCGCTTTTGCCGCACTTCCGACGATTGCCCCGGGGGGGCGCTGTGCAGCTTCGACGTCGAGGTGGGCGGCACGACCGTGGCCAAGGCCTGCGGCTCGCCGCCCGAGAAGTGCGACCCCACCGGGCCGGCCAAGTGCCTGAACGCCGCCCGCCCGTCGCCCACCTTCGGCTGCTACGTGCTGTCGGCCCAGGATCCGGACTCGGCCACCTGCGACTGCGCCGGCACCAAGTCGCTCGGCTCGGCCTGCATGTACGAGCACGAGTGCGCGCCCGGCCTCGAGTGCATTCGCGTGGCGGGCGGCGCCGGCTCCTGCCGCCGCGTCTGCCACCTGGGCGCGGGCGGCTGCCCGACCGGGGCCTGCACCCCGCTCGGCACCACCGCCACCCCCTCGACCGTCTACGGCTACTGCCCGTGAGACGGGGGGGCCGGTTCGGCCTCCGGGCCGGCGCCCGGGCGTCGGTCGGCGTCTAGCCCGGCTGATCACCAGGCAGGCGGGTTCCCGCGCTTCGCGCGGCCCGCCTGTTGACGCCGGCCCCGCCCGGGAGCACCTTGGGTACGCCCATGGAGCTCACCGACCTGAACGCGAACGAACGACTGGCCCTGGTGGCGCTCATCGAGGCCACCGTGCGCGCCGACCACGGCGTCTCCCGGGAGGAAGAGGAGGTGATCGCCGAGATCATCGACGCCCTCGGCGAGGGCGCCTACCGCGAGGCCGTCGAGGCCGCCGACCAGCGGTTCAAGAACGAGAGCGACCTCAAGGCCTTCCTCCAGGGCGTCCAGCGCGAGGAGGCCCGCAGCCTCATCTACGGCACGCTCCTCGATCTAGCCATGTCCGACGTGGTCACCGGGTCGGAGTCGCCGCTCCTCGGCTGGCTGGCCTCGACCTGGAACGTCGAGGCCTCGGTCGAGGCCCCCGCCGAGGACGAGCAAGTCTAGCGCTGGCGATGAAGCCGGTGCTGCTGGTCGTGCTGCTCGCGATCGGCTGCCGTCACGGGCGCCAGCTGGCGGTGAGCGCGGAGGCCGACGCCGGCGAGGGAGCGCCCGAGGTGGCCCCGCCGGCGGTGGACGCCGCGGCCGATCGCTCACCCGACGCCGCCGTCGAGGCGCCCGCTCCACCACCGGACGCTCCCGGCCCCGACCTCGCCCCGCTTGGGGACGCCGCCCCCGACCAGGCGCCGCCCGGGGCCATCTGCACGCAGGCGCCGCCGACGGGCCTGGTGTCCGACGGCCTGGGATTTCGCGACGTCTTGCCGGCGTTGCCGGCCACGGGCTCCATCACCGGTGTCTCCGGCTCGACGCTGACCATCGACCTCCTCGACGGCAAGCAGGTCACCTACCGCTGGCCCACACCGCTCCCCGATCTGGGCGCCGGGGACGCGGTCGTCCTCGATCGGGTGTGCGAGCCACCGGGGTACGGATGCTGGTGGGTGGTGAAGGGCCCCCGCGCCATCGCTGCCCTCCACGCGGATTCCGGGTTCGCGGTGTTCTCACCGGCGCCGCTCTTCGGCCACCACTTCGGCTGGCTCTCCTGCGCGTTCTGGGTCCCCGCCAACCCCCTGGAACGATGCCAGAACGCCGCCGGCGGAACCTGGGCCGCCATGTTCGACGTGGTGGTCACTCGCGACACCGACCACGTCACCGTCCCTCTGCGCGGCAGCGGCAGCCTGGGAAAGTGGCGGTTCGAGAACCTCCAGGCCGTCGCGTATCCCAGCACCGACGGTCCCAGCTGCGTGATCGAGGGCGGCGCCGAATCGGTGATCACCGCCAGCGGCCCACCCTGATTCCCCATGCCTCGACCGGCGAGGACGAGACCACCCGTGCCGAGGAGCGACGACCCACATTGAGCGGCTCCCTCTCCGCCTGCGGAGAGGGCCGGGGTGAGGCCGTCGCTCCTCTCCAATCTTCGACGGAGATCCCGAGCATCGCACGGCCTCACCCTTACCCTTGCGGACGGAGAGGGCACCCGGGTGTTGCGGACTCCGCCGGCACGAGAGAACCGGACCTTGCCGTGAACGCGCCGCGGACGCTACCGCGGCACCTCCAGCGTCACGCGCGCGCCACCGTCCGCGCGGTTCTCGAACCGCAGGCGGCCCTCGTGCGCTCGCGCGATCCGGTGCACCAGCGCGAGCCCCAAGCCCAAGGATCCCTCGGGCCGGGCCTCGCGCTTCGGTCTTTCCCCCCGCGCCAGCGCGCTGGTGATGCGCTCGATCTCGCCGGGCGGAAAGCCGGGGCCCTCATCCTCGACCTCGAAGAGCAGGTCGCGGCCGCGCTCGCGCACGTGGAGCACCGGTTGGCCGCCGCCGTGCTTGCGGGCGTTGTCGAGGAGGTTGGCCAGGGCCCGGGCCATCAGGGTGGCGTCGCCCGAGAAGGCGGTGTCGCGCACCTCGATCTTCGCGCCGTCTGCCAGGCCGGCGCGCTCGGCGGCCCGGCGGGCCACGTCGGCGGCGTCGAGCGGCCGCTTGTTGAGGGCCGAGAAGTCGAGGCGGGCGCTGGCCAGCAGCTCGCCCACCAGCGCGTCGATCTCCACCGCCTCGCGCTCGATCTCGTCGAGCTGGCCGGGCTCGAGCTTGCCCTCGCGGCCGAGCTCGACCAGCAGGCGGATGCGGGCCAGCGGCGTGCGCAGCTCGTGCGAGACCTCGGCCAAAAGCTGCTTCTGATCCACCAGCTGGCGCTCGATCCGCGCCGCCATCTCGTTGATCGACTGGGCCAGCAGGCCCAGCTCGTCGATGCCGGCGCAGTCGAGCCCGGCCCGCGCCGACAGCTTGCCGTCGCCGATCTCCTTGGTCACCCGCACGATGTCGTAGATGGGCTGGGCGATCCGCCGCGCCACCTTCCCCGAGACCGCCCACAGCACCAGGGCCGGCACGAAGAAGATCACGAAGGTGCGGGGCGGGTGGGCGTGGTTCCCGAAGCGGCTCATCAGGAAGAAGATGAACCCGGTGAAGAAGATGCTGGCCCCGAACCACCAGAACAGGCGCCGGTGCAGGTGCGCGCTGTAGTAGTGGCGCATCCCGTGCCAGCGCCGGTGCCAGTGGTGCCGTCTAGGCCGCATCGTCCTTCGCCAGCACGTAGCCAACCCCGCGCACGGTCTTGATCAGCCGGGGCGAGCGCGGATCGTCGCCCAGCTTGCGCCGCAGGTGCGAGACGTGGACGTCGACCACGCGGTCCCCCACGCTGACGTCGCCGCGCCCGGCGTCGGCCAGCAAGGTGTCGCGCGGGACCACCCGCCCGGGCCGCCGGGCCAGGGCCATGAGGATGTCGAACTCGATCCCGGTCAGCTCGATGGGCTCGCTGCCCACCTTCACCTGCCGCGCGTTCACCTCGATGCAGATGTTGCCGATGCGCAGGACCTCGGACAGCACCTCGGGCTGCGACCGCCGCAGCACCGCCCGCAGCCGGGCCAAAAGCTCGCGCGGCGAGAAGGGCTTGGCCACGTAGTCGTCGGCACCCAGCTCCAGGCCCACCACCCGATCGGTCTCGTCACCCTTGGCGGTCAGCATGATCACCGGCACCCGGCTCTTCTCCCGGATGCGCCGGCACACCTCCAGCCCGTCCAGCCCCGGCATCATCACGTCCAGCAGGACCGCATCGAAGACGCCGCCCTCGAGCGCGGCGAGCCCTCGACGGCCATCGGCGGCGTGGGTGGCGGCCACGCCGTTGGCCTCGAGGTACTTCGCCAGGAGCTCGTACAGCCGGACGTCGTCGTCGATGATGAGGACCCGCGCCGCCACGGGGGCCGACTCTACCAGTCCCACCCACGAAAGGCGCGCGGCCCCGAGGCGATCAGATCCGCCAGGCGGTGCCGTTGCTTCTCGTCGAGCGCATCGTGCGTCTTGGCCAGTGCACCCACCAGTGCCTTGCGCAGGGTCTCGAGCTCGCCGTCGTGCCGCGCGAACAGCTCACCCATCGCCACCTCGTCGAAGGACGGCTTGCGCAGGGCATCCGCGATCTCCTGCCGGCTCTTGCGCCCCTCGCCACGCATCCGGCTGGCGGTGTCCTTGAGCTCGTTCACCGCCGCGCGGATGGTCTCCTCCTGATCGGGCCGGGCGCCGATCCGGCTCATCACCGCGCGCAGGAACACCCCCGGCCCGCCGCCGTGCCAGCCGCCCCAGCGCCCCTCGCCCGCCTCCAGATCCTCGTCGTGATGCCAGCGGTGGCCGTGGCCGCCCCACCCGCCGCAGCGGCCCGCCCAGGCGCGGCGGTAACGAAAGTGGCCGTGGCGCAGGGCGATCCGCACCCCCACGAACGCGGCAATTCCGGTCATCAGTGCCAGACACATCATCGTCGGTTCCTCCAGTTCGGGACCGTCCATTCGGTCCCAGGGTCCGAAGATGCAACCCGTCTGTTAAGGCTCGGCCCGGACTCCTGTGAAGAAGTGTCAAGGCACGGTGAGCGTATCTGACGCGAAACGATGCAAGACGTGTCCGGGCTTGCAGAAAACCCGGCGTCAGTGAAAGGCAGTGCGGCGCGATCGCCAGGAACCGTGAAACATCGCGGTTGTCAGCGGCCTCGACCGTGGCTAACCTGCGAACGGTGACGGGGAAAGGGACGATCCTGATGGTCGACGACGAGCCGGCGGTTCGGGCGATCGTCGGGCGTATCTTGGCCGACGCGGGATACGATGTGGTGCCGGCTGCCGACGGGCAGGAGGCGCTGGCGTTGTACCAGCGCAACGGCCCCTTCGCGGTGGTGCTGCTCGACGAATCGATGCCCGGCCTGCCGGGGCGCGCGGTGCTCGAGCGCTTGCTGGCGCTGGATCCCGGCGTCAAGGTGGTGCTCTTCACCGGCTACGGGCCCGAGGCCTCCGAGCTGCCCGGCGCTGCCGGCGTGCTCGAGAAGCCCGTGGCCATGGATACCCTCCTGCAGTTCCTGGGACGCGTCCTCGACGAGGGCGGCGCCAGCGCTCGACCCTGATGAGCGCTGCGGGCGCGCTCGCGCTCTACCCGGGCTTCGAGGGGGCGGCGCTCGAGCCTGCTCCCGGTGGGCTCATCAACCAGAGCTTCCTGGTGGCCGGCCCCGAGCGCGCGGTCCTGCAGCGGGTGAGCGCGATCTTCCCGCCCGGCATCCACCACAACATCCAGGCGGTGACCGAGCGCCTGGCCGCCGCGGGCCTGGTCACCCCGATGCTGATCCGCGCCCGCGATGGCCAGCTCTGGGTGGAGCTCGAGGGCCAGGTCTGGCGGCTGCTCACCTTCGTCGAGGGCGCCACCTTCGACGTCGTGCAGAGCGCGGCCCAGGCCCGCGCCGCCGCCGCGCTGGTGGCTCGTTTTCACGGCGCGCTCGACGATCTGCCCCACGCCTTCACCCACGTGCGCAAGGGGGCCCACGACACCCCCCGCCACCTCGAGAAGCTGCGCGCGGCCGTGGCCCGCCACGTCGGCCATCGCCTGTTCCCGCAGGTGGCCCCGCTGGCCGCGGAGATCCTCGCCGCCGCCCAGGTGCTGCCGCCACTGCCCCCGCTCGACGAGCGCGTCTGCCACGGCGATCTCAAGTTCAACAACGTGCGCTTCGCCGCCACGGGCTCGCCGGGCCGCGAGGAGGCCCGCTGCCTCATCGATCTCGACACCGTGGGTCCGCTCGCGCTGGCCTACGAGCTGGGCGACGCCTGGCGCTCCTGGTGCAACCGCAACGGCGAGGACAGCGAGACCGCCGCCTTCGCCCTCGACGTCTTCACCGCCAGCGTCGAGGGCTACCGCGGCGGCCGGGGCCGGAGCTTCTCCGCCTCCGAGCAGGAGGCGCTCTTGCGATCCCCCGAGTGGATCAGCCTGGAGCTGGCCGCCCGCTTCGCCGCCGACGCGCTGGACGAGTCCTACTTCGGCTGGAACGCCGCGCGCTTCCCCTCCCGCGGCGATCACAACCTGGTCCGCGCCCGCGGCCAGTGGTCGCTGCACGGGGGGCTGGTGGAGAGCCGCGAGGCCCGCGCCGCAGCCCTGGCGGGGTAGCGCTCGAGACCGACCTCACCTCGACGGCCAGCCGCCGCCTCGCTCACACGGTTCGCTCGATTCTCGACCGATCCTGCAAGCCCGGCGCATCCAGGCCACCTAGATGAAGGGCGGGAGGGTGGCGATGATGTACAGGATGGGGGCGAGCGTGATGGTGGTGATGGTGGTGGGGATGGGCGGCGCGGCCAGAGCCCAGGCGCCGCGGTACCGGCTGGTCAAGGTCTTCGAGCCGGCGCACGACGATTACCGGGCGCAGGGCTCGGCCCTCAACGACCTCGGGGTCGCGGTGGCGAACATCCCCGCCGTCGACTCGCAGAGGGACCAGTACGGCGCAGTCTGGGACAGCCGGGGCAAGACCCGGCTGTTCGGTCCCGGCGGCGTGAACGGCAGCGAGGTCAACGCCATCAACAACAATGGCGTGCTGGCCGGCCAGTCCTTCAACTTCGACAACATCGAGGGCCGCAGCCCTCCGCTGCTGCCGATCTTGTGGGACCACGAGGTGCCACGGGTGCTGCCGCTGCCCGAGGGGTTCCAGATCGGGGCGGCGACGGCGCTGAACGAGCTGGGCGACGCCGTGGGTGTGGTCATCGACCCGCAGGGCAACCGGCGTTACGTCCTGTGGAACGCGAGCGGCGTCACCATGCTGCCGCAGGAGCTGATCGCCAGCGATCTCAACGGGCGCGGGCAGATCGCCGGATGCAAGCTCGCGCCCAACGGCTTCGACCTCCTGCCGGTCATCTACGAGAACGGGGCCATCCGCTCACTGCCCCTGCCGTCGCCCTCGGCGGTCGGCTGCGTCAGCCAGATCAACGAGTCGGGGGCGGCCATCGCGACCATGTCCAGCCGGATCACGCTGTGGCAGAGCAACGGCTCGTTCTTGACCCTGGCCCCGCCGCTGATGAACACCAGCGCCAGGGCCTTCAACAACCGCGGCGAGGTGATCGGGTTCGCCTCGACCACCACCTTCGGCTACGGCGGGCTCATCTACCGCCCCTCGAGCGGCAGCGCGATCTGGGACCTGCGCAGCATCATCGATCTCACGCCCGAGGAGGAGCAGACCTTCGACCGGGGGCTTCGCACCGTGTACGCCATCAACAACAAGGGAGAGATCCTGGCCGCGCTGGGCCGCTGCTGTAACGACCGGGCCGGCTCGCTGCCGGACATGGTGCTGCTGGCGCCGGTGGTCCCGTCGGGCGCCGACAGCCAGCCGCCGGTGGTCTCCATCACCGCGCCGGTCACGGGGTCCTACCTCACCGACGTGGCGGTGCTGCAGGCGACGGCCAGTGACAACGTCGGCGTGGCGGGGGTGCAGTTCTTCGTCAACGGCCAGCCGGCCGGGCCGGAGATCACCACGCCCCCCTACCGCTACGAGTACGATCTGGTCCCGCTGGCCAACAACGCCGTGAACGCGCTGTGGGCCACGGCGCGTGACGCCGCCGGCAACAAGACCACCACCAACATCAAGTCCTTCGTTGCCCAGAAGAGCTGCGTGACGATGGCGCGGGGGCAGGTGGCCACCAGCTACATCGGGAGCCAGACCGCGACCTTCACCATCACCTGGACCGCCTCGTCCAGCGGCGCGCCGGCCAACAGCGGGTTCGGCGTGACCATCAACCACGGGTTCGACTACCGCGCCTCGGCCGCCGCCGTGGCCTTCGCCCCCGACGGCCAGCTCGAAGCCCGCAACGAGACCACCTTCGTCCCGAGCGGTGTCGCTTACGGCGCCAACACCAACTACCGCTTCCGCATGGTGGTGGACATGGCCAGCAAGAAGTACTCGGTCTGGTACCGCCTGCTCAACCAGCCCGAGCAGCAACTGGCCGCCGACCTCACCACCGCCTCGCCCTACACCAGCGTCGATTTCTGGGTGGCCAGCACCGACTCCCAGAGCCCGGCGGCGTCGCAGACGGTGTGCGACGTGAAGGCGAAGGCGGGGCCGTGAGCTACGCGGACCCGTAGATCCGATCCACCACGCTCGCCACCTGCACCAGGTGGAGCGCATCGGGATCGAAGCGGTCGCCGTGGGCCAGGCGCTCGGCCCAGTCCACGGCGGCTCGGCCCATCCACGGATCGGGCGGCGCACAGAGGGTCTCGCGCTGGGTGCCCATCAGGCGCTCGCACAGGTAGTCGTCGAGCGAACCGTTCACGTTGCGCAGCACCACGCCGCCGTCGGTGCCGTAGAAGGCGGCCTCGACCACGGCGTCGGCGCCGGCGGAGAGGTGCCAGGAGCAGGCCAGCTGGATCACGGTGCCGCTGGCCACGGTGAGCTGGGCGGAGGCGAAGTCCTCGATGGCCTCGGGCGCGGCGGCCAGCGGACGGCCGCCGGCGCTGAGGCGGCCGCGCACCAGGTCCACGCGGGGGAAGCCCAGGCAGAAGAGCGCCAGATCGAGGAGGTGGGTGCCCAGATCGAGCAGGCAGCCGCCGCCCGAGAGGGTGCGATCGTAGAACCAGGGCTTGTCGGGCCCGTGGGCGCTGTGGAAGACCAGGTTCACGGCGAAGATCTCGCCCAGCTCGCCCGAGCGGACCACCTCGGCCAGGGCCTGGCCGGCGGAGGTGCAGCGAAAGGAGAGATCGGTCATGAGCAGGCGGTCGGCCTTGTGGGCCGCGTCCACCACGGCCGCCACCTCGCGCCGGTCGCGGCCGAGCGGCATCTGACAGAACACCGCCAGCCCGCGCGCCAGGGCCGACTGGGCCTGGGCCGCGCTGAGCGCGTTGGTGGTGGCGATGACCACGCCGTCGAGATCGTCGCGCAGCAGCTCGTCGAAGGAGCGGGCCACGCGTGCTCCGCGGGCGGTGCGGGCCGCCTCGAGGGCGGCGTCGGGCGAGGCGTCGGCGACGGCCACCACGTCGCAGAGGCCGCTGCCCGTGATCGCCTCCAGCCGCTTGCGGCCCGTCCAGCCCAGACCGGCGAAGCCCAGGCGGGGCCGGGGATGAAGCGGCATCGCCGCCGGCCTGGCCAGCGCACTCGTCATCACCATCTCGCCCCTCGCTTCCGAGGTGACGCCGCCCGAGCGGCGGTCCAATCGCCGCGCGTGGTCACCTCTCGGCCCTCGTAGGTAAGGACGCGGGCCAGCGGCGGCAAGTGAGGACGATCCCGGGAAAGTGAGACGGGGACGCGGTCAGGGACCCTTGCAGTGGCCCAGCTCGCAGGTCTCGAGCTTGTACACCCGGCAGGCCGGGTCGGCGTTGGCCGCCTTGTAGGCCTCCTCGGTGAGGAGATCGGTCTCGCTGGGGTTGCGAGGGTTGCAAGCGCCGCAATGCACGTTGCTGGTGAGGAGGTTCACCTCGCAGCCGTCGCTGCCGTCGCCGTTGCAGTTGCCCCAGCCGGCCGGGCAGCCGCACTGGCCGTTGACACAAACCTGTTGCTGGCTGCCGCCGCCCGCGCAGATGTGCGGGTCCTTGGGCGCGGTGGCGCAGCCGCCGCAGTTCCGCGCGTCGGTGAGCAGGTTGGCCTCGCAGCCGTTGTTGGGGTTGCCGTCGCAGTCGGCGAAGTTCATGGCGCAGGCGTAGACGCAGGCGGTGCCGTTGCACGAGACGGTGGCGTTGGGCCGCTCGGCGCAGGGAGTGCACGCGGCCCCGCAGGTGCCGACGGCGTCGTTGGCCACGCAGGCGCCATTGCAGTCGTGGTGGGTGGTCAGGCAGGGCGAGGGATCGGCGCAGCCGCCGGTCATGCACACGGCGCTGGCGTTGGCGCGGGTGGGGCTGCACATCTGACAGCCGGGCCCGCAGCAGGCGAGATCGCCGTTGATGGCGCAGCCGTTGCCGGCCGGGTGGAAGTTGCTGTCGCAGGTGAACGAGCACTGCCCCGACTTGCACGCGGCCGCGCCGTTGGCCGGCGCCGGGCACCTGGCGCAGGTGGGGCCGCAGCAGGCGGCGCTGTCGTCCATGGCGCAGGCGGCGCCCTCCTTGTGGAAGCCGGCGTCGCAGACGAAGTCGCAGGCGCCGTTGCGGCACTGGGCGGTCCCGTGGGACACGGCCGGGCAGGGGGCGCAGCCGGCGCCGCAACAGGCGGGGCTGTCGTTGGCGACACACTGGGTGCCGCTGGGGTGGAAGCCGCCGTTGCAGGTGAGGACGCACTGTCGGTTGGTGCAGGCGATGGTCCCGTTGGCGGGCGGCGCGCACATCAGGCAGCCGTCCCCGCAGCAGCCGACCTGATCGTTGGCGGCGCAGCCGTCGCCCATCTTGTGGAAGCCGCGCCGGCAGATGAACCCGCACTGCCCGCTGACGCAGAACGGGTCGGCGTTGGCGGGCGCAGGGCAGCTGCTGGCGCTGCAGCCGCCGACCTCGGTCGGACGATCGGGCGAGGCCGGGGCGCCGTCGCGCAGCCCGGGCGCGTCCGCTGGGACCGCCCCGTCGATCGCGGGCGCCGCGTCCGCTTCGTCCTGGGGGGTGCCCTGGAAGCCCCGCTCGTTGAAGCCGCAGCCGATCGAAGCCATCACCAGGGCGAGCGCCCACCGCCGGAACATCGGGCCCGACCATAACACGCGCCCGCCAGGCCCCGCGGTTCCGGGGTGGCCCGCCTTGCTCGCCGGCGCTGCCGTCCCCACGTGCAGCGCGGTGCCGCCCATGATGCTCTGTGCCCGGCTGATGCAGCCCCGGCGGTTCGAGGTGACCCGCGCGCCCCGTCCCGAGCCGGGCCCCGGAGAGGTGCTGATCTCCGTCGAGGGCTGCGGCGTGTGCGGCTCGAGCGTCCCACCCTGGGAGGGCCGTCCCTGGTTCCACTACCCGCTGCCTCCGGGGAGCCCCGGGCACGAGGGCTGGGGCGCGATCGTGCAGGTGGTCGGGGAGAGCGAGCTGCGGCCCGGCGATCGGGTGGCGTTCCTGTCCGGTCGATCGCTGGCGGAATACGACGTCGCCTCGACGCGCTCGGTGGTGCGCCTGCCGCCCGCCCTGCGCGGCCCCTTTCCCGGAGAGGCGATCGGGTGCGCCGTCAACGTGGTCCGCCGCAGCGATCTGCGGCCTGGCCAGACCGTGGCGGTGATCGGCGCCGGCTTCCTGGGCACCATCGTGGTCCGCCTGGCCAAGCAGGCCGGCGCGCGGGTGATCGCCATCGGCCGCCGTCCCTTCGCCCTGTCGCTGGCCCGCCGCTTCGGCGCCGACGAGGCGCTGCCGCTGGACGATCCCCGCCTGGTGATCGAGGCGGTGGAGGCGCTGACCGGGGGCGCCTTCTGTGACCGGGTGATCGAGGCCGTGGGGGCACAGGGGCCGCTCGAGCTCGCCGGCGAGCTGACCCGCGAGCGCGGGCGGCTGGTGATCGCCGGCTATCATCAGGACGGCCCCCGCCAGGTGAACCTGCAGCTGTGGAACTGGCGCGGCCTGGACGTCATCAACGCCCACGAGCGCGATCCGGCCGTCTACGTGGAGGGGATGAGGGCGGCGGTCGAGCTGGTGGCGAGCGGCCGGCTGGAGCTGGGGTCGCTCTACACCGCCTTCTCCCTCGACGAGGTCGGCGCCGCCTTCGCGGCCATGCAGGCGCGCCCCGACGGGTTCTCGAAGGCGGTGGTCCTGCCGTGAGCGCCGGGGCGGTCCGGGGTCAGAAGGCACCCACCACGACGGGCACCGTGACCGCCCAGCCGTCGAGCCGCGCCGGCGGCAACCGCGGCGGAGCGCCGGCATAGTAGGACCGCGCCGGCCGCCGGGCGCTGGTCCAGTCGAAGATCAGCACCGGCGCCAGACCGACGCCCTCACCGATCACCAGGGCGGCGCGCTGGCAGTCGCTGTCCCTGCACACGAACGCGCCGGCGGTCGCGCCCGCCATGCGCCCGATCAGCAGCAGCGGCAGCCGCAGCAGGCTGTACGAGGCCGAGCGCGGGTTGCGGTGGGCCATGTGGATGACCGGGCCGTTCATGAGGAACGACGTCATCCCCAGGCCCCGCGCCACCGGGCCCGCCCCGGGCGAGACCGGCGCCGCCAGCAGGGTCACCGCGGCGGCGTCGGCCAGCATCAGCTGCCAGCCGTACCAGGGACCGGGTCGAAATTCGTCGGCCTGGGCCCGGGCCGCCCGGGGCGAGAGGATGAGCGCGGCGACGAGGAGAGCCTTGCGCATCGTTGTAGGATGCCCGAGTGGGCCCAAACATTTCACCTCTCGGCGCCACGCTGGAGGCGGCGCTCTTGCGCCAGCTCGGCGAGACCTGGGCCGAGCTCAACCAGAACCACTTCCGCGGGCGCCTGCGCCGGCCGGTGTTCGCGCTGGCGGACACCGTCCGCCTGGGGGCCTGGATCGGCGAGCGGCGCACCCTGGAGCTGTCGCGGGCGCTGGTCGTGGAGCAGCCCTGGAGCGTGGTGCGCGAGGTGTGCAAGCACGAGATGGCCCATCAGTTCGTCGACGAGGTGCTGCGGATCCACGATCAGAGCGCTCACGGTCCCGCCTTCGAGGAGGTCTGCCGGCAGCACGGCATCGACGCCAGCGCCAGCGGGCTGCCCTCGGCGCAGGAGCCGGGCGGCAGCGCGGCGCTGCGGCGGATCGCGCGCCTCTTGGCTCTGGCCCAGAGCCCCAACGTGCACGAGGCCGAAGCGGCCATGCAGCAGGCGCGGCGGCTGATGCTGAAGCACAACATCGACGCCGCCACCGCGGCGGCGCGCGAGGGCTTCTCGTTCCGCCACGTGGGCGTGCCCCGCGGCCGCATCGACGCGCACGAGCAGGTGCTGGCGGGCCTCTTGGCCGAGCACTTCTTCGTCGAGGTGATCTGGGTGCCCTCGTACCTGCCGCTGGAAGGTCGCCGCGGCCGGGTGCTGGAGCTGTGCGGGACCACCTCCAACCTCGACGTCGCCGTCTACGTGCACGGCTTCGTGCTGGGCACCGCCGAGCGCCTCTGGCGCGAGCACCGCCGTCGCCACGGCATCCCCGGCGATCGCGAGCGCCGCCGCTTCCTCCTGGGCGTGGTGATCGGCTTCGAGGAGAAGCTGGCGGCGGGCGCGGCCGAGTCACAGCGCGAGGGGTTGATCTGGAAGGGCGATCCGGCGCTGGAGGCCTACCTGCGGCGGCGCTACCCGCGGCGCAGCGGGGGCGGCTCGATCGGCTTTCATCGCACGGCCACCTACGAGCACGGCCGGCAGGCGGGGCAGGGCATCG
>Ga0134123_10001327_pt1 | contig 16122 bp, 14 predicted proteins | sample KB303_FD_96460 | JGI IMG/M metagenome (GOLD analysis project Ga0134123, IMG submission 96460) | Terrestrial soil microbial communities without Nitrogen fertilizer from Kellogg Biological Station, Michigan, USA - KB3-0-3 | ecosystem: Environmental > Terrestrial > Soil > Unclassified ...
AGCCACCCGCACGTGGTCGCGGTGATGGAAGGCGGAGGCGGGGAGCGTCCCGTCCTCGAAGCCCCTCAAGAGGGCGGCATCGTCCAGCCCGGCTGCCACGGCGCTCATGGCGCGGCCTCCGTCAGGCGATGGCTCGCACCAGCGTCCAGGTCGAGGCCGTAGACCCGCTTCAGGTCGGCGATCCGCCGCAGGCTCTCCTCGCTGAACGGGCTTTTCCCCTCGAAGGCGTGCAGCACGATCCCCTCCAGCAGGTCCCCCAGCGAGAGGTCGTAGAGCTCCGCAAGGGCCTTCAGGACCTTGACGATCCGCTTCTCCATGCGGACGCCCGTCTGCACCCGCTCGACGACCAGCCGTTCTCCGTTCGTGTCGGTTCCCATCGGTTCGTCCTCCTCGGTCCAATTGTACCTTGGTACCAAGGTACGGTCTAGTCCCAAGGCTGTTGGACTTGCGGCGGGAGGTGGTCTATTACGGGCTCTTGGCTCGGAGCTTTCTGAGCTGATCGTAGTGGGAGTCGTTGTGAATGAGGCCGAGCTGATGATGCTCAGCGCAGGCGGCGATGAGGAGGTCGTTGGCGGGAACTGTGACGCCCTTACCGCGCGCAAGCCGGGCAAGATCGCGAGCCAGAGCCCAGACCTCGGGTGTCGTCTGAACTGTCTCGAGCTCCTCTTCCAGCTCACGGAGCAACTTGTGGTCCTTGGCGCCCTGGGCGCCGTTCCACAACTCGAGGAGAACCAGATCGCAGAGGACGGCACGGTCGTCGGCTGTGACAGCGCTGACCTGAGCCCGGACTGCTGGGTCGCCGCTCGTTCGGAGCGTCTCGATCCAGGCCGACGTATCCACGAGAAACCGCTGACCCGAGCTCAGGGCTCCTCCCGCATCCGCCGCAACTCCTGTTGTGTCATGAAGTCATCGAGAGTCCCGAACTTCTCCGCCAGCTTCTGAAGCCTACGCCTCCGGTTGAACTCGGATAAAGCGATGACCACCGCCTCGCGCTTGGTCTTGGCGCCGGTGTGCCGAATTGCTTCCTTCAGCTCATCCTCTGGAATATTCAGCGTCGTCTTCATGCCATCCAGTCTAGCCAGTTCCGGATTCTCGATCAAGGATGAGCTGGAGTCCAGGAGCTGGGGTCGGGTGCCTCTCACGGGTGGGTGAGTGCGTGTGAGAGAGGGGGCCAGGGGCCCCGACATCTCTCCCGCCAGCGGGAGAGGCCCATCCCGTCTGGTCCCCTCCTGTCACTTTCCGATAAACTCATGGCACTTCCTGCTGGAGGCCCTTGCGCCCATGAGGATTCTGGTGGTGGAAGACGAAAGGGTCTTGGCCGAGGCACTGGTCGAGGCCCTGCAGCAGGAGTTCCATGCCGTCGACCTGGCGCGCGACGGGGTGACCGCGTCGGAGCTCGCCGACGTCAACGAGTACGACCTGATCGTCCTCGACTGGACGATTCCTCCTCCCACGGGCATTGAGCTGCTGCGCTCCTGGCGCCGCGCCGGCCGCGAGACGCCGGTGTTGATGCTCACCGGCCGCTCGGCGGTCGGCGACCGGGTGGACGGGCTCGACACCGGCGCCGACGACTACCTGACCAAGCCCTTCTCCCTGGTGGAGCTCCAGGCGCGCGTGCGCAGCCTGCTGCGCCGGCGCGCCAAGCCCCTGCAGGCCCTCCTCCAGGCGGATGACCTGGAGATGGACCGCGCCGCCCGCCGCGTGACCGTGGGCGGCCGCCCGCTGGACCTGTCGCCGAAGGAGTTTGCTCTCCTGGAGTACCTCCTCAGCCGCAAGGACCAGGTCGTCACCCGCACGGAGATCTCCGAGCACGTCTGGGACGACTCGTTCGATCCCCTGGGCAACGTGGTCGACGTGACCGTGCACCGCCTGCGCCGCAAGATCGACGGCGAGCGCGAGAAGCGGCTCCTGCACACGCTGAAGGGAGTTGGCTACGTCCTCCGTGGCGAGCGCACCTGAGCCGGCCGGGCGGCCCGGAGCGGTGTCCCGGCTGCCCCTGGCCGTGCTGGCTCTCGGAGCCGCGGCGGCACTCCTCCTGGTGGCCACGTATCAGCTCCGCGAGCGCCTGGTGGCCGAGAGCTCGGCGGCGATCCGCGCGGCGGGCGAGATCCGCCGCGACGCGGCGGTCTCCCATCTCTGGCTGGAGGAGCTGGTCAGCGGCGACGTGGTCGACCTCCGGGAGCTCTGGGGGCGTCTGGATCATGCCCGCTCCCTCGCTGGCGGCCTGGCGGCGGCTCCGCGCACGGACCCGCTGGTGCGCGCCCAGGCGGAGGAGGTCCGGGGCTTCCTGGACCGGCTGCGGGCGGTGGCCCGCCAGCGCGTGGAGGGGATCGGGCAGGGGGAGGGCGGCGCCGACGTCGGGATCGGCTCTCCTCTCGACGAGCGCTACGACCGGCTCTTCCGCGAGCTCGACGCGTCCGCCGCCGTCCTGGAACGTCTGGCCGGGGAGCGGCTCGCCATGGCTTCGTCGCGCGCCCGCGTGGCCTTCCTCGTCCTCTGGATCGGCTGGCTCGCCGTGGTGGGCGTGGCGGCCTGGGGCCTCGACAGCCGCGAGCGGCGGCGCCGGGCGGCCGAGGAGGCGCTGCGGCGCAGCGAGGCCCAGCTCCTCCAGGCCCAGAAGCTCGAGGCGGTCGGGCGCCTGGCGGGCGGGCTCGCCCACGACATCAACAACTACGTCACGGCGATCACCAGCCAGTGCGAGCTGGTCAAGATGCAGGTCGCGCCGGAGGACCGGATCGCGGGGAAGATGGACATGGTCCTCGCCACCGCCGGCAAGGTGACCGCCCTGATCCGCCGCCTCCTGGCGTTCAGCCGTCAGCAGCCGGTCCAGCCCGAGGTGGTGGACCTGGACGGGATCATCGAGGGGCTCCGGCCCATGCTCTCCAGCCTGGCCGGCGGCGCGGTCCGTCTGGAGGTCGTGCCGGGCGAGGGGCTCTGGCGCGTCGAGGTCGACCCCGCCCAGGTGGAGCAGGTGGTGATCAACCTGGTGATCAATGCCACGGAGGCCAGCCCGGACGGGGGAATTGTCACGGTGGAGGCCGCCAACTGCCGCCTCGGCGCCGAGATCGTGCGCGAGAACCCGACGGCGCGGCCCGGGGATTACGTGATGATCGCCGTCTCGGACCGCGGCGCGGGCATCCCGGCGGAGATCCGCGACCGTATCTTCGAGCCGTTCTTCACCACCAAGTCCGGCGGCGCCCGCGGCCTGGGCCTCGCCACGGTCTACGGGATCGCGCGGCAGAACGGCGGCCACGTGACGGTCTACAGCGAGGCGGGCCGGGGCACCACGTTCAAGGTCTATTTCCCGCGCACGCATGAGCCGGGGGCCGCGATGGCCCCTGCCACCAGGGAGACCGCCGGGGAGCCGGCCGCCGCCCGCGGCACGGGGGAGGCGATCCTGCTGATCGACGACAACGACGAGCTGCGCTCCTCGACCCGCGCCGTGCTGGAGGCCATGGGCTATCGCGTCGCCGCCGCCGCCGGGGGAGAGGAGGCCATGGCCCTCGTGGAGAGGATGGAGGAGGAGGACGGCCGGTTCGACCTGGTGATCAGCGACGTGGTGATGCCTGGGCTCTCGGGCCGCGAGGTCGTGGCGCGCCTGCGGGAGCGGGACCCCGGACTGCGCGTCCTCTTCATCTCCGGATATACTGACCGTGCCGTGCTGCGCCACGGCCTCCTCGACGGCGACTTCGACTTCCTCGAGAAGCCGTTCTCGCTGAACGGGCTGGCCGCCCGGGTGCGCGAGATCCTCGAACGCCCGGAGGACAAAAAAAGAGGGACAGGAGTCGTCACCCGTCCCTGAGGAGGCGCCGCCGTTTGAGGCGGTCGTTGTCGCCGAGCCCCCTAAAAGGCAATTCCGGTGCCATCCTCCGGCGCGGTCTCCGGAGCTGGTTCTCTTCTCTCGAAGAATCAGGGGTTTCCCCGACAATTCGCACCACAGAAATTTCGCCAGATTGGGGTATTCCCGTTCGGGTGCTTTTGCCATAGACTAGGTGAGGACACCAGAGCGGATATGTTCGAACGATTGCTGGACCTCGGAAAGACGGTCCTCGCCGAGCGCGACCTGGACCGGATGCTCACCGCCGCCATCGACGGGGTGATCGAGCTGTGCCGTGCCGAGCGGGGGATGATCCTCCTGTTCAACCCGGAGGGGAAGCTGGTGTTCGAGGTCGCCCGCAACCTGCGGCGGGAGGACATCGACCGGCCGGAGTTCCAGGTGAGCCGGACGATCCTCGACAAGGTGCGCGCCGAGGGGCGCCCGTTCTGGCATCCCAACGTGCTGGACGATCCGGCGATCGGGCATCGCGAGAGCGTGGTGCGGCTGCTGATCCTGTCGGTGATCTGCCAGCCGATCCGCGATCTGGGGCGGACCCTCGGGGTGGTATACCTGGACAACCGCAGCGCCGAGGGGGTGTTCACCGAGGAGACCGCGCGGCTGGTGGAGAGCTTCTCGGAGCTCGTCTCGCTGGCGGCGCGCAACGCCCTGGAGCGGCGGCAGCTGACCCGGCACATCGGCCTCCTCTCGAAGGAGCTCAGGACGCGCTTCGACTTCAACGCCATCGTCGGGCGGGACCCCAAGATGGTGGAGGTGCTCAAGCTGGTGTCGCAGGTCGCCGACTCGGACGCGACGGTGCTGATCCATGGCGAGAGCGGCACGGGCAAGGAGCTGATCGCCCGCGCCATCCATCTGAACAGTCGGCGGCGCGAGAAGCCGTTCGTCCCGGTCAACTGCGGCGCCCTGCCCGAGGCGCTGCTCGAATCGGAGCTGTTCGGCCACGTCCGCGGCGCCTTCACCGGCGCCGTCCGGGACCATCCGGGATGGTTCGAGCGGGCGGAGGGGGGGACGCTGCTCCTCGACGAGGTGGCGGAGCTGCCGCCGTCGCTCCAGGTGAAGCTGCTGCGGGTCCTGGAGAATGGCGAGTACTCGCGGGTCGGCAGCACCCAGATCCGGGAGTCCGGCGCGCGGATCGTGGCGGCGACCAACCGCGACGTGGAGGAGCTGGCGCGCGACGGGCGGATGCGGCGGGATTTCCTCTACCGGCTGAACGTGGTGGAGATCCGCCTGCCGTCGCTGCGCGAGCGGCGCTCGGACCTGCCGCTGCTCATCCGCCGGCTGATCGACCAGCACGCTGGCCGGCGCGGACCCAAGCGTCTCTCGCCCGACGCTGAGCGCCTGCTCCTGTCCTACGACTATCCGGGCAACATCCGCGAGCTGCAGAACTTCCTGCAGCGCGCCGTGCTCCTGTCGGAAGGGGACACGATCGAGGCGAGGCATCTGCCCGAGATGCTCCACGGGCTGCACTCTCCGGGTCCCGCGTTCGAGGCGGAGGGGGACGGGGAGGCGGCGGAAGAGGGGTTCCGCGCGGCCAAGCAGCGGGTCGTGGAGCGCTTCGAGCGCGAGTACATCGCCCGCTGCCTCCACAAATCCGCCGGCAACATCAGCCAGGCGGCGCGGCTGGCCAAGATCGACTACAAGAACTTCTACACCAAGATGCAACAATACGGGATCGACTCGGCGAAGTACCGGTGAACGGGGAAACGTTTCGCTCCGTCCGTCCACCTAACAAGAAAGAGCTGGAGCTCGCGCCGCCCCCTGCCGAGGGCGGCGGCATGTTTCTCCGGAACCGCGATCTCGAACAATGAACCCCAAGAGCTGGCCTGTCACGTTCGCCGCCATGGCCGCCGTCCTGGCGCTGGTGCTGGGCCGGGGCGCGCCCGCGCCGGAGGCCAAGAAGAGCGCCGAGAAGCCGGCCGCAGCGTCCACGGCGCCTGCGCCCCCGGTGCAGCAGGGCCCGCCGCCGCCGTCGGGGACGACGCCGGAATGCGCTCGCTGGTGCGAGCCCGTCCGTCTCTATGAGGAATTCTTCGGGCTTCCTGCCGGCGGCTCGCTCGGGCCGATCATCGCCGCCGCCTCGCGTCTGGATTACAAGCTGGAGGTGGTGATCGCCCTGATCCCGGACCCGATCGACGCGGGCATGCCCTATCGTTCGGACGAAGCTCTGGAGGCGATCCAGCGTGGTGGTCTCGGCCTCTTCGATCGCCAGTGGTTCCCCTGGCAGGGGGAGGTGGCCAGGACCCAGAGGTACCGGCGAGAGCCGGGAGCCCTTCTCTTTCGGAGCTCGTCCCCTAGTCGTCTGACCTTGGTTCTCCTGATCGGGGAAACTCCCAAGGGAGGGCTCCACAAGGCGGCCTTCTTCGAGGCCCTCGACCTTGCCCAGAGGCTGCGGCCCCTGGCCAGCAAGGTCGGCCCAATCCGCATCCTCGGCCCTACCTTTTCCGGCACCACGGAATCGCTGCGGCTCTCTCTCCTCCGCTGGCTCGGCCAGCGGCCGCTCCCACCGGAGCCGCCGGGCGAGGTCCGCTTCCGCATGGTGACCGGCAGCGCGACGGCGCCCGGGCTCGAGGACATCCTCATCGGGAGCTTCGGCCAACAGGTCGTCCTGGAGCGCACGATCGTCCCGGATGACGAGCTGCAGCGACAGGCCTATCTCTACCTCGAAGAAAAGCTGGGCTGGGACTTCGAGCATGTGGCCCTGTTGAGTGAGTTCGACACGGTCTATGGCCAGGAAGCCCGCCATCCCATCCACCAGGGAGGTGGCGCCGCGGCGCCTGGGCCCCACTACTACGGGGAATTTCCCAGCCATCTGGCTCGGCTTCGGATCGCGCGGGAAAAGAAGGGGCTGAACGAAAACAGCTCCGAGCCGAAGGAAGTTGTCAGCTCGTCACGCAAGCTCGTCGAGCTGAGCCTCGCCGAGGAAGAGCAGGAGCCGGTCGACGTCATCCCCCAACTCAGCTCCATGTCCACGGCGAGCAATGACCTGGCCCTGTTGAATCAGCTGGACGCCGTCTGCAGCGAGGGCGTCCGGTACGTCGGCATCCTGGCCACCGACATCCGGGACCGGTTCTTCCTGGCCGAGCACATCCACAGTCTCTGTCCCGATGTCGTCCTGTTCACGTTCGACAACCATCTCCTGAGCTCACACCCTCAGCTCACGAAGTCCATGGAGGGCTCGCTGGTGTTGACCAGCTCCCCTCTGGCTATCGCCGACCGTGGGGACCGCGTCGCCTACACCAGCGAGTTCCAACAGGGGATCCTTCTCGCCGTGCGCCAGCTCCTGCAGGATGGACCGGTACCTCCGCCCCGCCCGTGGATCGTAGCGGTCGGCCAGGGGAGTCTCTGGCCCCTCGTCCATCTCGACGAGGGGGCTCGATCGCTCTTCACTATCGCGGGGACGGAAGAGGTGGTCTTCAAGTGGATCACAGCGAGCGCGGTCATCGCCCTTCTCGCCTTCTGGCTCTGGCGGACGGCGCGTTCGATCCAACTCCTCGACGGCGCGATTTGGATGGCGCCCGGCGGCATCCCGGGCGCGCGCTTCTTTCCACTGGTTGCCATGGGCACCCTCGCCCTGGCCTGTGGAGTGCTGCTGGTCTTCTATTCGCTCCCCTTGTGGAACCAGGACGAATTCCGCAAGGGATTCCTTTCGGGGCGTGTAGTGGCCTGGGGACTGAACTTTCTCGCCCTCGCCCTGGTCTACGCGGCCTTGATTGTCGCGTGCGCCTGGCTGCTACGCGCGGCGTCGACGCGGCGTTTTGGCCCCTGGGAGGTCCTTGCCTGGGTCGTGGGGGCTGTTCTCCTGCTGCTCGGGCTCAAGCAGGCATTCGTGGGCCTGTGGGTGCTTCCCGGAGGAGAGGAATTCTTCTACGCACGGGCTGCCGACTTCGCCAGCGGGCTGTCGCCACTGGTCTCCCTGGCCTGCCTGCTGGCGGCGGTCTACGCCTGGGCGCTCCTCGCGCTCCGGCGCCGTCGGATGTCTCTGCTCCAGAGGATGGCCTGGCCCCTGGCGTCCGCCGCGGCGGACGAGCCTCTCGCGGCCTGCGGGCGCCTGGCGGCCGAGGTGGACCGGGTCCTCTGGCGCTGGTTCCCCGGTCCCTGGTTCTGGGGCGGGCTGGCGCTCACTCTGCTCATCCCACTGCGCCGTCTCTGGGGTATCCAGCCGGTCACCGAGCCCGCGGCCTACGGCTGGGTCTTCCTGGTCCTGGTCGGGCTCGGCTTCACCCTGGGGGCCATCGCGTTCTACCGGTTCATCACGGTCTGGTGGAAGCTGGAGCGCGTCCTGGAGCTCCTCTGCCATACCTGGCTGCTCGGCGTGTTCGTTGAGAACCACACCTTCTTCGACTGGAAGCCGCTGCGCTCGTTCGGCTGGCGCCTTCCGCTGCTCAAGACGTCCCTGCTCTCGACCGAGGCGCTGCGGACGCTCACGCGGCGGGACCTGCTCGGCGCGGACGGCCCGGCCCTGGCTCCGGCCGGAGCTCTCGACCAGGGGATCGGTTCCGTGATCAAAGCCCAGGTGGCGCGGGATCTGGGAGCCGAGATCAGCGCTCGGCAGGAGCTCCAGAAGTGGTTCACCAAGAGCGGACACACACTGGTAAGGGCGCGGCCGCAACGGCCGACGGCCCCGGAGGAGGTCGAGGTGGCGGGGGAGATCGACAAGTTCCTGTCCCTCCGGGTGGTGGGCTGGATCCGCTATGTCTTCGGCCACCTCCGCTACAGTCTGATTTCGGCCATGCTCAGCGGGCTTTTCGTGCTGACCGGCGTCTCGGCCTACGCCTTCCAGCCGAAGCGCTTCCTCTCCTTCGGGCTCTGGGCCGCCCTGCTCACCGCCAGCGTGCTCAGCCTGCGGACCTTCGTGCGCATGGACAGAAACGCCGTGCTCTCCGCCATCACCGGCACCGACGCGGGCAAGGTCTCGTTCGACCGGACCTTCTACTCGAACCTCTTCACCTACGGGGGCATCCCCGTGCTCGGCGTGGTCCTCACCCAGTTCCCGGCCGTCGGGAGCCTGCTCGGCGAATGGCTGCAGCCGCTGCTGCGGCTGCTGACGGGGAGCTGAGGTCCTTGCTGCCGAGGGTGCCCCGGAATGGGCGCCCGGCTGCCGGCCGACGTAGACTTCCTCAAAGGAGTCTCGCCATGCACGAAATCGGCGGCAGCACCCGTCGCAAGCCGGCCTTCTCCCGCTCAATGATCCGCACTGTGATGGCCGCGGTCCTGGCCTGCACCGCGTTGACAAGCCTCGGGGCCGCTCCGGCCGGGGCAGCGGCCTGGCAGGCCGACGGCCCGGACGGCGGATTTTTCCCCTCCATTGTCTTCGCGCCTTCGGACCCCTCGCGGGTCTACGTCAATGAATTCACCGGGATCTTGCGCAGCGACGACGGCGGAGCGAGCTACGAGCCGCTGCCGCCCGCCCTGAACGGCACCGATCTGACCTCGCTGGTCGTGGACCCGGCGGATCGCGACCGATTGATGGCGATCGTGTGCGACCCTACCTGCGCGAAGGTGGTGCGCTCGGTCGACGGTGGCCTGACCTGGCACGTCGTCTTGAGGGACGAAGCCAGCTTTCGTGCGACGGTCTACTTCGGGGCCGGCGCGGCGTTCGTCATCTCGTCGCAGGGCATGCTCCGCTCGGACGACGGCGGCGCCACCTGGTCTCCTGCGGGGCTTGGCGAGGAGCTCGCGCTCTACGGGGTCTGGTTCGATCCGCGCCGTCCCGGTCTGGTGATCGCGGCGAGCAGCTTTTTCCCCGACCCGGTGACCGTCTGGCGCTCCGAAGACGGCGGGCGCTCCTGGGCGCAGATGCCGACGCCGCGCCACTGGATCGAGGTCTCCCACATCCTCTTCGACCCGGTGCGCCCCGGTCACGTCTATGCGCTCGTCGACCGCAAGGCCTTTCGCTCCACCGACGACGGCGCGACCTGGCAAGGGCGGGTGGTCTCGCGCGATTTCTGGGACATCGGGGTGCTGGGTGACGGGACCCTGTTCCTCTCGCCGGACGGCCCATTGCCCGATCGGATCTATGGCCTCCTGCGCAGCACCGACGGCGGCGAGACCTTCACCCCTGCCATCGACCCGGGCAACCCGCGGACGGCGCGGCCCTACGACCAGGTCGGCCGGGTCCGCCCCGGCCCGGATCCGCACCAGGGGATCGCCTCCGGCACGCTCGGGCTCTGGAGCACGGCCGATTCCGGGCGCTCGTGGCAGCCGGTCCGCGGCCTCGCGCTGCATTCCGTCGGGGGGTTGCGCGCCTCGGCAGGCGGCGAGCCGCGGGTCTACGCCCTCGCCTTTTCCGCGATCTTCGCGCGCGAGGGGGTCCCGGGAGGCTGGCGGAAGGTGCATCGCGGACCACGGCTCGATGCGTTCGCGTTCCCCGCGAAACCGTTGCTCGGCTTCCAGGTCGATCCCGCGGACAGCCTCCACCTGGTCGCGTTCAACACTGCCGAGATGCTCGACAGCCGGGACGGCGGGAGCACCTGGCGCTCGTTTGCCCCTGCCGGCCTCCGCGGGGGCTACCTCGTCGCCGCGACCGGCATGGCGGTGGACTGGAGCACGGGCGCGATCTATGTCGCGGCCGTCGAGAACACCGGCGATCCGGGGGGGCGCCCGCGGCTCGCGGTGACCCGCGACAACGGCGCCACCTGGGAGCGGCTGCGTCCATTCGTAAGCCGCCATCGGGAAGAGCTCTTCCCCTTCCTCGCGGTGGACCCGCGCGACGCCTCGGTCCTCTGGGGCAAGACGACCGAGGCCGGGCTCTTCCGCAGCGGCGACGGCGGACACACCTGGGCCAGGATCGGGCGCGGGCTGCCCGCGATCCCCAGACGCTTCCAGGAGGATCGCGCCAGGTTCGCCTTCGATCCGGACGACCCGCAACGGATGATCGCCTCGATACCGGGCCAAGGGGTCTGGCAGAGCGCCAATGACGGGCGTTCCTTCCGCCCGCTCGGACAGGGCCTCGAGACCGCTTTCGTCACCACCCTCGCGAACGCGGCGGACCCGGCGACCGGCAAGCGGTTCTGGCTCGCCGGCGTACGTTCCCAGGGCATCTTCCGGCTCGACGGCGACCGCTGGACGGCAGTCGGGACCTACGCGGAACCCATCCAGTTCACAGGCACCTTCGCCTTCGATCCGGTCGATCCCGCCGTGCTCTATGCCGGCACCTTCGGGCGCAGCGTATTGCGGTTGGACCTCCGCTGAGGGTCCTCATGGTAGAGTCCCACGCGCTGTCGAAAGAACTGCCACAAGGGGGACTTCAGATGCGCAAGCTCCGGATCCAGAGCGCGCTCCTGCTGCTGGCGCTGGCCGCCGGCTCCGCCGCGGCGCAGGAGCGGGACTTCTCGAAGGTGCAGGTCAAGGCGACCAAGGTCGCCGGCAATATCTACATGCTGGAGGGGGCGGGCGGGAACATCGGCGCGTCCGTCGGGCCTGACGGAATCCTCATCGTCGACGACCAGTTCGCGCCGCTGGCCGACAAGATCCGCATCGCCCTCAAGGAGATCGACCCGGGCAACCTGCAGTTCGTGCTCAACACCCATTGGCACGGCGATCACGTAGGCGGCAATCCGGTGTTCGGCAAGGAGGCCACGATCATCGCCCAGACCAACGTGCGCAAGCGCGTGTCGACCGATCAGACGGTGATGGGCGAGAAGGTCCCGCCGCTGCCGAAGGAGGGGCTGCCGGTCATCACCTTCGACGAGTCGCTGTCGATCCACTTCAACGGCGAGGAGATCAAGGCCATCCACTTCCCGCACGGCCACACCGACGGCGACAGCATCATTTTCTTCACCGGCTCGAACGTGGTCCACATGGGCGACGACTTCTTCGCCGGCCGCTTCCCGTTCATCGACCTGGGCAGCGGCGGGAGCGTCCAGGGGTTGATCGCCAACATCGAGAAGGTCCTGGCGCAGATTTCGGCCGACGCCAAGATCATCCCCGGCCATGGACCCCTCTCCACGCCGGCGGATCTGAAGGCGTTCCACCGCATGCTCGTGGAGACCTCGGGGATCGTGCGGACGAAGATGCAGGCGGGCAAGGATCTCGCAACGATCCAGAAGGAAGGGCTGCCGGAGGAGTGGAAGGAATGGGGGAGCGGCTTCATCAACACGGATCGTTGGATCGGCTCGATCTTCGAGAGCCTCCAGGGGAACACTCATGCTCAGGGGGACGGGACGCACCACTGACGGTTTCCTGGCAGCCGTTCTGCCGCTGCTCGTGCTGACGGCGGCGGCCTGTGCTTCGAAGGGGCCGGGCTCGCCGGTCCCCGGGGACGAGCACGGCGTCCGTTTCCCGCGCCCGGTCGACTCCGTGCGCCAGATCTCCCTGCGGAAGGGCCGGTTGGGTTGGGGCGGGCTGGAGATCGGGATGACCTTCCACCAGGCCGAGCTCGTGCTGGGCCGGCGGCTGCCGGCGCTCGGCAGCGCCACGCGGGACGAGCTCTGCGGGACCTATCCTCTGGAGGTGGAGCTGATGCAGCAGCCGCTGCGCCTGGAGTTCTCGGCCGAGGCGGGCGAAAGCTATCTCCAGGCGATCTGGCTGTCGCTCGTGAGCCGCGCCGGCCCGCCCAGCCGCGACGACACCGTCGCCGCCCTGCGCGCGCGCTTCCCGAAGCTCGAATACGTCCCGAGCCCGCACGAGCCCAATCTTCCCGAGGAGAAGAACCCGCAACCCCTCTACCGCCTCCCGGAAGGAGGAGGGATGATCTTCGTCCAGCGCGGAGGGATCTATTTCGGAGAGGTCTGCGTCGATTAGCCGGACCCTAACCCCCTCTCCCACACGCACTCCCCCCTCCCTGGAGAGGTGAATCAGATAGCATCTGGCGTGCCTCTTCCTCCGAGAGCGACCGCTTCACTCGCTGTCCTCCTGTTCCTGGCGGCGGCGCCTGCCGCTCAGGCCCATCCGGCCTGGGGGATCGTGCTGGATGGCCAGGGCCGGGTGATCTTCAGCGAGGTGGTGAGCAACTCGGTCTGGAGGATCGGCCCCGGAGGAGAGCTCGAAAAGCTGGTCTCCGGCCGGCACTCCCATCCGATCCAATTGGACGGCCAGGGCCGCCTCCACGGCGAGCACGTCACCTACGACGCCGCCACCGGGCAATGGAGCAGGGGCCTCTGGACCCTCGATTCCGAGGGACGGCTGATGGAGGGCGCTCCATCGAGCGGAGCCCTGGAGAGGATCGCGGACGGCTTTACCCTGAGGCAGGGCCGAGCCTGGGCGCCCGACGGGTCGCTCTGGGTCGTGGACGGAGCGCGCCTGCGGCGGATCGCTCCCGACGGCAGCGTGTCCACTATCGGAGGTGATCCGCTCGGCGGGGTCGACCACGGCGAGCATCCGCGGCTCCTCGGCGTCGCCCTGCGCCCCGGTGGCGGCGCGTTCGTCGCCGACTACGACCATCACTGCGTTCGTGAGGTGGCACCGGACGGCCGCGTCTCTGTGTTCTTCAAGAGCGGTCTGCTGTGGTCGCCGTCCGGCGTCGCCACGGCGGGAGGCGCGGTCTACGTCCTGGAGGGCCGGCCCGAGAGAGCCTCGGCTCCCCTGGAAGCGCTCGGACCCGCGGTCCGGGTGCGCAAGGTCGGTCCGGACGGTGCGGTCGAGACCCTGGCGGCGGTGGGGGGCTCGCGGGCGGCGCGGGCCGTGGCCGCAGGGCTGGTGGTGGTGGTGGTCCTGCTGGCCATCCTCGTAATCCGCCGGCGGCGAGCGCGCGCCATCGCAGCCCCGGGTTGAAACTGGTTGAAACCCGGGGTGGGGGGCGGCGCTCCCAGCTCACTCCGGCCTGCGCCTCGTCCAATAGCCGGGGCGGCGTTTATGGTGGGCTACGGCTGCAATCCAAAAGCTATCCTCGAGCTCCACGAAAAAGATGGTGAACGGAAAGCGGTGGAGGACCACCTTGCGGGTCCCCTTGTCGTCGTGGAGGGGATAGGCTCGAGGATTCCGCCGCAGGCGCTCTACCGCGGCTTCTACCTCGATCCGCAGCTCACGACCGAGATTCTCTCGTTGTAGTTCGTAGCGGGCGATGGACTTGCGAGTTTCTCTTATTGCTGCTGTATGGAAGATGACCGGTTTCACGGGTACTCTCTGCGCAACTCGGCAAAGACTTCTTCCGCCGGTATTCCCGATGCGCGCCCGCTCCGGATCTCATCGACACGCCGCGCGATTTCCAGATCCCAGGCGGCAGCCACATCTTCCTCTTCGGGCTCCAGGGAGCGAAGGAGGAAATGAGCCAGCTCTGCCTTGTCTTCCGCAGAAAGGTCCTCGAGCTGCACCTTGAGTCTCTCCAACGTTTCGGCCATGAGATACCTCCAAGACGAGATTATGGCACAGGGAAAGGCAAAGGCGCGCCGAGCGCCGGCCGGCAGCGCCGTGGGAACCGGTGCCCGACCATCGGTGCAACGATCAAGCGGCCGCGGAGTGACCGCAGGGCTGCGCCCGGTCGACGACGTAGCCCTGCCCTCTCCGGGTCTTGATCAGGTCCGCGCCCGGCCCGAGCTTGCGCCGCAGCGAGCAGATCATGACGTCGATGACGTTGCTCGCGGTTTCGGAATCGAGCTCGTACAGATGCTCCCAGAGCTCCAGGCGGCTCACCACCTCGCCGGCGCGCAGCACCAGCAGCTCGATCAGACCGTACTCGAGGGGCGTGAGGCTCAGGGTGTGCCGGCCGTGCTGCACCCGGCGGACGCTGGTGTCCACGGTGAGGTCGCCGACCCGGAGCACCGGGGTTCGGGAGCCATAGGAGCGCCGGATGAGCGCCTGGATGCGGGCGCACAGCTCGGCGAAGGAGAACGGTTTGGCCAGCCAGGCGTCGGCTCCCAGGCTGAGCCCCCGGACCCGGTCTTCCACCGTGTCCCTGGCTGAAAGGATCAGAACCTGCGTGGAGATCCCGCGCTCCCGGAGCGTGCGCAGAACCGTCAGGCCATCACCGGGGAGCATCCGGTCGAGGAGGATCACGTCGTAGGTGTTCTCGCCGGCAGCCCAGAGCCCGTCCCGGCCGTCCGCGGCCACGTCGACGGCATATCCCTCTTTGCGCAGCCCGTGCGACAGGGAGCGGCGGAGGCAGTCGGAGCCCTCGACGAGAAGGAGTCTCATGGCTGGAGCCTGGCGAGATCGGCCGGCGGGCCGCAGACCAGGAGCGCCAGCCCGCCGCGGGGCTGGCGGGGCTGGCAGGTCAGCCCGGCGGCCGCCAGCAGCGCGTGGACGCGCTCTGTTTTTTCCCGCTTCATGACGACGAGCTGCGTCCGCTCGCTGGCGACGAGCCCGGGAAGCGCCTCGGCGAGAGTCCGCTGGGGAGTGAACATCGGATAGCCGTCTCCCTCGAGGACGACCGACTGGAGATCGGGAAAGCCGTACAAAGGAAGCCCGTACAGATGCACCTTGACGGCCACCACGGCGGGGGATGGGGCGCCGGCCTTCTCCCCGGCGAGCCACTCGGCGTGCCGCCGGACGTCGCGGCTGACGTCCCAACTCGCCGCGGCTCCCTTGATGGCGACGAGGGCGAGACACCAGCCGGCGAGGACGGCCACGGCGAGCCTGGAGGCTTTTGGGTCCGCACCGTGCGTGGCGCGCCGCAGCGCGAGCGCCCTCCCCGTGGCCAGCGCTGCCGGCGCGAACAGGGGTAGCGCGTAGAGAGGGAGCCGCGAGCTGGCGGCGAGCAGGACGGCCAGCGGACAGGCGAGCCACAGGGCGAGCAGCTGTCCGGCGCTCGACCAGAGCCCGGGCCTCCCGAGCTTGCGGAGCCATCCGGAAAGGGTGGCTCTCCCCTGGACCAGCCACCACACCGGCCAGGGAAAGAGCCCGAGCGCCAGGATGGGGAGGTAGGCCTCGACGGCGCCCGGCAAGCCGGAATTCCGCTGATAGCTCCGGGTGAAGAGGCGGCCGATCACCTGATTGTCGAGCAGGTAGGCCGCCGCCCCGGGAAGCCGGTGGATGATCGCGCCGTACCACGACAGCGCCATCAGCAGGCTCACACCGGCGCCCAACCAGAGTCCGGGTTGGCGCAGCGCCTCGCCGAGGCGCCTGCGCAGCACGAGGTGCAGACCCAGCGGGGCCACGAAGAGCAGGATGGCCGGCCCCTTGGCGAGCGCTCCCAGCCCGGCGGCAACGCCGGCCAGGAGCCACCCGCCGAGACGCGCGCGGGACGTCTCGGCCGTTTCCGCCTGCCAGTAACCACTGACGAGGAGGACGGCGCAGGCCGCCAGGGTCGTGTCGGGCGTCAGCACGTTGGCGGCGGCGAAGGGAGCGAGGCTGGTGGCATAGACCGTCGCAGACAGACGTCCGGTGTCCCGATCGCCCCAGAGACGCTCTCC
>Ga0134123_10001330_pt1 | contig 16116 bp, 13 predicted proteins | sample KB303_FD_96460 | JGI IMG/M metagenome (GOLD analysis project Ga0134123, IMG submission 96460) | Terrestrial soil microbial communities without Nitrogen fertilizer from Kellogg Biological Station, Michigan, USA - KB3-0-3 | ecosystem: Environmental > Terrestrial > Soil > Unclassified ...
CCAGTACCGGGCCCAGGGCCCCGGCTCGTAGCCACGATCGGTGTGCTTGAGCAGCAGCGCCTCGACCTCGCGGGCGGCGTCCGGCACGCGCCCCAGGGCGCCCAGCAGCCAGCAGCGAACCGGCGCCGCGTCCTCGCCGGCGTCGTCGGCGTCGGGGGCGTAGTCGCCCTCGAGGAGCTCGATCAGCCTCCGGCGGACGACGTCTCCGTCGATCTTCACCCGCGAGCTCTCGAGCAGCCGCTGCGCCTCGAGCTTCTCCGCCATGCGGCCCGAGACCAGGGCGCGAACGATCCAGTCGGCGGATACTTCTGTGGTCGACGCCATTCGGTTCGCCTCCTGCCGCCACTGTAACGCGATTGACCCAGGAACGGTCGCGGGCGGCGATCTTCCTTCCCGGCCGCTCAGCGGCTGGCCACCACGCTGGCGGGGCGGTCGACCCGGGCCAGGACGTCGGTGGGGGTGTCGGGGAAGAGCGTGACCAGCACGTCCGCGCCCGAGGTGAAGGTGCGGCGGGGCAAGGCCGAGGCGATCCAGACGGCCTCGGCGGCGCTGAGCTCCGCGGTCGCCGCCAGGCTGTCGAGGATGCGGGGGCGCGAGGCGGGCAGCGCCAGGTGGTAGCGGATCTGGTGGAAGAGGCGGCCGCGGGTGAGGGTGGCCGGGCGGGCCGGGGTGGACACGGGGCTCTCGCTGCAGCCGGCGTCGGCGCTCACGGGCGCGGGCTCGGCCGAGCAGACCGGCGCCTGCGCGCCCGCGTCAGCCCCGGGGATCGCGGTGGTCACCAGGGTCGCCAGTAGCAGGGTCAGCATCTTCCGCGTGGTCATGGTCAGCTCCTTTCGGTCTCACTGACCAGGCGTGACGTTCCCTGGAACGGCCCGTTCCATCCCCGGGGAACATCCGACAACGGCGCGTTTTGATTGCCGTTACTGGACGGCGAAGACGAGGTCGTCGCGGTCGTTGTAGGTGCCGCTGGCGCAGGGGCTGGCGCTGCCCTGGTAGCGGAAGTTGCCGCGCACGGCCTGGAGCGCGCCGGCCGGCAGGGTGTAGGTGGCGGTCAGCGTCTGCAGCCCCGTGGCCGTGGGGGCCAGGGTGCCGATCAGGGTCCAGGAGGGCATGCTGGCGTTGCCGGTGAAGTAGAGATCGAGGCGGTCCTGGGAGGCGCCCCAGACCCAGACGGTGGCCTCGATGCGCACCGTCTTGCCGGGGGCGAAGCCGGAGCCGTCGACCGAGACCACCTTGAGGCGGTCGATCGACTCGTCGACGTGGAAGGCGCCGGAGGTGCCGTCGAGGCAGGTGCCGCCGATGGTGTTGGGGCGGTTGGGCTCGGGGCCCAGGGTGGCGCGGCCGAGGATGAGGCTCGCGCCCGAGTCGCAGCTCGAGCCGACGCTGGCGCACTTGGGGGCCTTGAGGGTGGCGTCGAAGGCGGCGCTCTGCGGGCCACCGCCGCTGGAGACGCACTGGAAGGTGCTGCTGCAGATGGTCCCCCCGGCGCAGCTGCCGCAGCTCAAGGTGCCGCCGCAGCCGTTGCTGGGGCTGCCGCAGGTGGCGCCCAGCGCCTGGCAGGTGGTGGGCGTGCAGGAGCCGCCGGGCACGTCGACGGTGACGGTGGCGCCGGTGGCGGACAGCGCGGTGACGCCGATCTTGATGTTGGCGGCCGCGTCGGTGAAGGTCTTGCCCACGCCCAGCGCCGCGTCGCTGAAGGTGGTGGTGCTGGTGACGGTGTCGATCAGCTCGGGCCGGCTCATGGAGGCGTAGTCGGTGCCGCGGTGGATGAGCACGCCGTTGACCACCGCCGAGGTGGAGGAGAAGTTGTCGAACCCGAAGGGCTGGCGGTACTCGACGTAGTAAAAGCGCGTGCCGTCGATGGGGACGCGCAGCGCCTGGATGCCGGTGGCCTTCTGCTCGATGGGCACCACGGTGAAGGTGCCGTCGGCGGTGGCGGTCACCATGTTGGCCGCCTCGAGCCAGCCCAGCCGCCCCTTCTGATAGGCCGAGAAGTGGCGGAAGCCGCTGCCCATGACGTCGAAGGGATCGCCGTACTCGGAGAGAGTGCACGAGCCGCCCATGGAGACGCGCATGCCGTTCTCGGTGCAGGTGAGCGAGCTGGCGTGATGGAGGCCGAAGTTGTGTCCCAGCTCGTGGGAGATGGTCGAGGCCGAGCTGCCGTTGATCCAGGTGTACTTGCCCGGCACCTGACCGACGCCCGAGAAGCTGCAGGATGTGGCGCGGACGAAGTAGTGGACGATGTGATCGTAGCCGGTGAGATCGACGCCGGCGTTCTGGGCGGCGGTGCGCGCGGCGGTGCCCCAGGCGGAGTAGTCGCAGGGCGAGTTGCTGGCGGCCAGGGTGAACCAGCCGAAGACGTCGCCGTCGGGCCGCAGCTTGCCCACCAGCGAGCGCACCCCGAAGGAGACCTCCTTGAAGTAGGCGTTGGTGGAGCGCGCGTCGGTGAAGATCAGGGAGCGCGCGGCGTCCTGGGTCAGCGGCTGGGAGGTGTCGTTGCTGAAGTTGGCCAGGATCACCGCCACCTTGCGGGGGGTGGCCGCGATGGCCTCCTGGGAAACCAGCTCGAAGTCCGGGCCGGCCGGCATGCGCATGACGTCCAGCTCCAGCACCTGCAGCTGGCCGCCCGGCTCGAGCTGCCCCGAGACCCGCACGAGCGCGCCCACCGGTGGCCCGTCGTGGCCGTCGTGAATCACGCCGTAGGGATGGGGGTGGTAGAGATCGGGCCGGCGATCGAAGAGCAGGCGGGTCCAGTCGCCCTCGCCGCGCTCGACGAAGTACTCGGGCGAGGAGGTCCCATCGTTGTTGGCCACCACCGCCATCACCAGCTTGCCGTCGAGGCGCACGGCGCCGGTCGGCGTCTCGCGCGCATCGTCGTGGCCGTCGATGACACCGGTCGAGCAGGCGAGACAGGCGCTCACCGCGAGCAGACGAATGGGCTTCGTCATTCGATTCCCTCCTCAGCTTTGGCGGAAGGCCAGGGGCGGGCCGGGTGAACCCCCGCGGTGCGGGCGCTCAGTGCAACGGGAAGGGACCACCATAAAGGCGCGCGGCGGGCCATGACAAGCGCCGATTGCAGGGCCGTATACTTTCTCGTTTAGACTCGTAGCGCATGTGGAAGCTTGCCGCCGCGCTCCTCGTCCTCGCGGCGACCGCGGGGACCGACGACTACCAGCGCGAGATCGAGACCTGGCGGCAGGCGCGCGAGACGCGGCTGCGCGGCGACGAGGGCTGGCTGACGGTGGCGGGGTTGTTCTGGTTGAAGGAGGGTGAGAACCGCTTCGGCAGTGATCCCGGCGGCGAGGTGGTGCTGCCCGCCCACTCGGCGCCGGCGCGCGCGGGGATCCTGCGCCTGACGAAGGGCAAGGTCACCGTCGAGCCGGCCGCGGGCGTGCCCGTCACGCTCGGCGGAAAGCCGGTGGGCAAGGCCGAGCTGCGCTCGGATGTGCCGGGGCCCGCCGACGTTGTTTCGCTGGGGCGCACGCGCTTCTTCGTCATCGAGCGCAGCGGCAAGCTGGCCATCCGGCTGCGCGACCTGGACAGCCCCGCGCGCAAGTCGTTCACGGGGCTGCGCTGGTTCCCCGTGCGCAAGGAGTACCGGGTGGTGGGCAAGTTCACGCCTCACTCCGCGCCGAAGAAGCTGTCCATCCCCAACGTGCTGGGCCTGGTCGAGGAGATGGTCAGCCCGGGCTACGTCACCTTCCAGCTGCAGGGCAAGGAGCTGCGCCTCGAGCCGGTCTACGAGACGCCCGCCGAGGACGAGCTGTTCTTCATTTTTCGCGACAAGACCAGCGCCCACGAGACCTACGGCGCGGGGCGCTTCTTCTACGCGGAGAAGCCCCGCAACGGCGAGGTGATCATCGACTTCAACAAGGCCTACACCCCTCCCTGCGCCTTCACCCGCTTCGCCACCTGCCCGCTGCCGCCGCGGCAGAACCAGCTCCCCGTGCGCATCGAGGCGGGCGAGCTGGACTACGGGCACCACTAGCGGGGCGCTGAAATAGACCGCGCAGCGGTCTTTCAGCGCCCTGCCATGAAGCACTTCGAGCAGGTGCATTGGCAGGACGACGCTGCGGGTTGCATTGGCAGGTTTTTTTGCGCAGCCTGCTCCCCGCCATGCGCCGCCTGCTGCTGGTCCTGCTCCTCGCCGCCTGCGCGCCGAGCAGCGATGATCGCCGCCTGATCCTGGTCACCCTCGACGGCACGCGCTGGCAGGAGGTGTTCCGCGGGGCCGACCCGGCCCTGTGGCCCCAGGACACCAAGACTCCCCCCTTGCCCTACGCCGGCAGCACGGCGGCGGAGCGGCGGCGGGCGCTCATGCCCTTCCTCTGGGACACGGTGGTGGCGCGGGGGCAGATCTTCGGGGACCTCGACGCCGGCAGCCGCTTCCAGGTGCAGAACCCGCACCGGGTCTCCTATCCCGGCTACCACGACATGCTCTCGGGGTTCACCTCGCTCGACATCAACGGCAACGAGAAGGTGCCCAACCCGGACCTCACCGTGCTCGAGTGGCTGAACGACCGGCCGCGGTTCCGCCGGCGGGTGGCGGTGTTCGCCTCGTGGGAGCTGTTCCCCTTCATCCTCAACGTCGAGCGCAGCGGGCTGCTCGTCGACGCCGGCCTGACGGGCGATCGCACCACGCTGCTCGATCGCCTGCGCGGCGAGGTGCCTCCCCCCTGGCGAGGATCGATCTACGACGCCTTCACCGTCGAGGCCGCCCTGCGCCACCTCTCGAGCCACGACGTGCGGGTCCTGCACCTGGCCCTGGGCGATCCCGACGAGTGGGGCCACGCCGGCCGCTACGATCGCTATCTGGAGGCCATCCACCGCGCCGACGGCTGGATCGCCGAGCTGTGGAACCGCCTCGAGGCTCAGCCGGCGTTTCGGGGGCGCACCTCGCTCATCGTCACCACCGATCACGGGCGCGGCAACACGCCGCAGACCTGGCGCCAGCATTCGCCCACCACCGCGGGGGCCGAGGAGGCCTGGCTGGCGGTGATGGGTCCGTCGGTGCCGGCGACCGGGGAGCGGCGCGGGCACCCCACCCTGTCGCTGGCCCAGGTGGCGGCCACCGTGGCCCAGCTCGTGGGCGAGGACTTCCGCGCCGCCGCGCCCGAGGCCAAGCCGCCGCTGTCGCTGCGCTAGTCGGGCCGCGCGAAGCGCGGGAACCCGACTACCTGGTGATCAACTGCATCGAGGTCGCGCCACGCTCTGAAGGCGCAGCCTGGGTTATTGTTCATTGTTCGCGGCGGCCGAATGATGGACAACCGAAATGGCGGCTTGTCCGTTCGCGGGCGGTTTGCGAGAAAACCCTGAGCCCCACCACCCCCCACCCCCGTGGAGGCCACGCATGTCCCGAGGACGAGAGAGCTCGAGGAACGTCAACCGCCGCACCGTCGTCGGCGCCGGCCTGGCCGGCCTGGCCCTGGCCAACTGCGGAGAGACCGGCAAGGGCAGCGGCAGCAGCACGGGCGGGAGCGGCGACTCCGACACCGGCGGCGCCACCGGCACGGGCGGCGCCAGCGCCACCGGAGGGAAGAGCGGCACGGGCGGCGCGAGCGGCAGCACCGGGGGCAGCACGGGCAGCACCGGCGGCACGAGCGGCAGCAGCGCCGACGCCGGCGCCCAGGGTGGCTCCGGGGGCAGCGCCGACGCCGGCGACTTCCCCGCCGACGCCCGCATCGAGGCCGGCCGCCCCGACGGGATGACCGGCACCTCCACGCCGGGCGTGTGCACCCGCACCGACCCCAACGACGAGGGCCCCTTCTACCTGGCCAACGCGCCCTTCCGGACCGTGCTCGCCGACAAGGCCGACGGCGAGTGGCTGATCGTCACCGGGCGGGTGCTCAACACCAAGTGCGAGGCCCTGCCCGGGGCCATCGTCGACGTCTGGCACTCGGACGGCGCCCCCGACGGGCAGTCCGACTACGACAACGACCCCAGAGGCAAGTTCCGCTGGCGCGGGAAGATCAAGGCCGACGGTGAAGGCACCTACAGCTACGAGACCATCAAGCCCGGCCGCTACAACAATGGCGGCAGCCTGCGCCCCAGCCACATCCACTACAAGATCAGCGCCACCGGCTACGGCACCCTCACCACCCAGTTCCAGCCCAAGGGCGACCCCTTCTTCGACGGCATCTCCAAGCACTCGCTGGATGTCCCGTTCGTGAAGGAGAACGGGATCTGGAAGGCGCAGATCGACATCGTGTTCCGCTCGGGGATGGCGTTCCGGGAGCCGGAGCGGGAGGAGCGCGCGGGGGTGCCCCGCCGGTCGTTCTTCTTCCTCGGCGGCTCGCGCCGCGCCTAAGCAGATCCCCGACGAAGCCTCCCCGATCGTTCCCGTTCCCGTTCCCGTTCCCGTTCCCGTTCCCGTTCCTCGTGCCCGAGCGCGAGCATGTGACCGCGGGTACGGCGCACGGGTTCGGGAACGGGAACGGGAACGGGAACGGGAACGATCGGGTTTTCCCGTTGCGCCATCTCTTGGTTGGTCCAAGATTGCGGCATGGGTTCATTCCTGGCGCACTGGTTGGTCACGGCCCTCTCGCTGGTGGTCGCGGACTGGGCTTTGACGGGCGTGCACGTGGGGTCGGGCCTGTCGCTGGCGGTGGCGGCGTTCGTGCTGGGGCTGGTGAACGCGCTGGTGCGGCCGCTGATCCTGATCCTGACGTTGCCGCTGACGGTGGTGACGCTGGGGCTCTTCTACCTGGTGATCAATGGGCTGGCCTTCGCGCTGGCGGCGGCGCTGGTGCCGGGGTTCACGGTGGCGTCGTTCGGCTCGGCGGTGGCGGGGGCGTTGATCGTGTCGCTGGTGTCGTGGTTCATCGGTTGGCTGACCCGTCGCCAACCGGCTACCATGAGCCGGTGAACGAGCGCCGCCTTCGCACCTTCGCGGCGCTGCTCTTCCTCCTCCTCGCCCTGGGCCTGTTCTGGGGAGCCCTGTTTCGCGGGGAGACCTTCGCCCACCGCGATCTGGGCGCGTTCTACCGCCCGGCCAAGGCCATCCTGGTGCCACTGGCGAAGGCGTCGGGCGGAGTGCCCGAGTGGAACCCGTTCTTCGCCTCGGGGCAGCCGTTCGCCGCCAACCCCGAGCACGAGCTCTTCCACCCGATGACGGCGCTCTTGTTCGTGCTGCCCTTCGAGTGGGCCTTCCGGCTGCAGGTGATGCTGCCGCCCTTCTTCGCGGTGGGAGCCATGTTCGCGCTCTTGCGCGGGCTGCGGCGCAGCCGGGCGGGGGCGCTGTTCGGCGGCATCGCCTGGGGCTTCGGCGGCTACCTGCTGTCGAACACCAACCTCCTGCCCATCCTCTTCGCGGTGGCGGTGCTGCCCCTCGTGATCCTCTTCGCCGTGCGCCTGGTGCGCGCGCCGCGCCCGCTGGACCTGGCGGGGCTGGCCGTCAGCTTCGGCGCCGTCTGCCTGGCGGGCGAGCCGTCGACGCTGCTGGCCACGCCGCCGCTGGTGGCCGCGGCGGTGCTGGCGGTGCGGCCGGGGGCGCGGGCCCGTCGCGTTCCGCTGGTGGCGGCGGGGGTGGTCCTGGGGGCGACGCTGGCGGCCTGCACGCTCTTGCCCGGCCTGCACCACGCCCACAAGACCCGCCGGGCGGCGGGCCTGGCCGCGTCGGTGGTCGACCAGTGGTCGATGCCGCCCGTGCGCGTGGCCGAGCTGTTCGCCCCCAACCTGCTCGGCCACGTCGACGAGCGCAACCCTGGCCGCTACTGGGGACGCGCGCTTTATCCGGTGCGCGAGTTCCCCTACCTCTACTCGCTGTACCCCGGGCTGCTCTGCAGCGTGCTGGCCGTCTTTGCGTGGCGCCAGCGGCGCCTGTGGCCCTGGCTGGCGCTCGCGGGAGCGGGCTTCCTGGTGGCGCTCGGCAGTCACCTTCCCATCTGGGGGCTGCTCCGGCACCTGCCGCTGGTGTCGGGGATCCGCTTCCCCGAGAAGTTCGCGCTCGTCGTGGTCTTTCCGGTGACGGTGGTGGCGGCCCACGGGTTCGATCGGGTGCTGCAGGGAACGCGGCGGGCGCGCCGTCCGCTGTTCTGGGCGCTGGTGGGATTCGTGGCGGTGGGCCTGGTGGCGGCGCCGCTCGTGGGGCGCGGGCTGCCGGTGGCCCTGCGGCTGGCGGCGGTGGCGGCCGCGGCGGCGGCGCTGGTGCGCTGGTGGCCGGGGCGGCGGCAGGGGGCGCTGATCGCCTGCGCGGCGGCGGCGCTGGACCTGGGCCTGGCCGGCAAGGAGCTGGTCCCCTCGGTGCCGCTCGCGCGCGTGGCGGCCCCGCCGGCCTTCCTCGAGCCCCTGACCCGGGACGGGCGCGACCACCTGCTCTTTCACCTGGCGGCCTGGGATCCGAAGCTGAAGGAGGCGCCCGGCCTGGCTCCGCCCCCCATCCCCGCCCAGTGGGGCCTGGCCATGACCCTCGAGACCGACTTCGATCTCACCCAGCTCGGCTGGACCCTGCGGGGCACCGAGCTGTTCTGGAACGCCATCGAGCGCGACGCCTCGTTGATGGGGCCGCTGCTGCGCCGACGGGGCGTCACCGACATCCTCCGCTTCCGCCGCGGCGTCACCCGCACGGGCGGTCGCCTCATCCTCCCCCCGGGCATGGTCTCGCCGCTCGAGCTGCTCTCGTCCCCCGAGACGCAGCCCTTCGCCTTCGCCGCCGAGCACGTCGAGCTGGTCGCCGGCGAGAGCGGCTGGATCGACGCCGTGGCCCGCCGGGGCGGCGCCGCCGGCGACACCGCCTGCGTCGAGGCCCGCGACCTGGCGTTCGCGGGCGAGCCCTCCCCCGCCGACGTCCGCGTCGTCGAGCGCACGCCGCTGTCGGCCGCGCTGGAGGTGATCGCCCGCGGGCCGGGGCCCTCCTTCGTCGCCGTCAATCAGTCCTGGGACGAGGGCTGGCGATTGCGGGTGGATGGCGCGCCCGCCAGGCTGCTGCGCACGGATGTCTCGCTGTCCGGCTTCGTGGTGCCGCCGGGGCGCCACGACGTGGATCTGCAGTACCGCGACGGCTGGGTGAAGGCGGGGCTGGTGGTGTCGTTCGTGGCGGCGCTGCTGTGCCTGGCGCTGGTGTTGATCAGGCGGCGGTGATCTCTCTTCGCAACGCCACGATCCGGAGCGCGTGTGACGCCTTGGCCACGAAGGTCTTGATCCCCCGGAACGCGTTCACCAGGTAGCGCTCGTCCTTGCCCTGGCCGATGACCAGATAGTAGGGGCGGTTGCCGTCGAACACCGGCACGAACGCGTGGTTGGTGAGCGGGAAGTTCAGCGCCGCGCACAGGCGCTTGAGCTCGGGATCGCTGATCATCGCCTGGTGCAGGGCCTGGGGCTTGGCCAGCACGCCGTGCAGGAGGCTGCCGTCGACGATGTTGATGCCGACGGCGTTGGCCAGCTCGCGGCCGCGGGTCTTGCTGCCGGCGCGCAGCACCACCGGGTGCCGATCGGCAACCCCCAGGATCATCACCTCGTCGAAGACATCGGCGAAGTAGCGGAACATCGCCTTCACCACGTCGTCCTCGGTCATCACCCCGGCCAGCTCGTCGATCACCGTCACCGACGCCTCGGAGGCCTCGCCGAAGACGGGCAGGGTTTGAGTGGTGCGGCGCTCGTAGTAGGCCGCCGAGGGGGTGGGCGTGACCAGCTCGCGGATGTCGCCGGTGACGTCGCGCATGCGCACCTCGCGGCGGATGCCGTAGTAGCGCTCGAGGGCGTAGTTCACCGAGACCTCGGTGCAGACGTAGGCGTGGATCGGGCAGTTGAGGGCGAAGCGCAGCTCGTCCAGCTTGGAGAAGTTCTGCGGGTCGGCCATGCACAGGTGCAGCTCGCCGGCCTGGAAGCGCAGGGGCACGATCCGGTACTTCTCGGCCATCTTGCGCGGCAGCTTGGCGACGACCTCCTTGGGGATGGCGGCCAGGGCCTGGGGGCGAACGTAGGGGATGTTCAGTTGCTCGCTCAAGCAGCGGGCCAGGTCCTCGTCCGTGATGGCGCCCATCTCGATCAGGTTGGTGCCCAGGCGCCCCCCGAACTGGCGCTGGGAGAAGAGCGCGTCCTCGACTTGCTCGGGCGTGACCAGCCCTCGGCTCACCAGGATTTCGCCGAGCTTCATCGTCTTTCCCCCGTACGGGCGCGCACTTCGCGATTGGCATCGGTGGACGCGGCGCAGGACTTTAGATATGGAAGCGCACCATGCAGCCCTGGCGGACCATCGATCGGGTGGAGACCCCGGAGGGGCCCCTGGAGCTGCGACAACGCGGCGAGCGAGACTTCCTCATCACCATCGCCGGCCGCATCCTGATGACCAGCGTGGCGCATCGCTCGGAGGAGGCGCTGGCCGAGATCGCCTGCGGCGCCCTGCCCCCCGGCACCCAGCCCCGCGTCCTGGTGGGTGGGCTGGGCATGGGCTACACGCTCCGCGCGGCGCTCGACCGGCTCCCCCCGCGGGCCAAGGTCGATCTCGTCGATCTCAACCCGGCGGTGGTGACCTGGTGCCGGGGGCCGCTGGCCCCGCTGACCGCCGCCGCCATCGACGATCGGCGGGTCAGCGTCGAGGTGGCCGACGTGGCGCGGGTCATCACCGCGGCCCCGGCCGGCTCGTACGACGCCATCCTCCTCGACCTCTACGAGGGCCCGCACCAGGCCACCAACCACGCGCACGATCCCCTCTACGGCGCGGCGGCGCTGGAGCGGACCCACCGGGCCCTGCGGCCGGGCGGCACCCTGGCGATCTGGTCCGAGGAGGTGGACCGCCCCTTCGAACGCCGGCTGGCAGCGGCGCACTTCCGGGTGCGGACCCACCGCACCCGCGGAGGCCGCACCCACGTCATCTACGCCGGAACTACTGGCTGATGGTCAGCTTGTACGGGTGGGTGAAGTGGTCGGGGACCATGGCGGTTCCCTTCAACCGGGCGATGAACTCGGGAGTGCTGACGAAGAACGGCTGCACCTTGACGTAGATGGGCCCGGCCGTCACCCCGTGGAGGGTGACCATGGCGTTGGCGCCCTCGTTCGGGCTGTAGCCGCGCTCCATCTTCCCGGTGGAGTCGGAGATGAAGATGTCCGCCTCGAGGTCGGCGGGGACCATCTCGACCTTGACGGTGACGTCACCGGCGGGCGCCGTGGTGGTGTACCAGTCGACGATGTCGTCGACGGTGATGCTGCCGCCCTTGTAGCCCTGGTGCATGAAGGCCGTGATCGGCGTGCCCAGGGTGACCGGCTTGGCGGTGTCCTTGGTGTCGTTGGGCTCGAAGGTGTCGGCCACCTTGGTGAAGTTCACCTTGAGCGTGTACTTGGCCGGGCCATTGTTGGCCCCGGCGAAGGCGCTCACCGCCAGCCAGTACTTCTCGCCGGCCGCGGCGGCCAGGAAGCCGTGGAAGTCCTGGCCCTCGGAGTCGGCGTACAGCTCGGCGAGCTGACCCTTGTCGCTAGCGGAGAAGACGACGATGTCCACGTCGATCGGGCCCACGTCGGTGACCGAGAACTCGAAGTAGCCGCCGCCGGGATCGGCGGGGGCGGCGATCTCGTAGTAGTCGACGTCCTTCTGCGCGCCGATGCAGGAGGGGATGACGGCCGGCGCGGTGACCTTCACCGGCTGGTCGCGGGTGTCGTTGGGCTCGGTCTCGGGGACGCCACAGGGACCGACGCCCGTGCTGGGTGGCGCATCGACGCCGGCGTCGGCGCCGCCCGAGCCCCCGGTGCCGCCGCCGCTCCCGCCCGTGGCGGTCACCCCGCCGTCGGCGGGCGGCTTGAGCTTGCCGTCACTGCCGACCTCGCTGGGCTCGGCGCAGGCTCCGCTGGCGCACACCTGCCCGGTGGGGCAGTCGGTGGCCGCGTTGGTGCAGTTGTTGTGGCACAGCAGATCGATGGCGCAGATGAGCGGCTGCTGGCAGGCGCCGGTGGCCGGGCAGCGCTTCTCCTCCTCGAGCTGGCAGACGTTGCCGCCCGGGGCCTTGAGGCAGCGGGCGCCCAGCGGACAGTCCCGCGTCTCCATACAAGCGACGTGGCACTTGCCGAAGGTGCAGGCGAGCGGGTTGTTGCACTCGCTGTTCACGATACAGGTCTTGCCCGCGGGCGGCGTGCTCGAGGAGCTGCAGCCAACGGCGAGACCGACCACCAGACCCAACGTGACCGCAACGGATAGTCTAGACATGGCGCGCATCATATCAGCTTCGCGAGGGCGGCTAGAAGCTGGTCGCTTTCAGAGCCGGACGCTGACGGAGCCCGGACAGCCTGGTCTGCTCGCTTCGCGAGCAGACCAGGCTGGAAATCGCCCCGCCATCCGGTGCAGACTGCCCGGCGATGGCCACGGCAGCCCAGCGTGCCTCGCAACGTCGGTCCACGCTGAACCTACCCGAAGGCTTTCTCGAGCGCAGCCGCTCGGCCGGACGGCTGGGCGCGCTCCTGGCCTGGGCGGTGGTCTACGCCGACATCGGCACGTCGATCTATTACGTGCCGGGGCTGCTGTTCGGCGAGCTGGGCGGCCGGTCACCCTCGCCAGCCGCGGCCTTCGTCCTCGGCACCGGGCTGGCGGTGATCCTGCTGGCGCTGAAGTACGTCGAGGTCTCGGCCCGCTACCCCGACGGCGGCGGCGTGGTCTCGGTGGCCACCGACGCCTTCGGTCCCACCCTCGGCTGCGTGGGCGGGATCCTCATCTGCATCTCCTACTTCCTCACCGGGGCCATCTCGGCGGTGTCGGGCGTGCAGTACCTGGCTGGGCTGTTCCCGGCGCTGGACCACTGGCTGGTGCTGGGCGCCGCCATCGCCATCGTGCTCCTCGGGCTGCTCAACTACGTGGGGGTGCGCGAGTCGGCCATCCTCACCGCGGTGCTGGCGGCGGCGTCCTTCGTGGTCAACGTTGTCGTGCTGGTGACGGTGACGGTGCAGCTCGACCACCAGCAGTGGCAGCTGGTGCTGGCGCAGTTCAAGTCGGCCGCCGCCCTGCCCCCCTGGCCGCTGCTGGTAGGGTGCTCTGGCTCCTGGCTGGCGTATTCGGGGCTCGAGTCGATCAGCCAGATCGCGCCGGCCCTGCAGCCGCCGCGCGAGCGCACCGCCCTGCGAGCGATGATCCTGGTGATGGCGGCCATCCTCCTCACCTCACCGCTGGCCACCGCGCTCGAGACGGCGCTCCTCGAGGCCTCGAAGGTCAACCCCGATCGCTTCATGTTCGAGCTGGGCGCCGCCTTCGGGCCGCGCTCGTTGCAGCTGGCCATCGTCCTCACCTCGTCGGCGCTGCTGCTGGGCGCGGCCAACACCGCCCTCATCGGCTGCTACCACGTCTTCCTGGCGCTGGTGCGCCTGGGCTTCCTCCCCCACTGGATGTCGGGGCGCAGCCTGCGCTTCAACACGCCCCACCGGGCCATCGTCATCTCGGTGCTGGCGCCGGTGCTGGTGATCATCGCCTCGCAGGCCCAGACCGGGATCCTCGGGCACATCTACACCTTCGGCCTCCTGGGCGCCTTCACCCTCACCAGCCTGGGGCTGGACAAGGTGAAGTGGCAGGAGCGCGCCCGCGGGCCGCGCTTCTACTTCGGCGCCATCACCACCGTGCTGGTGGTGGGGGCCTGGGCCATCAACCTCATCCACCAGCGGCTGGCCACCGTGCTGGGCGGCGCGGTCACCCTGGTCGGCTGCGCCTTCGCCTTCGCGGTCAAGCGCGGCAAGATCATCGCCGGCCGGGGCGGCTTCCTCTCCCCCGAGGCGGCCGAGCAGGCCGGCACGAAGCTGGGCTCGGCCATCGAGATCCTCACCGTCGAGGAGGCCATCGACATGCGGGAGATGTACCGCTCCTCCACGCTGGTGGCGCTGCGCTCGCCCAACCTGCGCCTGTTCCAGGAGGCCGCCTCGCGCACGCGCGGCTGCGGCGAGAAGGCCGTCTACCTGATCTTCGTCGACGAGATCCCCGGGCTGTTCTTCCCGCCCAACACCGGCCCCTCGCGCGAGGCCCGCGAGGTGCTGGCCCTGGGGGTGGAGTTCTTCCGCCACGCCGGCATCGTGGCCGTCCCCATCTGGCGCATGGCCCACGACGCCGGCGCCTCGCTGGCCGGCGCCGCCCGCCGCCTGGAGGTGGAGACCGTGCTCGTGGGTACCTCCCAGCGCAGCGCCGTGTGGCACTTGCTGCGAGGGAACGTGCTCGAGTCGCTGATCCGCGACCTGCCGGCGTCGAGCCACATCTGGATCTGCAACTGATCTTGATGCTTCCTTGACGCTGCCGCCGCCGCTTTTGACGGTGTCTTGAGACGCGATTTCGTAAGCGATCTTGGATGGGCGACGATGACGTCCTGGCCCTGCGCGCGCCGCGGCGAGAAGACCGCGAGCGGCTGGCGGCGATCTTCCGCGCCGACGGTGCCCTCGAGCGGGCGCGCGGCGTGCGCAGCTTGCTGGTCCACTTGCTGGCGGTGATCGCCCTGCCGGTCTGGCTGGCGGCGCTGTGGCCGCGGACCATCTCGTCGGGGCTGCGGGAGGCTGCCCTGGGCGGCTGGGGCGTGGTGCTGGCGGGCGTGGTGCTGGCGCTGCTGCACGAGGCCCGCTGCCGCCGCCAGCGGGCGCTGGGCATGGCCACGCTGCCGCCCACCGTGCTGAAGTCGGCGAGCGCTTGCGCTGGCGGCCCGGAAGCAGAAAGCTGACCGGTCAGGGGGCCCACCCGGGCTCCCGACCATGACCACCCGCCCGGACGATCCCTCCTTGCCCGCCTCGCCGTCGCCGCGACGGCAGCAGCTGTGGAGCCACGCCGTCACCGTGGCGCTGGTGGGGCTGGCCACCGCCATCGGCGCCCTGGCCCGGCGGCACCTGGCCCTGCCCGATCTGGTGATGCTCTACCTGCTGGTGGTGATGGTGGCCGCGGCCCGCTTCGGGCGCGGCCAATCGCTGGTGGCCGCCACCCTCTCCGTCCTCGCCTTCGATTTCTTCTTCATCCCGCCCTACTTCACCTTCACCGTCTCCGAGGAGCGCCACATCCTCACCTTCGCCATGATGTTCGTGGTGGGACTGGTCATCAGTGGCCTGACCATGCGGCTGCGGCGGCAGGAGCACCAGCAGGCGGCCCTGGCCAAGGAGGCGGAGGCGGCGGCCCTGCGCGCGGCCACCGAGGAGATGCGCAGCTCCCTCCTCTCCGCCGTGTCCCACGACCTGCGCACGCCGCTGGCCGCCATCACCGGCGCCGCCACCACCCTGCGCGACGGCGGTGCGGGCGTCGACGGGCAGCGCGACGAGCTCCTGCAGATGATCTGCGACGAGGCCGACCGGCTCGAGCGCCTCGTGACCAACCTCCTCGACATGACCCAGCTGGCCTCGGGCTCGCTGCGGGTGCGGCGCGAGTGGACCTCGCTGGAGGAGATCGTGGGCTCGGCGCTGGCCCGCCTGGACGCGCGCCTGGGCGGCCGCGGCGTGCGCACCGATCTGCCCGAGGACCTGCCCCTCTTCTCGGGGGACGCGGTGCTGCTCGAGCAGGTGCTGGTCAACCTGCTGGAGAACGCCGCCAAGTACACACCGGCCGGGAGCGAGGTGGAGATCTCGGCGCGCGCCGACGAGCGCGGCATGGTGGTCGACGTCGCCGATCGGGGACCGGGGCTGCCCGCGGGCGAGGAGGCCCGCATCTTCGAGAAGTTCGTGCGTGGGCGGCAGGCGCGCGGCCCGGGCGCGGGCCTGGGGCTGGCCATCTGCCGCGGCATCGTCGAGGCCCACGGCGGGACGCTGGTGGCCGAGAACCGCGCCGGGGGCGGCGCGCTGTTCCGGATCACCCTGCCCCGCGTGGGTGAGCCGCCGGGTGCCCCACCCGATCTCGAGGTGGCGGAGGCGGCGCCGTGAGCCGCGACGGCCCGGTGGTGCTGCTGGTCGAGGACGAGCCGCAGATGCGGCGGTTCCTGCGCGCCTCGCTGGCCTCGCGGGGGTACCGCCTGTTCGAGGCCGAGGCGGCCCAGGAGGCGCTGGTGCTGGCCACCAGCCACAACCCCGAGGTGATCCTGCTGGACCTGGGGCTGCCCGACGGCGACGGCATCGCCCTGGCCCGCAGCCTGCGCGAGTGGTCGCGCGTCCCCATCATCGTGATCTCCGCGCGGGGGCGCGAGGCCGACAAGGTCGAGGCGCTGGACGCCGGCGCGGACGACTACCTGACCAAGCCGTTCGGCGTGAACGAGC
>Ga0134123_10001331_pt1 | contig 16113 bp, 12 predicted proteins | sample KB303_FD_96460 | JGI IMG/M metagenome (GOLD analysis project Ga0134123, IMG submission 96460) | Terrestrial soil microbial communities without Nitrogen fertilizer from Kellogg Biological Station, Michigan, USA - KB3-0-3 | ecosystem: Environmental > Terrestrial > Soil > Unclassified ...
ACGGTGCCGTCGTAGGCGTCGACGGTGGCCTTCACCGAGTTGCGGATGTAGGACACCTGCTTGTCGAGCGCGAGCCTGTTGACCGCCACCTCATTGGAGTCGGCGGTGGCCGATGACAGCGACGTCAGCTGCGAGTACGGGTAGTTGTCGAGCGTGGTGTAGCCGTCGACGATCCACACCATCCGCTTGTTCACAATCGCCGGGTACACGCTGGTGTCGGTGGTCAGCCACGGCGCCACCGCCTTGACCCGCGCCGACGGGTCGCGATTGAAAAGGATCCTGCTGTCCGGGCCGATCGGGTTGGGGAACACCAGCTTTCGCTCGGAGAACTTCGCGGCGAACACGGCACGCGCCAGCCAGTTGCCGATCGGCACGCCGCCCTTGCCTGAGTAGGTGTAGTTCTTGGTTTCGGTGTTGGTCTCGTAGTCGTACTCGCGGTCGTTGCCGTTCTTGCCGACGATCGCGTAGTCGTCCGGTGTGCTCGCGACGACCGGGCCGAAGTAGACGCGCGGCTGATCGAGCGGCGCGGGCCCAGGCGAGATCACGCTGCCGTTGGCGCCGACGACACTGGAAAGGAACTCGGGATAGCCACCGTTCTGGTTGGGATCGTTGGCGATCCCGCGCACCGTGTTGGCGGGTGAGGCAATGAACCCGTTGCCATGGGTATAGACGAAGTGCCGGTTGATCCAGTCGCGCTGGTTGTCGATCAGCCTGTCGGGGTTGAGTTCTCGCGCCGCCACCACGTAGTCGCGGAGGTTGCCGTCGGGCCCGTTGTAGCGGTCGATGGAGAGCTGGTCCGGGAAGTAGTAGAAGTTCTTGCCCTGCTGGAACTGGGTGAACGCGGGGCTGACGATGGTCGGATCGAGCAAGCGGATGTTCGAAGTGGTCGCCCGGTCGGCGGCGACTTGCTGTGCGTTGGTCTGCGCGTTGCCACTGTAATCACGATAGGTGACGACGTCTTCCGTCAACCCGTACGCCTGTCTGGTTGCCATGATACTTCGGCTGATATATTCGCTTTCCTTTTGCGCCGCATTGGGTTTGACGCTGATCTGCTCGACAACCAACGGCCAGCCTGCACCCACGATCAGTGAACTCAGCAGCAGCAGCACCACACCGATCGCCGGAATGCGCAAGTCGCGCAACACGATTGCCGAGAACACCGCCGCCGCGCAGATCACCGCGATCGCCATCAGGATCAGCTTGGCCGGCAGCACCGCGTTGATGTCGGTGTAGCCGGCGCCGGTGAAAGGCTTGCCCTGGCGACTGTGGCTCAGCAGCGAGTAGCGGTCGAACCAATAGGCGAGCGCCTTGAGCAGCATCAGGATGCCCACCAGCGAGATCAGTTGGATGCGCGCCGAGCGGCTCAGCGCCCCCGTGCGGCCGGACAGCCGGATACCGCCGAAGAGGTAGTGGGTGACCAGGCTGGCGATGAAAGCGACGAACGTCGCCCCGAACAGGTAGCCCAGCAGCAGCCGGTAGAACGGCAGGTCGAACGCGTAGAAGCCGAGGTCCTTGCCGAACTGGGGGTCGGCGACACCGAAGTTGCCGCCGTGGATGAATAACTGGACGCTGTCCCAGTACGTCTGGATCAGGAAGCCGGTCAAGACGCCGATGACCACCGGCACGCCGATGCCGATCAGCCGCAGCCGGGCCATCACCGCCGTGCGATAGCGGGCCACCGGGTCATTCGGTCCGTTCGTCGGGACGAACACCGGTCGGGTGCGGTATGCGAGGGCAAGCGCGGCGAACACGATGGCGCCCATCAACACGCCCGCCACCACGCCGACGATGAGGCGGGTGACCAGCTGCGTGGTGAACACGGAGCGGTAGCCGAGTTCGCCGAACCACAGCCAGTCCACGTAGGTGTCGATCAGGCGCGGCCCGAACAACAGCAGCAGCACGACCGCCAAGGCGACCGCGATCAGAATCCGGCTACGTCGTGTCAGCTTCGGCATTCGCGCCGCGGGCCGCATACCCACTCGTCAACTCCAGTCTTGGGTTCTCAAACGTCTACCGTGACGTGGTCCCAACTCTACGCATTCGCCGCACTGCAACTTCTCAGCAACGGGGAGGTTCGCCACCAGCAGAAAGCGCATGTAGCGCGTCCACCGCCTGGCCCAGGGTCTCGACCCTGACCAGCTGCAAGCCGTCTTCGTGGGCCGACTTGGCCTCGTCGCAGTTGTCGGCGGGCACCAGGAAGACGCTGGCACCCGCTTCGCGGGCGGCCAGCATCTTGTGGGTGATCCCGCCGATCGAGCCGACCTTGCCCTCGCTGTCGATGGTCCCGGTGCCCGCAACGAACTTGCCGTCGTTGAGGTCACCGGTCGTGAGCTTGTCGACGACCGCGAGCGAGAACATCAGCCCCGCAGAGGGCCCGCCGATGTTCGCGAGGTTGAAATCGATGGCGAACGGCGCCCACGGCGCATTCAGCACGCCGACGCCGAGGTATCCGTAGTCGCGGTCCGGGTTGGAGCCGAGCGTGACGGTCGCGACGCCCGCCGGCGCGTTCTTGCGGCGGTAGTCCAGGACGAGGTTGTCGCCGGGTTTGGTGGCCTTGAGCAGCGTGGTGAACTGCTCGAGGTTGGCCACAGGCTTGCCGTTGACGGCGTCGATCGCGTCGCCGCGCTGCAGCTTGCCAGCCGACGGGCCGGGGTCTGTGACGCTGGCCACCGTCACCGCCGACGGATACTTCAGGAAGCTCAACGCCGCGTACTCGGCGCTGTCCTCGGAGTTCTTGAAGTCGGTGTTGTTGGCCTGGTCGATCTCGTCCTTGGATTTGTCCGGCGGATAGACCAGATCGCGCGGAACCAGCTGCTCGCGGCCCGACATCCACAGGGTCAGCGCCTGCCCCAGCGTCAGGTCGTCGCGCTGCGACACCGTGGTCATGTTCAGATGCCCCGACGTCGGGTGCACGTCGGCGCCCTCGATGTCGACGACCTCTTTGCCGTCGACTTCGCCGAGAGTGTCGAACGTCGGGCCGGGGCCCAACGACACATAGGGCACCGTCACCAGCGACAGCAGCACCCCGAACGCCACGATCGGCACCAAGGCGACCAGCAGCGTAGAAATCCGCCTGTTCACGGCGACCAATGTAGGGGTTCGCTCTGGGCGTGACCTGCCCAGCCACACGACTGAGAGGTGATGAGTACCGTTGAGGGCATGGCTGACCCGCCTTTCGGCTTCTCCGCCGGGGACGACCCGGACCGAGATAAGCCCAAGAAAGACCCCGATTCGGGGGCGGATCCGTTCGGCTCCGGCTCTGGGGCTGGATCCGATTTCGACATGTCCCAACTCGGGCAGATCTTCAGCAGGCTCGGGGAGATGTTCAGCGGCGCCGGCGGCGTGATGACCGGCGGAAAGCAGTCCGGCCCGGTGAACTACGACCTGGCGCGGCAGCTGGCGTCGAGCTCTATCGGCTTCGTGGCACCTGTGCCGGAGAAGACCACCGCCGCGATCGCCGACGCCGTGCACCTGGCCGAGACGTGGCTGGACGGCGCGACCGCACTGCCCGCGGGCACCACCAAAGCCGTCGCGTGGACCCCGAACGACTGGATCGACGGCACACTCGACACCTGGAAACGGCTGTGCGACCCCGTCGCCGAGCAGATCTCCACGGTGTGGGCCTCAGCGCTGCCCGAGGAGGCCAAGAGCATGGCCGGCCCGCTGCTGGCGATGATGTCGCAGATGGGCGGCATGGCGTTCGGCTCGCAGCTCGGCCAGGCACTGGGCAAGCTGTCCCGAGAAGTGTTGACCTCCACCGACATTGGGCTGCCGCTTGGCCCCAAGGGAACGGCGGCGTTGCTACCCGATGCCATCGAGTCGCTGGCCGAGGGACTCGAACTGCCGCGCAGCGAGATCATCACCTTCCTGGCTGCCCGTGAGGCAGCGCATCACCGGTTGTTCAGCCACGTGCCGTGGCTGTCCAGCCAGCTGCTCAACGCCGTCGAGGCGTTCGCCAAGGGCATCAAGATCGACATGAGCGGCATCGAGGACTTCGCGCGCGGGTTCAACCCGGCGTCGCTGACCGATCCGTCGGAGATGGAACAGCTGCTGAATCAGGGCATCTTCGAACCGAAGGCGACCCCGGAACAGACCGCGGCGCTGGAACGGCTGGAAACGCTGCTGGCACTGGTCGAAGGTTGGGTGCAGACGGTCGTCTCCGATGCGCTGGGCGAGCGGCTCCCCGGCACTTCCGCGCTGAGCGAGACCTTGCGCAGACGACGCGCCACCGGCGGGCCCGCCGAGCAGACGTTCGCGACGCTGGTCGGCTTGGAGCTGCGGCCGCGCAAGCTGCGCGAGGCTGCGGTGCTGTGGGAACGCCTGACCCAGGCCGTCGGGGCCGACGCCCGCGACGCCGTCTGGCAGCACCCCGACCTGTTGCCCAGCGCCGAGGATCTCGACGAGCCAGCCGGTTTCATCGACCGGATGGTCGGCGGCGACACCAGTGGCATCGACGAGGCCATCGCCGACCTGGAAAAGGGCGCCGACACGGGCGACGACTCCGAAAACTGAGAGTTCCCTTGAGAATTGGACGAATTCGGCCGTAGCGGTCGTTTCTCCGATCGACGGGCCCAACGGGTCCACCGTCGAGAGGAAGCCCATGCCGCAACCGCCGTCCGGATGCCCTTTTGCAGTCGACCTCCACCGCGAGATGACGGGGATGATCTACGGCTTTTGCGTCAGCCAGATCATCCGCACGGCCGTCGAACTGTCATTGGCCGATCATCTGGCCTCGGGACCACTCACCGCGGAGGAGGTCGCCGAACGCGAGGGCAGCGCGCCCGCCACGACCTTGCGACTGATGCGTGGCTGCACCGCGTTCGGGCTGCTCACCGTGGACGAGGCCGGCCGCTTTCACGGCACGCCACTGCTTGACACGTTGCGCACGGATGCACCGCGTTCGCTGCGGGGGTTCGCCTTGGCGCTCACCAACAGTGCACACTGGCTGCCCTGGATCAAATTCGGCACGTCGGTGCGCACGGGTCACAGTCAGGCGCACAACGCGCTCGGCATGGATTTCTTCGACTATCTAGAACGCAACCCCGGTCAGGCGCAGGAGTTCAACGCGGGCCTGACCGGCGTGACTTCGGTGTGGGCACTGGAACTCGCGGACCTGATCGACACCACGAATGTGAAGCGCGCAGTGGACGTCGGAGGCGCCAACGGCGCGCTGCTTGCGCTGCTGCAGAAAGCCAACCCCGCCCTGCATGGTGTCGTGTTCGATCGGCCGAACATCGCCCAGCAGGCCGAAAACCACATCGCACGAACCGATTTCGCCGAGCGCACCGAGGTCGTCGGCGGCGACTTCTTCGAGTCGGTGCCTGCGGGTGACCTCTATCTGTTGAAGTTCATCCTGCATGACTGGGACGACGAGAGCTGCGTGAAGATTCTGCGGAAGTGCCGCGAGGCGATGGCTCCGGACGGCCGAATTGCGATCCTGGAGTTCGTGGTCGGCACCGACGGTGACGCGGGCCTGACGGCACTTATGGACCTGAACATGCTCGCCGTCGTCAACGGCCGGGAGCGCTCGCTGCCTGAGTTCGACGCGCTGCTGCACCGGGCCGGGTTACGACGTTGCGCGGTGCTGACGACGAATTCCCCACAGACCGTGATCGAGGCCGTCGCCGGATAGGCCTGTGGATAACCGGCGGGGATGTGACGGTTTCCGTGGCAGAGTCGGCGCATGGGGCGCTACACCCTCAACCCGGTGATGCCGGTGTTGCTGCGCCCCGACGGCACCGCGCAGGTGGGGTGGGATCCACGGCGTGCGGTTTCGGTGCGACCGCCTGCCGGGTTGAGCCCGGCCGGTCTGGCAGAGCTGCTGCGGACCTTGCAGTCCGGCGCGACGCTGGCAGAGCTGCGGGCGCGATTTGCGGTGGACGCGGGTGAACTGGTCGCATCGCTGATTGATGCCGGTGTGGTGACGACCTCCGAGAACCGACGGACGCGGTGTGCGTCGATCCGTATCCACGGCCGCGGCCCGCTGTCAGATCTGTTGGCCGGTGGATTGCGGTGCTCGGGCGCCCGGGTAACGCGGTCGAGCGTCACACACACCGCGCCGCCCGACACGACGGATCTGGTGGTGTTGGCCGATTTCCTGGTCGCCGATCCGTGGGTGGTACGGGAGCTGCATTCCTGTGGGATCGCGCACCTGCCGGTGCGGCTGCGCGACGGCGCGGGGTTGGTCGGTCCGCTCGTCGTTCCGGGTGTGACCAGCTGCCTGGAGTGTGCCGATCTGCATCGCAGCGACCGCGACGCGGCGTGGCCTGCGGTGGCGTCACAGCTGCGCGACACCGTGGGCAGCGCCGACCGGGCGACCGTTCTGGCGACGGCTGCGCTTGCGCTGAACCAGGTCGATCGGGTGATCAGGGCCGTGCGCCGCGGCGATGCCGTCGGGACTGCCGCGGAGCCACCGCCGACGCTGGACACCACGCTGGAGTTCGACGTCGACGCAGGCGCGATCGTCGCGCGCCGGTGGTCGCGGCATCCGCGCTGCTGGTGCTGAAAACGCATGTTGCCAAGTCCGTGCAGGGCATTCAGAAACGTCAGGGATGATGGTTAGGTGACTGACATCAAACGGGGTCGGGCCGCGCGCAATGCCAAGCTGGCTAGCTTGCCCGTCGGCATGGCGGGCCGGGCCGCGTTGGGCTTCGGTAAACGGCTGACCGGCAAGTCGAAAGACGAGGTCAACGCCGAGTTGATGGACAAGGCCGCCCAGCAATTGTTCACCGTGCTCGGTGAGCTCAAGGGCGGAGCGATGAAGGTCGGCCAGGCCTTGTCGGTGATGGAGGCCGCCATCCCCGAGCAGTACGGGAAGCCGTATCGCGAGGCGCTGACCAAGCTGCAGCGGGAGGCGCCGCCGCTGGCCGCCGCCAAGGTGCACCGCGTGCTCGATGCGCAGCTGGGCACCAAGTGGCGGGAGCGGTTCGCCTCGTTCGACGACACGCCGATCGCGTCGGCCAGCATCGGCCAGGTGCACAAGGCCGTGTGGTCCGACGGCCGCGAGGTCGCGGTGAAGATCCAGTACCCCGGCGCCGACGAAGCGCTACGCGCCGACCTGAAAACCATGCAGCGCATGGTCAGTGTGTTCAAGCAGCTCTCCCCCGGCGCCGACGTTCAGGGCATCGTCGACGAGCTGATCGAGCGCACCGAGATGGAACTGGACTACCGGCTGGAGGCCGACAACCAGCGCGCGTTCGCCAAGGCGTACGAGGGCCATCCCGATTTCGTCGTCCCGCACATCGTGGCCAGCGCGCCGAAAGTCGTGATCCAGGAATGGATCGAGGGCATTCCGTTGTCCGTGATCATCCGCGAGGGCAGCACCGAACAGCGCGACCTGATGGGCACCCGCTTGTTCGAGCTGACCTACGACGCTCCCCGCCGGCTCGAAATGATGCACGGCGACGCGCATCCCGGGAACTTCATGCTGCTGCCCGACTGGAAGATGGGTGTCATCGACTTCGGTGCGGTGGCCCCGCTGCCGGGTGGTATCCCCGTTGAAATCGGTCTGGCGACGCGCTATGCGCTCAACGACGACTACGACAATCTGCTGACGACCATGCAGAAGATCGGGTTCATCCAGAAAGGCGAGCAGGTCTCCAAGCGCGAGATGGACGACATGATGCGCCAGTACACAGAGCCACTCGAGGTCGAGGTGTTCCACTACACGCGTAAATGGCTGCAGAAGATGACCACCGTCAACATGGACAGGTCGGTGGCGCAGATCAAGGCGGCCAGGCAGATGGACCTTCCCGCCAAACTCGCCATCCCGCTGCGTGTGATCGCATCCAACGTCGCGATCGCCTGCCAGCTCGACGCGCACATTCCTGTCAGAAGGCTTGCCACGGAACTGATCCCGGGTTTCGCCGAGCAAGCGGCCTAAACCCCTGTACTTCTCGCTGCTCGCGTGCGTGAAAAACCCGGCAGCGCTTAGGCGGCTGCCGGGCTTTCCACGGTGTTCTTGCGTGGCCGTCCACGCGGACGCTTACGTGCGATGATCGTGCCTCGCTCGAGAATCTCACCACCCCACACGCCCCACGGCTCCTGACGTTCCAGAGCCGCGGCAAGGCACTCGCGGCGGATCGGGCAATCCGCACACAACGCCTTGGCGCGCTCGAGGTCGAGCGGGTTTTCGGCGAACCATAGGTCGGGGTCACCGACATGACACGGCACCGACAGCATCGATCTTTCACGGCATGTCTCTGATTCGAAGCTCTTCGCGCAAGCGCTCATCGCCGTCGACATGACTACACCTTCTGCTTCCTGGTCGTTGGTTTCGTCGGCCATCTGTCTTCTGATGGATCCGTGACCAGGTCTTCAGTGTCCGAATAACTAAAGGCCACGGATCCTTTGACTGTGGGTCCGTGGCCTTTCGGCTTCGTCGAGGCTCTCCTAGGTGGTGCCTCGATCCACGGACTGTCCAGTCGCGGTGGCGGTGCGGCGCTTGCGCTGCGGCGCAATGACGGCTCCGGCTGACGCGGCTGGGTACGCCCAAAACGCGGGATGCGCCGTGGCAGCAGCCTCGGCGGCGTGGAGGGTCCGCGACATGCCGGCAACGCCTACACCGGTGAACGCTTTATTGCTCGTCATGTTCTGGCACCCTCCTTCCTTCGATGAGTCACATCACTCTCGTTATCTTGAGGCTAAAGCCTAACAGGTGAATCCGACAAGCGATTTTCTGACCAGCGGTTTTGGCATGATCTTTATGACGATTGGCGGCCTTTGACCATCGCGAGCACGTCCGGGCCGTATTGCTCGAGCTTGCGCGCGCCGATGCCGGGGATCGCGACCAGCGCGGCATCGTCGGTCGGCAGCGTCTCGGCGATCGCGATCAACGTGTTGTCGGTGAACACCACATAGGCCGGCACACTCATCTCCTTCGAGGTACGCAGCCGCCAATCCTTCAGCTGGGCCAGCAGCTCGTCGTCGACGTCTGATGGGCAGCTTTCGCAGCGGCGCAGCATGATCGCGGGCGGCGTGGTCAGCGTGCTGTTGCATACGCGGCAGCGCGGTGAGGCGCCGCGCGGCCGTCGAGGCCGATTCGGGGTGGCGTCGATGGACGACTGCGGGGCGATGCCGTTGAGGAAGCGTGAGGGTCGTCGGCTCTGCCGACCGCCCGGCGCCCTGGCCAATGCCCAGCTGAGCGCCAAATGCATTCTCGCCCTGGTGATTCCGACATACAGCAGCCGGCGCTCCTCCTCGACCGGTTCGCTGTCGGGACCGTGCGCAAGGGCGTGGGAGATGGGCAGCGTGCCGTCGGCAAGGCCGACCAGGAACACCGCATCCCACTCCAGGCCCTTGGCGGCGTGCAGCGATGCCAGGGTGACGCCCTGGACTGTTGGCGGATGGCGTGCGTCGGACCGCTGACGAAGTTCCGCGAGCAGGGCGCGCAGGTCCAGCGACGGCCGCACCGCCACTTCCTCGTCGACGAGTTCAGCCAGTGCGGTCAGCGCCTCCCACCGCTCCCTGGCGCGGGTGCCGGGCGGCGGTTCGGCGGTGAGGCCAAGTGGCTCAAGGACGGCACGCACGATCTCGGGCAGTTCGCCATCGACGTCCCGTTCGGCCGCGCGCTGCAGCGCCAGCAGCGCCTGGCGGATCTCCTGGCGGCTGAAGAAGCCTTCGCCGCCGCGCACCTGGAAGGGGACACCGGCTTCGGTGAGCGCTTCCTCATACACCTCCGATTGCGCGTTGATGCGGTACAGCACCGCGATCTCGGACGCCGCCGTGCCCGACTCGATGAAGTTCTTGATCTTCTTGGCCACCGATGTGGCCTCGGCCACCTCATCGGGATGCTCGGTGAACGTCGGATTCGGCCCTGGGTCGCGCTGCCCGACGAGATGCAGCTTGCTGCCTGCCATCCGGCCACGGGCGGCGGCGATCACCCGGTTGGCGAGCGACACCACCTGCGGGGTGGACCGGTAGTCACGCTCCAGGCGCACCACCGCGGCGTCGGGAAACCGTCGCGAAAAGTCCAGCAGGTAGCGCGGTGTGGCGCCGGTGAACGAGTAGATGGTCTGGTTGGCGTCGCCCACGACGGTCACGTCGTCGCGGCTACCGAGCCACGCGTCGAGCACGCGCTGCTGCAGCGGGGTGACGTCCTGATACTCGTCGACGACGAAGCAGCGGTAGCGGTCGCGGAACTCCTGTGCGACCGCGTCGTCGTTCTCGATCGCGGCCGCCGTGTGCAACAACAGGTCGTCGAAGTCGAGCAGCGCCATGCCGTCGCGACGGGCCTTGAGCGATTCGTACCCGGCGTAGACGGTCGCGATCTTCGCGGCGTCGAAGGGGATGTCGCGGCCGACCTGTGCGACAGCGCCGGCGTAACCCTCGGGGCTGATCAAAGATGCCTTGGCCCATTCGATTTCGCCTGCGAGGTCACGCACGTCGTCAGTGCTTGTCGACAGCCCCGCGCGGTTGGCGGCCTGGGCGACGACCGCGAACTTGGTGTCAAGCAACTGCCATCCGGTGTCACCGACGACGCGCGGCCAGAAGTACGACAATTGGCGGCGGGCCGCGGCGTGAAACGTCATCGCCTGCACCGATTCTGCGGAGACGCCGGCCCAGTTGTTGCTGAGGGCGCGCAGCCGGCCGCGCATCTCGCCGGCAGCGCGCTGGGTGAACGTCACCGCCAGCACTTGATGCGCCGCGACATGGCCCGTCGCGACGAGGTGGGCGATGCGGCGGGTGATGGTGCGGGTCTTACCGGTCCCGGCACCTGCCAGCACGCACACCGGGCCACGCGCGGCGAGGACGGCCTCGCGCTGTTCGTCGTCCAGGTCACCGATGAGTTCGTCGCGGGACGTGGCTGCCTCGACCGACATGCGGTACATCTTGGCAGGGCACTGTGACAAAAGCCGCGCGCCGCGTGGGCATGTTGGCGGTATCCGATACGTTGGATCCCTTATGAGCGCTGTGACCATGTACACCACGTCGTGGTGTGGCTACTGCTTCCGCCTGAAGAAGATGCTGAAGGCGGAGGGGATCTCCTTCAAGGAGGTCGACATCGAAGCCGATCCCGCCGCGGCGCAGTTTGTGGCATCGGTCAACGGCGGCAATCAGACGGTGCCGACGGTGAGGTTCGCCGACGGCTCGACGCTGACCAACCCGAGCGGGACCGAGGTCAGGGCCAAGCTCGCCTCGTAACTCTCGACGCCGAGATCGACGAAATGGCGCAATCTACTCACAGTTTTGTGCCCGTTTGGGCGTCGGGTGTCAGTCTCCCCGGCTCGCGCGTGGGCCCAGTGCGGCCCAGGACTCGATGATCTCCCGTGCGATCGAGATCGATCCCGGCAACAGCAGTCGCGACGGTGAGTCACTGCTCCAGTCGCCATGGTCGAGCGCTTCGCGGACCTCGGCGCGGCTGAACCACGCCGCCTCGGCGATCTCGCCGTCGTTGAACGAGAACTCCTGTTCCGGGTCGCCGAGGGCGTGGAAGCCGACCATCAGCGACCGCGGAAACGGCCACGGCTGGCTGCCCAGATAGTGGACGTCGGTCACGGTCAGGCAGATTTCCTCGGCGATCTCGCGGCTCACGCAGCCTTCGAACGACTCGCCCGCCTCGACGAAACCGGCCACCAGCGAGAACAGCCGTTCAGGCCATACCGCCTGCCGGGCCAGCACCGCGCGGTCGTGCCCGTCGTGCACCAGGCAGATCATCGCGGGGTCGATCCGGGGAAACTCCTCGTGACCGTTGGCCGCGTTGGCGCGGGCCCAGCCACCCTTGATCGATTTGGTCGGCGCACCGTCGACCGTGCTGAACCGCGCGTTGTCGTGCCAGTTCAGTAGGGCGGTGGCCGTCGCGACGAGTTGTGCGCTCACGTCGTCGAAGATCTGCCCGGCACGGCGCAGGTCGAGCACCTCGGTTTCGGTGTGCGGATCGTCGGGGCCCTCCAGCGCGGCGCGAATCGCCCACACATGTCGACCGTCGGCAAGGCGGCCGAGGAACACCGCGTTCTCCGGCGGCTTGACCCCCAGCTTGGCGGCGTTGCCGAGCACCACCTGGCCGCCGGAGATCAGCACCTGATTGCGCCGGTCCACCCGCAGCAGCAGGGCGTCGGGCCATCCGGCGACGGCCGCGTCGACGTCGGTGCGCAGCGCATCGGCGCGATCGGCACCGACTCGGGAGAGCAGCGGGACGTTACGAAGTTCGAACCCTTGTCGCGTCATCGCTCGGCTTCCGCGCTGCGGATGTACAGCAGCCGGTCACCGAGCTCGAGGGCGTCCACCTCCGCGGCATCGACGCGCACGAGTTCGCCATTGCGAACGACGCCCAGCACGATGTCACTGAGGTGCCGCGGTGAACCGCCGGCTTCCTTCGGGCTGACCTCGCGTTCGGCCAGTGCGAACCCGGCGTCGGGTGTCAGTAGGTCTTCCATCATCTCGACAACGCTCGGCGTCTGCGTCGCTATGCCCAGCAGCCGGCCCGCCGTCTCTGATGACACGACCGTCGAGTCCGCACCGGACTGGCGCAGCAGGTGTTGATTCTCGGCTTCGCGGGCCGCGGCGATGATCTTGGCCTTGGGCGCGAGCTCTCGGGCGGTCAGCGTGACCAGCACCGCGCTGGCGTCGTCATCGGTGGCGACGATGATCGATTTCGCGTGCTGGGCGCTCGCGAGCCGAAGCACCTCGGATTTGGTCGCGTCACCATGCACGGTCACCAGGCCCGCGCTTTTCGCACGTTCGAGCGCTGTGGCGTTCTCGTCGACGACGACGATGTCCGCGGGCGCCACCTCGTCGCCGACCATCGCGCTGACGGCGGTCCTGCCCTTGGTGCCGTACCCGACGACGACGGTGTGGTTGCGCACTCTGTTCCTCCATCGCTGGATCTTCAAGGCCTGGCGCGACTGCGTCGTCAGCGTCTCCACCGTGGTGCCGATCAGGACGATCAGGAACGCGATCCGCAGCGGAGTGATCACCAGCACGTTGATCAACCGCGCTGACGGGGTAAAGGGTGTGATGTCGCCGTAGCCGGTCGTCGACAGTGAGACGGTCGCGTAGTACAGGCAGTCCAAGAACGACAACTGATTGTCCTGAACGTCGCGGTAGCCGTCGCGGTCCAGGTAGACGATGAGCACCGCGGCGAACAGCGCCAACGTCGCGTAGATGAGGCGGCGGAAGATGCGCTGGCCAGGGCTGACGAACGGTTCGGGGATGCGAAGGATGTCGACGAGCGCGGCATCCGGTCGTGAGGTCAGGTTCTCGTCGATCGCGTCAAGGCGGCGTCGCAACCTGCCTCTAGCCACGAGAACCCGTCATTGCTCCGAGGGGATGCACGCCACAATGTAACCATGACCTCTCCCCCACCCGGACCAAAGCGGATCGCCGGCCCGGCACCCGCGTACCGCATGGCAGCGCTCCTGCTCGGCTCCGGTGTCCTCCACTTCGTGATTCCCAAGCCGTACGACACGATCGTGCCCGCCGAACTGCCGGGCAGTCAGCGGTTTTACACCTATGCCTCTGGGGTTGCCGAGCTGGCGAGCGGTGCGCTGCTGCTGTCACCGCGCACCCGCAAGTTCGGCGCGCTGTCCGCGGTTGCCCTGTTCCTCGCGGTGTTCCCGGCGAACGTCAACATGGTGCGGCTGTGGCGGGACAAGCCTCTGTTCATGAGGCTTGGCGCGATCGCCCGCCTGCCCCTGCAGATTCCGATGATCACCGGGGCGCTGAAGATCTACCGCAACTCCTAGGCCGCGTCCAGCAGCGCGACGAGGTCGTCTGCGCCGAGGAGCGTGTCGGGGCTGACGGTCCGTCCTGACCGCACGTAGTGGAATGCCGCGCGCACCGATTCCACCGGGCGGACACTCAGGTGTGCCCACGCCAGCCGGTAGACCGCGAGCTGAATCGCCGCGTGCTGCTTGGCTTCTGGCGTGTCGGGTGGTTCGCCGGTCTTCCAGTCCACCACCGTGGTGCCGCCATCATCGTCGGCGAAGATGGCGTCGATGCGCCCCCGCACCACCCGGCCGCCGATGACCATATCGAACGGGACCTCCACGTCGATCGGCGTGCGAGCCGCCCACGGCGACACCGCGAACGCGGCCTGCAGTTCGGCGAGCTCTTCGGCATCGCCGGCGTCACGGTCGACGGCGCCAGGCAGGTCGTCGAGGTCGAACAGTCGCTCGGCGTGGAAGAACCGCTGCACCCAATCGTGAAATGCGGTGCCCAACAAGGCATGAGGGTCGGGTTTGGTCGGAAGACGACGGCGCAACCGTTGCGCGACGGCGTCCGGGTCGCGGCCGAGCTCGACCAGTGTGCTGACCGACAGTTGCGCGGGCAACGACGGCGCGGCCACGTGGGCCGCGCTGACGCGCTCCGCCAGCAGCGCGTCGACGTCGGCTGCCAACCCGTCGACATCTGGGGTGTTCGTCTCGAGATCGCCCGACATCGCTTTCGTGACGATCGCCGCGCCGCCGTCCACGTCTGTCCTGTGCGCGCCGACGAGGTCTGTGGGCCACAGAGCTTCGATTGGTCTGTCGCGCAACGGGTTCGGCGTGCCATCCGTCGGCTCCGGCGCCCAGTGCTCGACGACGCCGCACGGGTCGCCTTCAGCGTCGGATTGCTCGATGATGTCCTTGAGCTCGCAGAGGAAATCTGAGGGGCCGCGGGGTTTGGCTTCGGATGCGCCCCAGTGGTGGCCCGACAGCAGCAGGGTGTCCTCGGCGCGGGTGAGCGCCACATACAAAAGCCGACGCTCCTCGTCGACCCGTCGCTGCTCCAGACAGCGCTTGTGGTCGGAAATCTTGTCGGACAACCGCTTCCGATCGTTGACGTCTGACGTGTCGAGCACCGGAACGCCGTGCTCGGAGACGGTGGCGCGGTCCCCGCGCAGCAGCGGCGGCAGATCACCGGCGTCGGTGAGCCAGGTCCGCGTCGACGCCGTCGACGGGAACACCCTGCCGCTCAGGTGCGGCACCGCAACCACCTGCCACTCCAACCCCTTCGCCGCGTGCACAGTCAGGATCTGCACGCGGTCGTTCGCGACGGACACCACGGCGGGCGCCAAGCCGTTCTCCACCTGCTCAGCCGCGTCCAGATACGCGAGCAGGCCCAGCACCGTCGCACCGGGACGGCCTGCGACGTCGGCCACCACGTCGGCGAACGCATCGAGATGCTCGGTGCCCGACCAGCCCGATGTGACCGGCCGTGCGGCACGGACCTCGGCGTCGAGTCCGAGCATCCACCGCACCTCCGCAACGAGGTCGGGCAGCGGATGAGTGAGATGCGCGCGCAGCGTGGTCAACTCACGGCCGAGCGCGACGATCCGGCTGTGCCCGACGACGGAATACGCATTGGCAGGCCCTGGATCACAGATCGCGTCGGCCAGGCACGCCGCGTCCGCATCGGCGGCCGCCTGCGCAACGATCTGCTCCGTAGTGTCGTTGCACGGCGCCCGGTCGTCGAGTTCGACGGCGCGCCGCCACAGGGCGGCGATGTCGCGGCCACCCAATCGCCACCGCGGCCCGGTGAGCACCCGCATCGCGGCGGCGCCTGCGGTGGGATCGGCCACCATGCGCAGCATCGCCACCAGGTCGGCGACCTCGGGGACCGCGAGCAACCCGGCGAGGCCGACGACCTCCACAGGGACGCCCCGCGCCGCAAGCGCGTCGGCCATGGGTGCGGCGTCGGCGTTTCGGCGCACGAGCACCGCCGCCGTCGGTGCGGCCGAACCGTCGCTGCGGGCGGCGTGGTACATCTCCGCCAAATGGTCTGCGAGCCAATCTCGTTCGGCCGCCACGTCGTTGAGTAGTGCGCACCGAATGACGCCCGGCTGCGCGTCGGGCCGCGGCCGCAGGGCCCGCACCGCGACCGAGCGACGCCGGGCTTCGGCGGACACCGCGTTCGCCAGATGCAGCGCCCTCGGCGGATTGCGCCAGCTGGTGCGCAGCTCCAGCGTGGGCGCCGGGCTTCCGTCCGCCCGCGGGAAATCGGTGGTGAACCGTGGCAGGTTGGTCGCCGACGCACCCCGCCAGCCGTAGATCGACTGAATCGGGTCGCCGACGGCGGTCAGCGCGAGATCGTCGTCGACCCCGCCACCGAACAGCGATGACAACGCCACCCGCTGCGCGTGACCGGTGTCCTGGTACTCGTCGAGCAACACAACCCGAAAGCGTTGCCGCAACT
>Ga0134123_10001332_pt1 | contig 16103 bp, 15 predicted proteins | sample KB303_FD_96460 | JGI IMG/M metagenome (GOLD analysis project Ga0134123, IMG submission 96460) | Terrestrial soil microbial communities without Nitrogen fertilizer from Kellogg Biological Station, Michigan, USA - KB3-0-3 | ecosystem: Environmental > Terrestrial > Soil > Unclassified ...
TTCTCCCAGATGGCGAGACCGATGCCGTGGCCCATCTGCAGCGCGAACGCGGCTTCCTCGTTCGGGAAGCCGAACTCCTGCGCCTTCGGCCACACCGCCGCGATCTCCGCGGTCGTCCGGCCGGGACGCACGAGCTCGATGGCCGCGTCCAGGTAGTCGCGGCAGCGCTTGTACGCGTCGTTGAGCGCCTTGCTCGCCGAGCTGATCGCGAACGTGCGGTAGTAGCACGTGCGATAGCCCATGTAGCTGTGGAGGATGTCGTAGTACACCGGGTCGCCGGGCCGCAGCATGCGGTCCGAGAACACGTGCGGGTGCGGGCTGCAGCGTTCGCCGGAAATCGCGTTCACGCCCTCGACGTATTCCGAGCCGAGGTCGTAGAGGCGCTTGGCGACGAGGCCCACGGCTTCGTTCTCGCGCATGCCGGGCTTCATCGCCTTATACAGATCGTGATACGCGGCATCCACCATCGCGGCCGAATGATTGAGGAGCGAGATCTCGTCCTGGGTCTTGATGACGCGGACGTTGCTCATGAGCTCCTGGCCATCGACGATCGTGAGCCCTTCCTTCTGGAGCGCGAACAGCACGGCGGGTTCGACGACGTCGACGCCGACCGGCTCCTTGTGCAGGTTCAGCTTCTCGAGCTCCACCTTGATCTTCTTCGCGACGTCCTCGGCGCGGCCCATCTCGGGCGACATCGCGCCGCGCATCAGCGGGATGCCCGCGCGCGAGCGCTCACCGAGCCACGAACAGTTGAGCGCGTGATGGCGGGCCGCCGATCCGAAATCCCAGAGGATCGGCTCGGCGCCGCGGCTGAGCAGCGTGAAGCGGCTGATCTTGTCCTGCGCCCACGTGCCGATGTGCGTGGCGGAGATGTAGCGGACGTTGTTCATGTCGAAGCAGAGGAGCGACCCCATCTCCGACTTCTCGAGGTGCTCCTTCGCGCGTGCGAGGCGCTCCGTCCGAAGGCGCTCGAAATTGATGCGCTCTTCCCAGTCCACCGCCATCGTGCCGTAGGTTTTCAGACCCATTTGATCTCCATCAACGTCCGGCTGAAGCCGGACGCTACGAACGTCTATTTACCGGTTACACAGTTGCTTCGCGACGCGAACCACGTCTTTCTCGTTCGGTACGGTCGTGTCTTCGAGGGACGGGCTGAACGGAATCGGCACGTGCATCGCGCACAGGCGCGTCACGGGCGCGTCGAGATAATAGAACGCGCCGTTGCTGACCACCTGCCCGAGCTCCGCCGAGACGCCGTAGCGCCCGTACCCCTCGTCCATCACGATGCAGCGCGACGTCTTCTTCACGCTCTCGATCAGCGTCTCCTCGTCGAGCGGCCACATCGTCCGCGGATCGACGACTTCGACGTCGATGCCGATGTCCTCGCACAGCTTCGCGGCGGCGAGCGCCGTCTGCACCATGCTGCTCACCGCGATGATGGTGAGATCCCGGCCTTCGCGCTTCACGTCGGCGACGCCGAGCGGAATCACGTAGTCGTCCTCGGGCACCGGGCCCTTCACCTTCCGGTAGCTGATCTTGTGCTCGAAGATGACGCAGGGGTTGTCGTCGCGCACGGCGGCCTTGAAGAGGCCCTTCGCGTCGTACGGCGTCGAGGGGACGATGACCTTGAGGCCGGGGATGTGGCTGGGCCACGCGTGCAGCGACTGCGAATGCTGCGCGGCCGACCGGCGCGTCGCGCCCATCGTGAGGCGGAAGACCATCGGGACCTTCCACTTGCCGCCCGACATGTAGTGGATCTTCGCGGCCTGGTTGACCATCTGGTCCATGATGATCGTCGCGAAGTCGCCGAACATGATGTCGCAGATCGGCCGCAGGCCGGCCATCGCCGCGCCGACGCACAGACCGCTGAAGCCGGCTTCGGAGATCGGCGTGTCGATGATGCGGTCCTTGCCGAACTCGTCGACGAGGCCCGTCAGCACCTTGAACGTCGTCCCCGCTTCGGCGACGTCTTCGCCCATGAGGACGACGCGCGGATCGCGGCGCATTTCCTGCGCGATCGCTTCCTTGATCGCGTCGCCGAAGGTCAGCTCGCGGACGGAGGTGGCTGTATCAAGCATAAATGTCCTCCGTCACCCTCGAGGCGTCGGGATAGGTGGCAGCGATGCCCCACTCCATCGCGGTGTCCATCTCTTTGATGAGGCCTTCCTGAATCTTGTCCAGCTCGGCGCGCGTGGCGATCTTGTTGTCCATCATCCACTGGCCGTGCAGCGTGATCGGATCTTTTTCAGTCACCCACTCCTGCTCTTCCGCCTTCGGCCGGTAATAGGTGCGGGCGATGTCCCCGACATGATGGCCGTGATACCGGTACGTGATGCACTGGAGGAACGCCGGGCCCTCCCCCTTGCGCGCGCGATCGATGAGCTCGAGAGCCGTCGTGTACACCTCGCGGACGTTCTGGCCGTCGATCGTCTTGTGCAGCATGCCGAACGCTTCGGCGCGCTTGGGCACGTCGCCCGCGGTCGACTCCGAGAAGTGCGTGTATTCGTTGTAGCCGTTGTTCTCGCACACGAAGATGACGGGGAGCTTCCAGAGCTGCGCGAGGTTCAGCTCTTCGTAGAGCAGGCCCTGGCCGAGCGCGCCCTCGCCGAAGAAGCAGACGGCGACCTGCCCGGTCTTGAGGTATTTGGCCGCGAAGGCGGCCCCTGTCGCAATCCCGGCACTCCCGCCGACGATCGCGTTCGCGCCGAGGTTGCCCGTGTCGGGGTCGGCGATGTGCATCGACCCGCCCTTGCCCTTGCAGTACCCCGCTTCCTTGCCCAGGAGCTCGGCGAACATCCGGTCGGGCGACGCGCCCTTGGCCAGGCAGTGGCCATGGCCCCGGTGCGTGCTCGTGATGTAATCGTCCCGGCGAAGCGCTTCGCAGATGCCGCAGGCAATCGCTTCCTCACCTATATATAGATGTGCGAGGCCCGGCATCAGGGCGCGCGTGTAGAGGTCGTTCACGCGTTCTTCAAACAGGCGGATGGCGACCATCTGCCTGTACATGTGGAGCAAGCGTTCTTTCTCAATGGCCATTTGACGGATTATTACCCGTCCTCAGCTTGACGTCCAGTAAGCCTTCGCATAGCATGCGAACCCGCCCGCCACTCTTATTCAGGAGCGAGAATGCCTACGAAGATTGTCGACAGAATCCTTCCGACAACGATGGTCGGTTCCTATCCGCGGCCGCACTGGTTCAAGCACCAGCTGCTGGGCCGCGATGTCCGGGTTGCGTTCAAGGAAGTCCAGCACGAAGAAGCGTACGACGACGCGGTGGCCACGGTCATCCGCGATCAGGAGGAAGCGGGCCTCGACATCGTCACCGACGGCAACATGTGGTACGACGACTACGTCGGCGTCATCGGCAGCTTCTGCTGGTACATGTACGAGCGTATCAACGGCTTCGAGCACGCCCGCGAGCAGCACCCCAGCACGGTCGGCGCGACCGAGAAGACGCAGGGTGGCGAGATTCTGGACGACTGGGGCGGCGTCATCAACAGCGGACCGGTGAGCCGTGGTCCCATCCGCCTCGCCGATCTGTACAAGGTGTCGAGCAAGCACGCCAAGGTGCCCGTGAAGGTGTCGGTCGGCGCAGGCCCGGCGAACCTTGCCTGGCACGTGCACTTCCAGCACTACAAGAACGCCAAGGACCTGACGATGGCGCTCTGCCCCATCTTCAACCAGGAGATGAAGGACCTGGTCAAAGCCGGCGCGAAGTATCTCCAGTTTGAAGACCTCGGCGCGTGGCTGCCGCTCTTTACGGGCAACAAGGACGACTACAAGTGGATTCGCGAGTCCGTCGAGATGTGCTGCGACGGCGTGGACGCCAAGATCGGCTGGCACTTCTGCTTCGGCAACGCCTGGGGCAACGACATCCTCAGCGCGAACTTCCCGCAGGGCTACCAGACGGTGCTGCCGCACTTCTTCGGCACCAAGGGCATCAACGAGTTCGTGCTCGACTACGCCAACCGCCACATGGACGGCGTGGACTTCCTGAAGAACCTCCCGAAGGACACGGGCGTCCAGATCGGCGTCCTCGACATCCGGACCAACGCGATCGAGAAGCCCGAGCAGGTCGCGCAGCGCATCCGCGAGGTCCTGAAGCACGTGCCGGCCGAAAAGGTCACCCTCAGCACCGACTGCGGCATGAAGCCGCTGGCCCGCATGGTCGCCAAGATGAAGCTCAAGGCGCTCGCCGACGGAGCCGCCATCGTCCGCAAAGAAATCGGAGGCAAGTAGACATGGCGAAAGTTATCGCAGTCATCGGATCCACCGGCTCGCAGGGCGGCGGCCTTGCCCAGGCGATTCTCGCCGACAAGAGCGGCGAGTTCTCGCTCCGCGCCATCACCCGGAAAACGGACGGCGACAAGGCCAAGGCCCTGGCCGCCAAAGGCGCCGAAGTCGTCAAAGGCGATCTCGACGACGTGGAGAGCCTGAAGAAGGCGTTCGCCGGCGCGTACGGCGTGTATGCCGTGACGAACTTCTGGGAGCACTTCTCGGCCGAGAAGGAAAAGGCGCAGGCCAAGAACATCGCCGACGCGGCGAAGGCGGCCGGCGTGAAGCACGTCATCTGGTCGACACTCGAGGACACGCGCAAGCTGATGAAGCCCGACGACAAGCGCATGCCCATGCTGCAGAACGTCTATCGCGTGCCGCACTTCGACGCGAAGGCCGAAGCCAACGCGTACTTCTCGGGTCTGCCCGTGACGTTCCTCGTCACGTCGTTCTACTGGGACAACTTTTATATGTTCGGTCTCGCGCCGAAGAAGGGCCCCGACGGCAAGTACGCGTGGGCGTACCCGATGGCCAACGCGAAGATGGCGGGCATCGCGGCCGAGGACATCGGCAAGGTCGCCTTCGGCATCTTCAAGGCCGGCAACGAGTACATCGGCAAGACCGTCGGCATCACGGGCGAGAATCTCACCGTCGCCGAGATGGGCGAGAAGCTGAACAAAGGCCTGGGCATCGGTCCGGTGACGTACAACGCCGTCGAGGCCGACGCGTATCGCGGCTTCGGCTTCCCGGGCGCCGACGAGATGGGCAACATGTTCCAGGTCTACCGCGATTTCGAGAAGGAAGTCCTCGGCGCGCGGAGCCAGGATCTCGCGAAGAAGCTCGCGCCGTCGCTGATGACGTTCGATCAGTGGCTGGCCAAGAACAAGCAGGCCGTTCTGACCGCCGCCAACTCGTAGGCGAATCGAAACATTCGGCGAATTGGTGATTGGGTGATCTGAGATCACTCAATCGCCGAATCGCCACACAGCCCAATCTTATGGCTACAGCCACATCCGCTCAGGCGACACGCTCTCTCGACTGGCGGATGTGGGTCCCGTGTTTCGGGATGGCCCTCTGCTCCTGGCTGTCGTTCGTCGATCGCCAGGTCCTCACGATTCTCGCCCCGACGATCATCCGCGACACGGGGCTGACCAATCAGAACTTCACCGACGCCGCGTCGTTCTTCTTTCTCGCGTACACGCTGGGCAATCCCGTCTGGGGCTCCGTGCTCGACCGCATCGGCCTGCGCGTCGGCATGCTGCTCGGCGTCGCCATCTGGACCGGCGCGAGCGCCTCACACGCGTTCATGGGCAGCTTTCTCGGCTTCGCCGTCGCGCGCGGCGTGCTTGGCCTGGGCGAGGGCGTGACGTTCCCGGGCGGCCTGCGCACGGCCGTCGAGTCGCTGCCGGCGCACCTGCGCGCCCGCGCGATCGCGCTGTCGTTTTCCGGCGGCACGATCGGCGCCGTGATGATGCCGCTGCTGCTCGGCCCGCTCGCCATCAAGTACGGCTGGCGCGTGGCGTTCCTCTCCACGGCCGGCCTCGGCGCGACCTGGCTGATCCTCTGGGCGGTGATCGCCCGTCCGCCGTTCCTGCCGGCCAGGCCGCCGACGACGGCGAAAGTGAAGTGGCCGAACTTCCTCGAGCGCCGCGTCTGGGCGCTGATGTTCTCGTACGCGCTGCCGGCGATCTCGCCCGGGCCGCTGCTGACGATCCTCGCGCTCTATCTGAACGGCCGGCTGCACCTGACGCAGGCGCAGGTGAACGGCATCTCGTGGATTCCTCCGCTCACGTGGGGCCTCGGGTATTTCTTCTGGGGCTGGGCCGCCGATCGCTACGCGGAGAACAACCCCCGCCCCGTCGGGATGTTCCTGCTCTTGACGGTGGCGTCCCTCACGCTCGGCTTCGTCACGATGACCTCGTCTGTGCCGGCCGCGATGGCGCTCATCGGCCTGTCGACGTTCATGGGCGGCGGCTTCCAGATGGTGGCGCTCAAGGTCGGCTCCTACGCGTTTCCGCGCGAGCAGGCCGCGATGATGACCGGCATCGCGTCCGGCTCCTGGTCGCTCGTGAACTTCGTCCTGCTGCGCGCCATCGGCCCGTGGATGGGCTGGATGAACAGCGGCAACTGGGAAGCGATCTTCTGGCTCATCGCGTTCCTCCCCGCCGCCGGCATCGCCGTGTGGTACGTGCTGAGCTTCAACGACAAACCGCTCGAGTCCTCGCGGGCGTAGCGTCCGGCGTAGCGTCCGGCTTTAGCCGGACGTTCACCGGTAGTGTCCGCCTTCAGGCGGACCGGCACGTCGGCGAGACTGTTCGCGTGCTCCCATCGCGCACGCGCCGGCAGTCGGCCTCCGCTCGATGCTCTTACGAACCGCGCGCCGACTAACAGCTCGTTCGGGCGACATCGATTCGTGGCATGCACCGATCGTGCTGATCCCTGCTCCACGGATCACGGGCGAGGAAGTCGTCGCGCAAGACTCGCTTCGCCCGACGTGCATGGGATCACGTCATCGGCGCGTCGCGAAGTCCGCTCGCGCCCAGTCTCGCCGCCGTGCCTCGAGCCGGTGCAGCGTCCGGCGTAGCGTCCGGCGTAGCGTCCGGCTTTAGCCGGACGGCTTTTTCCAGACCAGCGAGTACCGGAACAACAGCTCGCGATTGAGCTGCGCGCCGGGAAGCATCTGCTCGACGGCCGCCCTGATCTCCTCCAGGCTCTCCTCGGGATCCTTGATCGGCGCGAGGACGGGCTCGATCGGTTTCGTCATGTGCATCCAGATGGCGAGCAGTTTGCCGACCACGCCGTAAGCAAAGTCGGCCGGCGTCCGCAGTGCATGCAGGCCGACGACCGCGAGCACGCCGCCGGGCCGAAGCAGGCTCGCGAAGCGCGTGAGCGCGGCGTCGAGCGGCAGGTGGTGCAGCGTCGCAATCGAGGAGACGAAGTCGAAGCTCTTGGGCGCGAACGGATGCGTCATCACGTCGCCATCCACGAACGTCAGGTTCGCTCGGTGGTGTTTCGCGCGCGCCCGCGCCAGCGTCGGCGCGTGGTTGTCGATGCCGATGACTTCCCCGCAGACCTCGGCCAGTTCGCTCGCGAGGCGTCCGTCGCCGCAGCCGACGTCGAGCGCGCGCCGGCATCGCGGCGGCACCGCGCCGAGCACGATGTCGTGGTAATGGACGTTGCGATTCCAGGTGCGCCGCGCCATCGATGAATTATCTCTTGCGATGACCCGCGCCGTTCGCTTATAGTCCTCGGGCACCACACCAGAGGCCGCCGAGACTCCTGTCCGGCGGCTTTCGTGTTTTTGGCCGGCAATCACGTACGAACCACCGAGGCACTAAGACCAGACCACAGGAGACGAGCGGCACTGAGAACGGTACTTATAGTTCTCTGTGCCCACTCGTCTTTTGTCGTTGTGTCTTTCTCTGTGCCTCTGTGGCTCGTACGTAAGGAGACACACCATGAACGAAACAGAACGCGAAGCGATCATGCGGGAGATCGCGAAGAAGACCGCCGTGTACACGCTCCCCGGCATGGACGACGTCGTGGTCAAGAGCCTCACGTACAACACCGGCTACGAAGAGCTGGCGATGGACGTCTACTACCCGCCGCCGGCGATGGGCATCACGCGCCCGCCGGTCGCCGTCGTTGTGTTCGGTTACCCGGATCCGCCGGGAGCGATCCGCCGCTATGGCCCGATGACGTCGTGGGCCCGGCTGATCGCCGCCTCCGGCATCGCGTGCGTCATTTACGCGACGAACGAATGTGCGGAGAACATCCACGCCGTCGTGCGTCACATCCGCACCAACGCGGACTCGCTCTCCGTCGACGGCGGCCGCATCGGTCTGTGGGCGGCATCTGCGAGCGGATGCGTGGCACTCTCGGCGCTGATGCGCGACGGGGCGCTCAAGTGCGCCGCGCTGCTCTGCGGTTTCACGATGGATCTGAACGGCTCGACCCTGCTCGCCGACGCCGCCAGGCAGTATCTCTTCGTGAACGCCTGCGCCGGACGGTCAGTCGATGACCTGCCGGACAGCGTCCCGATGCTCTTCGTCCGCGCCGGACGCGAGCAGTTCCCGGGCGTGAACGAGGCCATGGACGCGGTGGTGGCGCGGGCGGTTGCGCGAAATTTGCCGGTCACGCTGGTCAACCACGCGACCGGAGTGCATGGCTTCGATATCTACGAAGACAACGAGCTCTCGCGCGAAATGATCCGCCGGGTGCTGGCTTTTCTGGCGTTCCACCTTGGTGTGCAGGCTTGAATTGCAGGATGGCAGTATGGCAGCACGGCAGGATTGAAAATTCTGCCCTTCTGCATTTCTGCCATCCTGCAATGTAGAATCTTTCTCCGTGACCACAGCCACTCTTTCGAGTCCCCAGACAGCCGGCCAGAAAGACCTCCAGCACATGGAGGACGTCGGCTTCATGACCTGTATGACGCTCGTGCTGCTCGGCAACTACGCGCAGACCGGGCATTTCGGCGGGCCGCTTGCGTATACGCCGTTCAACGTCGCGACGCACCTGGCGGGCCGCGAGCGCGGCGGACTCCACTACGATTACCGGCGGCCGAAGCATCCCTACAGCGACAAGTTCATGCTCGCCGCCGGCCACTGCGCGCCGACCTGCTACGCGCTCTGGATGATCTTCGGCGAAGCGCTGGCGCGGAAGTTCGCGGCCACCGGCGACAAGAGGTACTTCGTCAGGCCGCAGGACGCGATGCTCGCCGTGGACGCGCTCGGCTTCCGCCGGGGCGCCGGCGCGCTGAAGAACCTGCTGCAGGACCACAAGCTCGCCGATCATCCGGCGTTCAAGCAGGCGCAGGGCCGCGGCATTCGCGCGCTCTCGGGCCACATCGAGTCCACCGACGTCACCAACGACGTCAACGGCGGGCCCTCCGGCGTCGGCATCGCGACGGCCGCGGGCAAGGCCGCGTTCTGGGATTTCCTCGGCGCGCCGTCGGGCCAGCCGAAGATCGTCGCGTTCGAAGGCGAGTTCGCCCTGGCCTCGGGACACGCGCAGGAGCTGAAGACGCAGGCCCTCGCGCTGCAGGTCGGCAAACGCCTCCGCGTGTTCTTCTCCAACAACAACGCCGGTATCGACGACGCGTTCATCGGCGGCGTCGTGCATGAAAAGTACACGGGCTACAACCTGCGCGAGCAGTGGACGTCGTACGGCTGGAACGTCATCGACGTCGCCGACGGCCACGATTACACGCAGATCCTCGACGCGCTGCAGAAGATGGAGAGCTGGGATCCCGAGGATCGCCGGCCGATGATCGTCATCGGCAAGACGACGAAAGGCTACTGGCCGGCGCCGGTGAAAGATCAGATCGTCGGCTACGCGAGCCATCCCTTCGGCTTCAAGATGAACTCCGACTACATCGTCTCACTCAGCAAGACCTACGAAGAGCGGTACGGCGTGAAGTTCGACGGCATGGACAAGGGCGCGGTCGCGGACCCGCGCGAACGGCTGCTGCAGTTCAAGACGAACGTGGACGTCGCGATGTCGGTGCTCGACAAGACCGGCCTGGGCGACTGGCTCGCCAATCGTCTCGTCGAGATCGGCGACGCGGTCAGCGACAAGCATCCGCTGCGGATCGACGTCAGCACGGACCCGTTCCTCGACGAACGGCTTCGCGTGAAGAACCTGCCGGAAGCGCCGCAGGAAATCGCCATCACGAACGAGCGCACCGGCAAAGAGAAGACGGTCAAGATCGCGCTGTTCAGGAAGCCCGGCGAGGCGGCCGGCGCGCGGCGCGCGATCTCGGAGCTCCTGAAGTGGCTGAACTACGTCACCGGCAACCGGATGCTGAGCATCGCGGCGGACCTGTCCGAGTCGGTGAACCTCGAGCACGGCGCGCTCTGGGGCCACTACGATCCGGACACCAACCCGCTCGGCACGCGCCTCAAGGCGGCCATCCAGGAAGCCGGAAACGTCTCGACCGCCATCGGCCTCGTCAGCCAGAACGCGTCGGTCGATCCCGACAAGTTCGCCGGCGTGTGGGCGATCAGCGGCACGTACGGCGCGTTCACGCCGCTGATGTATCTGCCCGCGCGTGTCTGGAGCCAGCAGAACCAGGACAGCAGGTTCAAGACCGGCGTCCTGCACATCCTGTCGGCGCACTCGGGCCCGGAAACCGCAGCCGACGCGCGCACGCACTTCGGCATCTTCTCGCCGCAGGTCTGGAAGCTCTTCCCTCGCGGCCACGTCATCAACCTGTCCTTCTGGGATTACAACGACGTCGCGCCGGGCTACTTCGCCGCCGCGGAAATCGCGGCGCGCGAGAAGAAGATCGGCATCATCACGATCGAGGTCGCGCGGCCCGATCTGGTCGTCGCCGACCGCGCGACATTCGCCGACAAAGATCTTCGCGCCGCCGCCAAGGGTCTCTACGTCATCCGCGACTTCGCCCCCGGCCAGCGCCACGGCTACGTCGTCTGCCAGGGTGCGAGCTCGACGTTCAACACGGTGAAGGTCATTCCGAAGCTCGAGCAGGCCGGCCTCAACGTCAAGGTCATCGCGGCCGTCAGCGAAGAGCTGTTCGACCGGCAGCCGGCGTCCTATCGCAACTCGGTGCTGCCGGACGCCGCGCGCAACGACCTCATGTTCATCACCGGGGCCACGCGGCGCATGTGGCCGCTTCGCAACGTCGGCCCGCTGACCGACGAGTACTCGATGACGGCCGACTTCCACAACGACTGGCTGTCGGGCGGCCTCGAGGCGGACGTCATCGCCGAGGCGCACCTCGACACGGAGTCGATCTTCAACGGCGTCTCGAAGTTCGCGCAGGATCACGGATCGCGCATCAAGCGGCAGCGCGGTGACATCGACTCGCTCGCCTAAGGCCCGAAGGCCCCGCGGTGGCGCTGGCGACGGCGGGGTGACATTCGACGATGTCCGGGCGATCGGGCTGACGCTGCCGGACACCGAAGCCACGACGTCCTATGGCTCGCCGTCGCTCAGCGTCGGCGGTCGCATGTTCGTCTGCATCGCGATCAACAAGGACGCCGAGCCTGATTCGCTGGTCGTGCAGTGCGACTTCGCCACGCGCGACGCGATGCTCGAAGAACAGCCGGATCTCTATTACACCGCCGCGCACTACGCGAACTACGCGTGCGTGCTCGTCCGCCTCTCGCGCGCGGACCGCGCGATCCTCGGCGATCTGGTGCGCATGTCCCACCGCTTCGTCGTCGAGAAGTACAAGGGAAAGAAACCTCCGAAACCCCGCGCGTCGATCCGGAAACGCAAGGCCCGCCGGTAACCCATCGCATCTCCGGTGGTATGGCTCTCCGGTGGTGTCCGCCTTCAGGCGGACCGGTCCTCGCGACCCCGGGCATCGGTTCCGCAAACTCAAGCTCGGCGTGGAAAAACGCGACGCCGACGCTTACCTACTGTTTGGGCTCAGGCCAAAGGTGGCCTTCGCGTGGTGGTCGGCGTCGGCGTTTTAGCGGCTCACGGAAGTCACGCCGACTTGAAATGTTTGCCGAACCGATGCCCGGGGTCGCGAGCCGAAGGCCGTAGCCGGCTGCCTTCACTCGGACTTGACCGGACCTGTATCCTGCTCGCGTGGCGAAGAAAAGGTCCGGTCACCATTCGGTGTACGTCGTGTATCTCAGAAATCCCGGCGGTGACGGCAAGGCAGGCTATTACGTCGGCATGACCGGGCTGACGCCGGAACAACGATTCGAAAACCACAAGAGCGGCGTCAAAGCGGCGCGCGTCGTGACGAAGTTCGGCGAACGGCTGGTGCCGAGCCTGTACGCGCATCTCAATCCGATGCCGTACAAGAAGGCCCAGTTCATGGAAGTGGCGCTCGCCGACAGCCTCCGCAAGCGCGGCTTCTCGGTCTTCGGCGGACACTAGCGTTTGTAGGGCAGGCCTTCAGGAATGCCGGCGAATCGAAAGCATCGGGATCCTGTCCGGGGCCTGTCCGCGAACAGCCCACCGGTGCTCGACGCCAACGGCGATGGTCACGGCTCAGGCGTCTCCGCGCCGGCGGGCGCCCGTTCGCGGCCACCCGCTGCGCTTTCGATGCGCAAATCTCGGTGGTGTCCGCCTTCAGGCGGACCTGCACGTCCGTAGCGCACCTCACGTCCGTTGTAGTGCAGGCCTTCAGGCCTGGCGACGAATCGAAAGCATCGGGATCCTGTCCGGGGCCTGTCCGCGAACAGCCCACCGGTGCTCGACGCCAACGGCGATGGTCACGGCTCAGACGTCTCCGCGCCGGCGGGCGCCCGTTCGCGGCCACCCGCTGTGCTTTCGATTCATGCGCTATGGTGAAGGGCATGGACCCGGTCGAGACAAGACGTCAGAGACAGTTTGCGGGCCTCTGCGCCGACTGCCAGCACGCGCGGCAGGTGGAGTCGTCTCGCGAGACGACGTTTTATCTGTGCGGGCTGTCGGCGACCGATCCGTCGTTCCCGAAGTATCCGCGCCTGCCGGTCATTCAATGCCGCGGGTACGCTCGGCGTGAGCCACAATAGTCGCCATGGCTGACGACAGCGCGCCGAAGTCCGCATACGAGCTCGCGATGGAACGGCTGAAAAAGCAGGACGCAGAGGCCGGCATCGAGCGCCAGCCGGTGACCGACGCGCAGAAGGCGGCCATCGCCGAGATCCGCAATTTCTACGAGGCCAAGCTCGCCGAGATCGACGTCCTGCACCAGGGCAAGCTGCGCGTCATGATGGATCCGGAGGCGCGAGCCGTGGCGGAACAGGAATTCCGTAGGGACCGGGAACGCCTCACGAACGAGCGCGACGCGAAGATAGAGAAAGCCCGCCGCGCCTGACGATCCTCAGTTTTCCGTCGGACGCTCCACGCGATCGATTACGAGGACGCTTTCAGTCCCCTCCTGCGATTCGAGTTTGAGCCCGAGTTGTTCTTCGAGCGCTGTGAATATCGATGGTCCGTCCGGATCGATCGTCGGGAATCGTCCGCGGTCGAACGTCGCCTGCTGAAAGCGCTGCGGCGTCCATTTGAGATCCCAATCAAACGTACCGGTTAGCCCCGTTTTATCGACTACTGGCCGAGACGGTCCGAACTCGTTCGTGACGATGCCCAGTTGGTCGAGCCGAAATCCACGGACGCTCATCGTTCCGGTTCCAAGCGCTCGGACGAACGAGTCCATTCCGCAGAGGGCGGGGCCACTCTCTCCAGGCTGTGCCGACGCGCGAAGTTCCTCACAGCTTGCCTTCGCCTGGCGAAGGTTCGGGCCGAGCCTGCCATCCTTTCTGGCTCGAACGAGCGTCCAGACTTTTGACGCCCTCGATTCCTGGTGCATGGCCAGCTTGAAACGATCAGCCAGCAGCCCCCGCAGCATCAGTCGCAGCTGATCTCTCGTCGTCGGAATCGCAGCTTTTGCGGAGATGTCGAACCTCGGCACGTCGAAGTTCGGCTGGCCAGCTTTTCCGATCCAGTCGGGTCCGCCGACGATGTCAGGCACCTCCGCGTATGCCTCCTGAATGAGAGTGCGAACCGTTACATATGTGGAGGTGACGCGGTCTCCGGACAGAATCAGGCGCTGAACCGAACCTGGGCCGGACCGATTCTCTTTGACGGAGGCCACTTCGAATGGCGGGGCCGTGACCTGAGCCAACAAGACGACTCCTGCCAGAGCGTGAATTGAACGCATCAACATCATTCCACTCGGATAAGACGCCGTGTTCGGACTGGAAGTCTTTGTCCATGAACTTCGACACGGATCAAGTGGGAGCGGCCGTCCTTAACCCCGCTCGTTGAGTAGCCCAGCAGGTACTGGTGCCGCAGTTGGTCCGCGATCCGGGCGGTTGCTGCTGAAATCGCTGCGGTGTCGTTGACTGCCTCGGTCCGGCCGCCGGTTTCGTCCGCGATCTTCCGCAGGCTGTCCATCTTCGCCCGGACGCCGACGCCGTAGACGCGCACGTCGCTCTCCCCAATCGCCTTCCGCACCTCGTCCAGCGTGACGAGACTCTTCGTCTCGCCGCCGTCGGTCACGATCACCAGCGCCTTCTTCTGAAAGTGCCCTTCCTTGACCAGCGGGATGCTCAGCGCGATCGCGTCATACAGCGACGTATCTCCGGTCGCGCGGGTCTCCCGCAACGGCTGGACGATGGCCTCGCGATCGGTCGTCCACTCGCGCGCGACGACAACCGCGCTCGTAAACCGCGCGAACATCCATTCGGCCGTCGAGTCGAGGTCGTGTGTCACAAGGCGCGCCACCACCTGCCGTGCGAGGTCGAGCTTCGCGAACTTCGCCTCCGCCATGCTGCCGCTCGCATCGAGCAGAATCCCGAGGCTGACAGGCGTCGCTTCGCCTTCGAAATAGACGATGGGACGCCGCTGGCCGTCCTCGAACACCGTGAAGTCGTCCTGCGTGAGCCCGGAGACGACATGACCCGACCGATCCGTCACTGTGACATTGACGGTGACGAGGTCGACGCCGCCGCGGAACGTGGGCTGGCCGTGCGCGGCCAGCGTGAATCCGGCCGCGGCGATCAGCGACAATGTCGCGATGGATCGCGCGCGCAGGCTCAGGCTGATCGGCACGCTCGTCATGGTGGGCGGAGCCGCCACGGCTGCGATTATCTACTGGACCGGCAGCCGGGCGGTGGCGATAGACGAGGCGGCGGCCGGGTACACGAAAGCCCAGGAACATCAGCTGAAAGCGATGATGGGACCGCTCGCCGTCGCGATGTCGCAGTGGGCCGACGCGCTGACGTCACCAGAGGGCCAGGCGGTGATGATCGCCGGCTTCGCCGCGTTCGTCGGGTACATGTGCTTCCGCCACGCGCGATTCGCCGAGGAGGAGGATTAAGGCGCCAACTGCGACACGTCGAGCCGATGCGCGTCCGCCAGCTGTTCGCGCAGAATCGTCCGGCAGTAGCGATACGCGCGATCCGGGCGCGTCGCGTACGAGCGCTTGGCGTCGATGCTGTCGCTCTCGAGCGGTTCGGCACGGATGACCTCGCGGTATCGCGCCGCCACGGCATCGATCGTCGCCAGCTCATCCGCCAGACGGCGCCGATCCGCAGGGACGTGCGGATCGAGCGGCCCGGACGGCGCCTCGGGCAGCCGGCACTCCGTTGTCGGACGTGATATGGCAGTCAGGCCGATGAACGCCGCGATCGGCAGCAGCAGCGCGAGACGTCGCACGTCTGACGTATCGCAATTGTCGGTCCACAGCGCGCGGCACGTCTGTTGCGTTTTACATCGCGCGGGTGGGCCACTTACTGCGGAAGCGCGTTCGTCTGCTCGTGGTTCTGGTCCTGCTGGCGTACTTCACGGCATTCAGTGTCCGCCTGCGCGCACGTAAGTACGACATCTTCTTCCCCGACTACGTCAGATGGTTGCTTACATCCTCCGCGCAGGCGCGCCGGCCGGTGCAGGTGTTTCTCGTCTTCGTCGATCATTTCGAACCGGATTACGACGCGCGGCGCGTGGAGTCGTGGCTGCGCCGCTACAGCGCGCTGGCGGCCCGGCATCGCGATTTCGCCGGCCGGCCGCCGCAGCACACGTTCTTCTATCCTGGCGAACAACGGAGCACGGAGATCTACTGCGCACTGCGTGGCGCCGCGCATGCCGGTCTGGGCGAGGTCGAGCTGCACTATCACCATGACTTCGACACCGCGCAGACCCTTGAACCCAAACTGGCCTCGGCGATCAGCGACCTGCAGAGCTACGGCTTTCTCAAGACCGTGGACGGCCGGACGAGCTTCGCGTTCATCCACGGCAACTGGGGACTCGACAACAGCAACGGCCCGCTGAGCTGCGGCGTCAACCATGAGCTCCGCCTGCTGCAACAGCTGGGCTGCTTCGCCGACTTCACCTTCCCGAGTGTCTACTTCGACGCCCAA
>Ga0134123_10001333_pt1 | contig 16098 bp, 17 predicted proteins | sample KB303_FD_96460 | JGI IMG/M metagenome (GOLD analysis project Ga0134123, IMG submission 96460) | Terrestrial soil microbial communities without Nitrogen fertilizer from Kellogg Biological Station, Michigan, USA - KB3-0-3 | ecosystem: Environmental > Terrestrial > Soil > Unclassified ...
ACGTACTGAACCCACGACGTACCGAATTCGTGCGCGTAGTGCTCGGCAACAAGGAGGCGCGACGCGCTCCAAAGCCTGCCGACCGCGTCCTGTATTTTCCCCGCGCCATCCGCCGCCACTCGCGGCGTGAGATTCAGACTGACCGTGATCTTGTCGTGAATCTGCAACTGCTTCAACGACGGGTTGTACTGAATCGGATAGATGTAGATCGTCTGAACTGTCACTCCGCGCAGCGTCTGCCGCGGCCCCTTTTCCACGACCTGCGCGGGAAAGAAGGCGTTCGCGTCGTAGACCTCCGCTTCGGGTCGAAGCGCCGGACGAGGTGTGTTGATTTCTGGCCAGGGCTCGCGGACCGGAGTGATCTCGATATCGTTCCAGCTGGTCGTGCTCGGAATCTGCAGGACGCTGACCGACGCTTCCGTCTCCGCCGGAACTTCGATGTCGACCGCGACGTACGGTAGCTCCGGTTTGCCAATCGCGGTGGTGATGGAGGTATTGGCGATGGGAGGAAACGCCATCCAGAGTCGCGTCGGATTCGGGTCGCCCCCCTCGGCGAATAGCTGTTCGCGTGCGAGATCCCTGACCTCCACCGAAATCGAAGCCGTCCTCTCGTCGTCCGACCAGACCGGCGGGCTGATTTTCACGACGGCGGAGGAAGCTGCATGAAGAGCGATGGAGAATGAAAACGCGACGATCAAATGACAGGCGAACCACAGCCGTGCGGAACGATGCATTGTTGCGCCTCCGCCCAGTGGGAGTGACCGGCGACCGGTTTTCCCTGACGCCTAGTCGGGATTTGTCGCCCAGACCGACATTTCGGTGGTGAAGCCGCGATCATGCATCTCCAGCATCGAGAGGATCGCGTGTGCGATGTCTTCCGCGAGGAGCTTCCGCTCGCTGAAGTCGCGCAGCGGACGGCCGGTCGCGGCGACGAATTCGGTCTGCACTTCACTGGGGTTGATCTGCATCACGCGAACGTTGTGCTTCCGCAGCTCGGCGCGCCAGCATTCGGTGAGACCGCTGAGCGCGAACTTGCTCGACGAGTACGACGTGCCGCCCGCGAACCCGCGCTGCCCCGCAGTCGAGGCGACGTTGACGATGTTCCCGCCCTTGCGCGCGACGAAGTGCCGCGCCGATTCCCGCGCCACCATCATCGCGCCGAAAACGTTCGTCGAGTACACCCGCTGCATGTCCTCGAGACGCGTCTCGAGCAGCGGCGCGAAGTGTCCGAAGCCGGCGTTGTTGATCAGGGCGTCGTAGTCGCCGAATGTATCGATGACCGTCCGCACGATCCGCACGACATCCGCCTCCACCGCGACATCACCCGGAATCGCCAGCGCCCCGATTCCCTCCGCCGCGCGCCGCAGCTTCTCCCCGTCCCGCCCGCAGATCGCCACCTTCGCCCCTCGTTCGCGAAGCTGCCGCGCGGTCGAGAGCCCGATGCCGGAAGAACCGCCGGTGACGAGAGCGCACGCTTTCGCGAGATCGGTCACTTCGTCTTCACCTCCACCCCGTTCCTCTCCTGCGCCTTCTCCAGCTGCTCCTTCCCCGCCGCGTCGCCGCGGAGGTAGGCGTCCCAGAACGCGAGCGACAGCGCCTTGATCGTGCCCGACACCACGCGCACGGAGTCGCCCATCGAGGCCGGGCGGCGGCGCGCGTCCGCGCGGTTCGTGCCGTAGGGATCGTTGGGATCGGGCATCGTCGCCGGGCGCATTCCCTCTTCCGGCATCACGCCGAGGCGGCCGGTGAAGGCGAGGTGCCCCGCGCCGCTGATGAACACCAGCCATTTGTCGCCGGGCGCGGAGAGCTCGAATGCTTCGCGGCGCCACTCCGGCGTCTCGCTGTCGTCGATGCCTTTGTCGCGGTCGCCCGTCATGTACATCACCGGCATCCGCACCTCGGCCCACGATTCTTTCGTCAAGCCCCAGCTCTCGCGCTGCCCCTGCGGCGACATCGCCACCACGGCCTTCACGCGCGGATCGGCGTAGCTGCGCGCGCCGGGAAACGTGCGCGTGCCCGCGATCAGCATCGCCGTCAGCGCGCCGAGGGAGTGACCGCCGACGCCGATGCGCGTCGCGTCGATCTTTCCCTTCAGCTCCGGATACTTCTGCTCGAGCGCGGGGATCGAGTCGAGCACGAACTTCACGTCCGCGACGCGGTCGGCGAAGCTCGACGGCGTGAGGTCGGCGAGAGGTGTGCTGTCGACGTGCGACGGCTTGATCACGACGTAGCCGTTGCTCGCCCAGTGCGAGCTCAGCCCGACGTAGCCGCGGCCCGAGCCGCTGTAGCCGTGCGAGAAGACGATCAGCGGGTACGGACCGGCGCCAATCGGATAGTCGACCGCCATCCCTACGTCGCGCTGCCGCGCGCCATCGCGCAGCGATGCCTCCGGAATCGCGCCGACCGGAGTCGAGCCCGCTTCCGCCGAGTACCGCGAGCGCGGCTCCTCGCTGTCGTCGTCCGCCCGGGGACCGCGCGGCGACGCACACGCGACCAGCGCGATGAGCACGAGGATGGTTGCGCGGTTGCGCAGTTGCGCGGTTGCGCGGTGCTTCATGTCGAGAATCATGCTTCCTCCTTGATGGGCGGATGGGACCGCGTAACCGCGTGACCGCGTAACCGCGCAACCGATTCCGTGCCAGGTGCGTATTGTGTGAGGACGACGCTGGCGAGGACGAGGGCGCCGCCGGCGACGGTGACGGCGCTGATGCGCTCGCCGAGGAGCAGCACCGCGGCCGCGAACGTCACGAGCGGCTCCGCGTACAGCAGCGACGCCACACGCGACGCCTCGATGCGCTCCAGCGCGCCATACCAGAACAGATACCCGAGGGCCGAACAGCCGATCGCGAGGAACAGCAGCGCCCCCCAGCCCGTCGTCGAGAGATTCGGGATCTGCCGCCAGCCGCGCTGCGCGATGAAGAACGGCGCGAGCATCGCCGCCCCGAACAGCATCGCCCCTGAGGTCGCGCGGCGCGGGCCGAGCTGCCGAATCGTCCTGTGCCCGATCACGGTGTAAATCGCCCAGTTCACCGTGCTGATCAGAATCAGCAGATCGCCGAGCGTCGACGGACGCCCGAACACGCGCGGACTGAAGTCGCCGCGCGTCACCACCAGCAGCGCGCCCGCGAACCCGCCCAGCAGCCCGATCACCTTCCAGAACCCGAAGCGCTCGCGCAGCACGATCGCGGCGAGCACCGCCGACCAGATCGGCGTCACCCCGATCAGCCATCCCGTGCTCATCGCCGTGGTCATCGTCAGCGCGAACGCCTGCAGCATCTGATGCACGAACACGCCGATGAACCCCATCAGCGCCAGCGACGGCCACGCCTTGCGCGGCGGCAGCTCGCGCACGATCAGCAGCAGCACGGCCGCGCCGATCGCGAAGCGCGTGAAGATCAGCGTCACCGGCGCGATCTCGCGCAGCACCGCCTTCGTCGCGACGAACGAAATCCCCCAGAACACGACGGCGATCAGCGCGGCGAGACGCGGGGGCAACATCACGGAGACGATATAATCACCCGGACATTGTCCCCGATGTTTTTTTCGCAACAGTCCATCCTCCTCGCCGCACATCCCGGTCACGAGCTCCTTCTCCACGGCTGACTGAGCCGCGCGCGGCCGCACGTCCACATCCTCACCGACGGCTCCGGCCACGGCGCCTCGTCGCGCGTGCCGTCCACGCGCGAGCTGCTCCGCGCGGCGGGCGCGCGCGAGGGAGCGATCTTCGGCCGGCTCACCGACCGCGAGGCGTATGACGCGATCCTCGACGGCAACGCCGGCCTGGCGGCCTCGCTCGCCTTCGAGCTCGCCGACGCGATGGTGAAGCTGCGCAGTCCGATGATCGTCGCCGACGCGATTCGGCCTGTGCGATGGCCGCCGCGTCGGGAGTGAGCGTGACGCACTACGAGTACGCGCTCCATGGTCCGCCCTTCGAGTCGCCGGACGCGTACGACCTCGCCGACGCCGCGTTCGCGGCGAAGCTCGAAGCCGCGCGTGCATACGCTCCGATGCTCCCCGACGTCGACGAGATGCTGTCGCGCTTCGGCCAGGCGGCGTTCCGAGAGTCGGCGGCATGGTGCGGGGCGGCCGACGTGCCGCGCCTGCGCCGGCTGAATTTCGGGGCGCGCGCGATGATCGAGCCGCTGTCCGCGGAGGCGTTCGCGCGCGAGATCGCCGCGTACGATCCGATCGACGCCGCGAATGTGTCGACGCTGATCCGTGCGACGGCGTCCTCGGACGCGCTGCACGAGCAACTGCTCGCGCTTTACGAGCGCGCGATCGAAGAGCATGCCGCCGCGCCGGCCGGCTGGCAGGACGAGAGCCGCGCGGCCGCCGCGTTTCTCGGCCGGATGATGCACGGCCAGGCCGCCGCCGAGTCGAAGTTCAATCTCGTCATACAGGCGACGCATCGCATCCTCGACGCGCCGGTGATCGGCCGCGCGCTGACGCGGACGGCGAAGTGGCTGGTGCGGAAGGGCCGCACGCCGGCCCGTTGAGCGCCGTCAGCGCGGAACGGCGACGCCGAGGCCCGCGAGGCCCGGGAGGATGAGATCGGCGAGCGTGCGGTCGACCACGCGCAGCGCATCGCGCCGCCGCGGCATGCCGTGCGCGCGCAGCGGCGCGGGCCACTCGGCCATCGCCTTGTGCCAGCCCGCGAGATGCGACTCGATGATGGACGGCAGCCACGCCGCGGTGTCCCGGCGCAGCTCCAGCGGCGCCGCGGCGAGCGCCGCCCAGCCGATGCGCGCGTGGTCGATCTCGTCGGCGACGATCTCGCGCAGCGCCGCGCGCACGAGCGGCGCGGTGGCGATCGATAGCGCGTACCGTGCGTAGGCGCAGGCGGTGGTTTCGTTGAAGCAGCACTGGCCGATGACGCGCAGCAGCGCCTGCACGCGCCGCCCGGCGCCGCGATAGACCGGCGCGCGAACGGTGCGCAGCCGCGGCTGCGGCAGCTCGACTCCGCTGTAGGCGGACGCGACGCGGCGGCCGATCTCGATGTGCCGCCGCTCGTCGGCGATGGCGCGCCGCGCGAGCCGCACGACGGCCTCGGGAGAGCCGATCAGCTCGAGCGCACGCGCGATGTGCTCGAACGCGTTGACCGCGCCCGCCTCCGCCTTCGACCGCCCCTCCCACGCCGCGGCCATCAGCGCGCGGTGGTCGTCCCCGAGCCGCGCGATCGACGGATCGCGCCGCGGCATCGCCCACCGCGTGACCCGCCGCAGCGGCCGCACGCGCCGCGCGGCCGCCGAGGGCGGCGCCTGCGCGAACGCTTCCGCGAATCGGACGACGGGCGAATAGAGGACGTCTCGGATGCCGCGATCTTACCTGATCTCAGGAAGTGGTCACCCACCGATGAGACACTTCATCGCCCTCGTATCGCAGCCCCAGCGACTGAGTGGATGACAGATCGCGTAGGATGATCGAACCGTTGACGGCGCCGAAAATGACCTTCGCACGATGCGCCAGTCGTGAACGACTGATTCTCTGCTGGCCCACATAAGTGCCGTTCTTGCTGTCCAGGTCCTCAATCCACACTTCGCCATCGACAACAGTGATGACAGCGTGCCGGCGAGACACCGTCCCGTCGTGCAGAACGACGGAGCTGTCGCCTGCGCGGCCGATGACATTTTCTCCCTCATGGAGGGGATACTCTCTTTCCGCGCAGATCAGCATCGCAGGAACCAAACGTCGCCGCGGCTGCACGGATACGACATCGCCGCAGAACGCGTAGCCATAGCCGTGGACGGTCCGGATGTACTGCGACTCGCGGGCGTCGTCGCCGAGCGCGCGTCGAACCTCCCGAACGACGCCGGCCATGTTCGTTTCACAGACGAACGTCGACGGCCACAGTGCGTCATAGAGCTCTTCTCTCGACAAAGCCCGCGGACAGGCCGCGAGCAGCAGATGGAGCAGATGCTGCGCTTTTGGCGAAAGATGCTGTTCCGCGTCGCCGCGCCGCAGCATCCGCGAGCTGCAATCGAATGTGAATTCATCAAATCGGAACGTGCTTAGCGTTCGATCGACAGGCCGAAACTGGCTTTTCATCGGACTCTCCGGACGAGTGATGGCTGGATGGTACTACGTCCTTCAGGAATTCCGATGATGTTCGACTCCCGGCCCTACTGTAGCGACAGGAGAACGAGAATCTCGCCCATACCGCTGTCCAGAGGCTGCAGCGCTTTGCCGATGAGCGTGCCGGGACGATGTATCGCAATCCCACCGATTTCCACGGGCTGAGAGACCATCGCCACACCTGGTTTCGAGCTGGTGACCAGAAGATCGCCGATGTGGATGGGGCGAATCGTTGCGTCGACTTTCACTTTCACGCGTCCGGTTGTCGCAACCTGCTCTTTGGAAGGCCCGCGTTCGCCGAGGACCACGCCCGGTTGCGCCGACACCACGCCTGCGACCGCGGTGTCATATGCGTTCGAAGACGGCGTGACTTCATTGTCGCGTGCGCGATTCAGTACCACGACCGTCCCCGGCTGCATGTCGACGGTCGCCGGCACCCATTCGGCGACGTCCTGATATTTCGCGTACAACGCTCCGTCGGCGGTGATATCGCCCGTGGAATGGATGTTCCCGGCGACATCGAGCTTCGCTGCCGGAGCCGTCATTCCAATGCCGACGTTTCCGGAGCTCTTGATGCGCACCTTCTCGGAGAACGGACTCCCCGGCGTGATGCCCGAAACCGTCCCAAAACGCAGGTCATCGCCGGTCTTCCAGCCGATCGCCTCATGGTCTCCCAGTGCGCCGTTGTACATCCACATGAAGTGGCTTGTGTCCGAAGACCCGAAGCTCATGAACGCGGGCGTGTTCGGTGCGGAACGAACATCGAGAAGATTCACGGGCGAGGCGGTCCCGATTCCGATGCTGCCACAGGTCTCCGTGATCGCAGAGGTGGAAGGCGTCCAGCTGCACTGGGCAATTGCACGAGTGCTGAAAGACAGCGTTGTGATGAGCAGGGCAGCAGCGGCAAGACTCGAACGTTCAGACATGTTTTCTCCTCTATGACGATCCGCGGACCGTCAATGAACTTTGTCGCGAAGGTCTTTCACATCCCGGTAGCGAATCAAAGACACGCCGGCAACGGGATCGGCGTATTGATAAACCGGCGGAGGTGCATCGAGAGCCGACAGCGCTGCTTCCAGCTTGTCACGCATCTCATTCATGTGCGCGGCCCGGATCACGACTCCTGACGCAATGGTTTCGGCCCACACGCCTGTCGGAAGACCCGCGGCAGCACGCACATAGTCGATTCCCTGTCTCAACTCGATGAACTGCTGCGCGGTGACGACCGTGCCGACTGCTGGCGCCGTCAGCCAGTTGATTGTCGTGGCGACGTCGTTGTTGCTCCCCAGGATGGTCCCCGGCCCGACGGCGACGACTCTGTAAACAAACGTCGTATTCGAGGTCAGCCCGGTGTCGGTCGCCGTAGTGGCCGTCGTCGTGGCAATGAGCTGCAGATTCGCCAGATTCGTTCCGCGATAGATGTCATAGCCGGTGACCGTGATGTTCGCGGGAGTCCAGCTCAGGTTGACACTGGTCGTATTGGCGGGATTGGTCTGGGCGGAGAGCACCATGCTCGACGGCGTACCACCAGGGATGATCTGCGTCGCCTGGATGTCTCCCCAGCTCGCTCCCTTGACCTGTGGCCAGACCGAGACCCACTTGCCGCCGGTGGGGTAATTGAAGAACCAGCTGTCGAGGTACTCACCGACACTCGGGCTCAGCGTGTATTGTGACGGATCGGAGGCGGTCGCTGATAGCGGCGCTGGCGCCTGAAGCGTCGCGCCGCTCGAGTTGATCTTCATGAAGAAGGGCTGGTAAAGAAGGTTGTTCTGCGGGTCGTTGCGGCGGTCGAGCCATGTGATGACTGCGTTATGGGCATTGTCGAAATCGAAAGCCGGGTTCCACTGATCGCCAGGCGCGGCAGGCGTCAGGTTTCTTGACGTCCAGGCTCCATCGTAGGAGGCGTAATAGATATCGGATCGAGTTGCCGGAGTACCCTCGTCCTCACCGTGCCAGACGACCTGCAGCCCGATCGCGGGGTTATAGCGTGCCTGAAAGACGGAACGCGCCCTGTTGCCGTGGAGTTGGTCGGTTCCCGGCCCGAGCATGCGCGTGTTGCTCAGTGTCGGGAGAGCGCTGAATGTCACCCCGAGATCGAGCGACCGGACCATCTCGATACTGTTGACCCTCGTGTTCGAACTGTCGTAACGCGCATACAAAACGAACACCCGCCCCGTATTGCCGGGCACGACTATCTGCGGCGTATGCACATATCCGGTCGCAATCGTCAGCGGGGCGCTCCACGTCAAGCCGCCGTCGAGACTCCGACTGAACAGAATGCGATCATTCACACTCGTAACGTCTACCCAGGCGACGTATACGTTCCCCACCGATGGTCCATGGCCGTCGAATGAGCCTGTTTGCCACGACACCGCAATCGTCGGTTTGTCATACGTGTGCGCACCGGAAATTTCGGCGACGATGGATGAGCCGCTCCAGGTACTGCCACCGTCATCGGAGCGCCAGACCACGACGCCACCGTTCGGGTGTTGCCCGGCGGAGTTCATGTTGTACGCGAGGCCGCCGCAGTAAGTCCGAAGCGGACCCTGGCCCTCGTTGACATAGTTGATCGCAAGATAGGGATCGGCGCTGTTCTGGTATGTCACTCCGGGAATTGCCGACGCCGGAATAGGCAACGGCGCCGGGACTGGGAAACTGTTCAGATTCGTGGTGCTGGACGTGTGGATCAACGCACGAAACGGCGTGGCGGTTGGGGTGATCTTGATGAAGGCCACGGCGGTGTGATCGACACCGGAGATATTGATCGCGGTGACGGCAGGCTCCGTGTCCTGATCCTCGTCGTCACTGAGCGACACCGTGGTCTGAGCGGACTCCATCGCGGCGAGGCGAAAGCGGGCCTCGACTCCGGCGCGTTCCTCGGCCGTAAGCCGTCGAACAGGCATCTGTGTCTCGCCCTGCTTCAGGACCTGCGGAGCCACCACAGACTCACGCTTCGCGACAGGCGGCATCACGGAGCAGGACGCAGTCATCAGGAGAACCACCAACACTCGACTGACAGATCCTGCGGCGGCGGCGAGAAGGAAGTGGCGAGGCGTTCTCATCCGACCAACATCAGCGCGTGCAGAGGAAAAAATGTGGGGGTTTTATGTGAAATTCATGGAGTTCGGCACCTCCTGATACGCTCTTTCGTGGCATGGCCACCAAAGTCCGCAAGTACACCCTCAAGCCGGCGCCGAGGCCGAAGAAGCAGTATCGCGTTCCCTACGAAGACCAGCTCAATCACGAACAGCTCGAAGTCGTCATGGCGGGCGACGGGCCGATGCTCGTGATCGCCGGCGCGGGCAGCGGGAAAACGCGCGCCCTCACCTATCGCGTCTCGCGCCTCATCGAGGACGGCGTCGACCCGTCCGACATCCTCCTCGTCACCTTCACCAACAAGGCGGCGCGCGAGATGCTGAGCCGCGTCGAACAGCTCGTGACCATCGACACGCGGCGCATCTCCGGCGGCACCTTCCACTCCATCGGCAACCGGCTCCTCCGCCGCTACGCCGAGCCCCTCGGCTATCGCAGCAACTTCACCATCCTCGACGATGAGGACTCGAAGGAGATGATGGAATCGGCCATCTCCTCCCTCGGCATCAAGACGCTCGAGAAGCGCTTTCCGAAGGGCGACGTGCTTCTCGACATCTACTCCTTTCTGATCAACACCCGCACGCCGCTCGAGCTCCATCTCGAGCAGAACTACCCGCATTTCATGCTCTACACAGAGGAGATTGTGAAGGTCTTCCGCCGCTACAAGGAGCGGAAGCGCGACGCGAACGCGATGGACTTCGACGACCTCCTGGTGTTCTGGAAAGTGCTGCTCGACGAGCACGACGACGTCTCGGCCGCGCTCAAGCGCCGCTATCGCTACATCCTCGCCGACGAGTATCAGGACACGAACAAGCTGCAGGCCGACATCATCGATGCGATGGCGTCGGTGAAGCGCAACGTGATGGTGGTGGGCGACGACGCGCAGTCGATCTACTCGTTCCGCGGCGCGTCGTTCGAGAACATCCTCACCTTTCCGCTGCGCTTCCCCGATGCGACGATTCACAAGCTCGAGACGAACTACCGTTCGACGCGCCAGATCCTGAGTCTCGCCAACGCGTCGATCGCGGCGAACCGCTTCCAGTTCCGGAAGGAGCTGCAGGCCGTACGCGGCGACGGACCGGATCCGGCGGTGGTCGGCGTCGACGATGTGTACGAGCAGGCGAACTTCGTCGCGCAGCGCATTCTCGAGCTCCGGGACGAGGGCGAGAAGCTGAGCGACATCGCGGTGCTCTACCGCTCGCACTATCAGTCGCTCGAGCTGCAGATGGAGCTGTCGCGGCGGCTCATTCCGTACGAGATCCGCTCCGGCGTCCGCTTCTTCGAGCAGGCCCACATCAAGGACGTCCTCGCCTATCTGAAGATCGTGACGAACACGCGCGACGAGCTGTCGTGGAAACGCACGCTGAAGCTCTACCCCAAGATCGGCGAGAAAACCGCCGCCGAGGTCTGGGCGCGGATCAGCGAGGCCGTGAACCCGCTCGAGAAGTTTTTGCGCGGCGTCGAGGCCAGCGGCCGCGGCGTTGCCGGCAGCCTGCACAGCCTGCGCGACGTCCTGCGTCTGCTCGACGGCGAGGGGATGAAACACAACCCGTCCGAGGCGATCCGCATCGTCGTCGAGCGCGGCTACGCCGACTACGCGCGGGCGAAGTTCGCGAACGCGCAGGCGCGGCTCGACGATCTCGAGCAGCTCTCGCAGTATGCGCTGCGCTACGAGGACATCAACCAGTTCCTGGACGAAGTCGCGCTCTCGAACCCGATCGCCGGCGAGGACGTGGCGGTGGTCGGCCCGGAGGACGAGAAGATCGTGCTGACGTCGGTGCATCAGGCGAAGGGCCTCGAGTGGCGGATCGTGTTCGTGATCTGGCTCGCCGACGGCCGCTTCCCCTCCCAGCGCGCCCTCCGCGTCCCCGGCGGCATCATCCGCATCGAGCCCGGCCGCGTCCACGAGGCGCTGCCGCTCCTCGAAGGCGCCGTCTCGGACGCGCCCGTGATCGATGACGCCGGCACCCGCGAGATCGTGATCCCCGGCGAGGAAGAAGAGCGCCGCCTCTTCTACGTCGCCGTCACCCGCGCGATGCAGGAGCTCTATCTCGTGTTCCCGGTGATGGCCCGCGACCGCGGGGGGATGGACGTGCTGATGGAGCCGTCGCGGTTCGTGCGCGAGCTGCCGGGGGATGCGTACGAGAAGTGGGTTATTGGGAGCGAGTGAGCCGCGGGTGCTCCGGGTCCGACAAATCCAGCTTCTCCCACGGCACGCGAAACGCGTGGCGATGCCGTAATCCGAGCTCGTGCAGCAGAAAGCCGAGCCACGTCCCGCGCACGAGGGTGTAGTGCGTGATCACCAGCTCCTTCCCCTCCTCTTTCCCATGCACCTCGCACAGGCGGCCGGCGTGGTTGCCGTCGGCGTCGAGGACCTCGCGGCCGGCGAGGCGTTCGAGGTGCACGATCACGACGGCTCCTCCTCGTGGCTGATCTCCGAGCCGGGGATCCGGCCGACGACGTGCTCCGCAAGCCAGCGCTCGACGTGATAGCCCTCGTGCTTCGACGCATCGATGTCGACGTCGACCGTGAGATGCACCTTCATCACCTTCGACCACGGGATCTGAAACGGCACGAGCTTCCGGCCGCGGCGCTCGCGCCACTTCTGCAGCCAGCGCTCGAGCCGCGGCGAGAGGCGGCGCGCGAGCACGTCGGTGCCCATCTCGATGTACGCGACGCGCGGCGGTTTGCCCTTCCGGACCTCCATCGCGATCCCGTCGACCTTGCCGGTCTTGCGGTCGTGTTTGTCGAGCACCTGTTGATCGAGCACGTCGCGCAGCAGTTCCATCTCAGCCTCCGATGATCTGCAAGGGAATCGCCGCGATGCTGAGGATCAGCGCCACGATCACGATGATCGCGCCCATGACGTTGCTGATCCAGCCGTTGCGGTGCCTGCCGAGGAACGACCTGTCATTCATGACCACGATCATCGGCAGCAGGAGCAGCGGCAGGATCACGACCGTCAGGGCCATCGTGAAGAGCGTCAGTTTCAGCGGGTCGATGCCGGTGAAGGTGATGCACGCCGCGAGCAGGATGAAGACGGTGTAGACGGTGGCGAAGCGCGCGTTGCGTTTCGGCGCGAGGTTCTCGCCCCAGTTCCAGCCGAACGTCTGCGCGCTGAGATAGGCGACGCTGAGCGCGACCTCCACGCTCGCGCCAAGGCACGCGACGCCGAGGGATGCCGCGAAGAGGTAGAAGCCGGTGATGCCGAGGGACGCCGTCAGCATCAGCGGCGCCTGCTCGTAGCGGTCGAGCGCGACGCCGGCGGGCAGCAGTGTCGTCGCCGCCGCGATCATCACCCCCATCGCCACCACGCTGCCGAAGGTCATGCCGACCGCGGCCACTCCGCGATTCACCATCAGATCCTTCTTCGTCCATTTGTCCTCGACCGCGCCGGACGAATAGAAGTAGATGAGATACGGACTGATGATCGCGCCGATGATGCTCAGCGTCAGGTACCAGTAGTGCGCGGCGTCCTTCGGCGGCAGCGACGGAACGAAGCCGGCGGCGACGGCGTGCCAGTCGGGCTTCATCTTCACGGCCGCGACGATGAAGACGATCGTCACGAGGCCGAGCAGCGCCGTGGTCCGCTCGACGATCGGGAACGAGCCGACCCAGATGAAGAGCCACACCAGCAGCGCGACCGGGAACGCCCACCAGCGGAAGGCGATGCCGGTGACGAACTGCAGGGCGAGGCAGACGCCGCCGAGCTCCGCGGCGAGGACGAGCAGGTCGACGAACAGCTCGCAGGTGAAGGGGATGATGAAGTAGCGGAATCCGAACCGCTCGCGCAGCGCGTCGGCGAGCGTGTGCTTCGAGACCGCCGCGAGGCGGCCCGCCATCTCGACGAGGAAGATGATGCAGAGCGTGGAGAACGCGAGCGCCCATAACAGGCGCGGCCCGAACACCGCGCCGGCCTCCGCGGTCGTCGCGATCGCGCCGACGTCGAGAAAACCGCCGATGCTCGTCAGGATGCCGAGGGCGATCTTGAGGATGTCTTTCGGCTTCATCGCCCCGCCGCCCGCCGGAAGGATGCGACGAGCCGGCGCGCGGCCTCGCGGTCGCCGCGCTCGACGGCGCGCTCGAGCTCGCGCCACGCGTGCACCGCGGCATCGCGCGACGGGGCGTCGAGGCCTCGCAGCTCCTCGATCGCGACGCGCGACGTGCTTCGCGCGTAGCCGTCGGTGACGTGGCCGCGCGTCCACTCCGTCGCCAGCAGCGCTCCCGCCGCCGACCACGACGCCACCGAATCCCGCGCCTCGGCGGCCTCACGCTCCGGCGACGAACAGGCGAGTAACGCGAAAAGCACTACGAGTCCGTAACGCTTTGTCACAAACGGCCGCTCCCGGCGGCAGTATCTTTCAAATCATGCTCGAAGCGGCGATGTTCTTCTGGCTCCTCGCCTCGCGCCCGGCGGATCCTCCGCCGGTGGTCCCCGCGTCCGTCGACTTCGCCCGCGACGTCCGCCCGATTCTCGAGCGCCGCTGCCAGCCCTGCCACTTCCCCGGCGGGAAGATGTACGCGAAGCTGCCGTTCGACCGCGCCGCGACGATCGACCGCCTCGGCACGCGTCTTTTCACGCGCATCCGGGACAAGCACGAGCAGGAGATCATCCGCAGGTACCTCGCGCGCGGCTAGAATCAGCGCGCATGCGCCGCGTTGCGTTCTCCCTTCTCCTCGGTCTGCTCCTCGCCGGCGGCGGCTGCAGACGCGAGACGCCTCAGCCGCCGCCCGTGCAGCCGGCGCCGCCGGTCGCGAGCAACGCGCCGCGCGAGGGCGGACGTCTCGTGCGCCGCCTGGAGACCGAGGTCAAGACGCTCAACTACATCCTGCACACCGAGGAAGACGAGCGGCAGGTCCTGTCGATGATCTACGACCCGCTCGTCGCCTTCGACCAGAACCTCATGCCCATCCCCGGCCTCGCCACGAAGTGGGAGATCGGTGACGGCGGGAAGTCGTACACGCTGCACCTCGATCCGCGCGCGACGTGGAGCGACGGCGTGCCGGTGAAGGCGAGCGACGTCGTCTTCACCCTCGGGAAGATGATCGACGCGGAGTCGCCGCAGTTCGCGTCGTGGTTCGACGGACTCGATCGCGCGCAGACGAAGGCGCTCGACGACCACACCGTCCGCGTCGTCTTCGCCGAGGCGCGCGTCGCGCAGATCTACTCGTTCAACATCGGCGTCGTGCCGGAGCACGTCTACGGCAAGGGCGATCTCGAGAAGATCACCCAGGTCGTCGGCAGCGGGCCGTACGTCCTGAAGCGCCGCGAGCCGCGCAGCGTGCTGCTGGAGCGCCGCGCCGACTACTGGCGCAGGAAGCCGTACATCGAGTCGATCCTCTTCCGCTCCATCACCGAGGACGCGGTCGCGTGGAAAGCGATGACGCTCGGCCAGCTCGACGTCGCGCGCGTGAACAACGACATCTGGTGGCGCGAGAAAGACAAGCCCGAGGTGCGGAAGAAGATCGCGTTCTTCAACGCCTGGCTGCTGTCGTACAACTGCTTCGCCTGGAATCTGGAGGACCCGCTGTTCACCGACGTGCGCGTGCGCCGCGCGCTGGCGATGAGCTTCGACCGCCGCGCGGTGATCGAGAAGCTGTACCACGGGCAGGCGCGGCCGGTGACGGGGCCGTTCCTCCCCGATCAGTGGGCGAACAACGACGACATCGTGCCGATCGAGTTCAATCCGCAGGCCGCCGCGGCGCTGCTCGAGTCGGCGGGCTGGCGCGACACCGACGGCGACGGCGTGCGCGAGCGCGACGGCCGCAGGTTCGCGTTCACGGTGCTCATCCCGGAGGGGAACGTCGCGCGCGATCAGTCCCAGATCCTGCAGGACTCGCTGCAGAAGGCCGGCGTGAAGATGGAGATCGCGGTGATGGATGGCGCGGCGTTCTTCAGCCGCGTGCTGCAGCGCAATTTCCAGGCGGCGTTTTTCGCGTGGGTCCTGGAGCCCGATCCCGATCGCGATCTCTACTCTCTGTTCCATTCGGCGCAGAAGGCGCCGGTCGGACTCAACGTCGGCGGCTATGCGAGCGCCGAGGCGGACGACCTCATCGAACAGGGCCGCGTGGAATTCGACCGCGCGCATCGCGTCGAGCTCTATCGCCAGATCCACGAGCTGCTGGCGCGCGATCAGCCGTATCTCTGGACGGTGCAGGTGGCGTCGAAGTGGGCGGTGAACCGCCGCGTGCAGGACGTCAGGGTCTCCAACGGCCTCGGCCTGTTCCTCTGGTACCCCGGCCCGCTGGAGTGGTGGCTGAAGGAGTAGCCGGCGCGATGCGCAGCACCGCGTATTTTCACGAGGACGACTACTGCCAGGTCGAGCTCGTGTGCGAGGAAAACCTCGAGTGGTGTCTCGATCAGACGCGGCGGATCTCGGATTTCGCAAACGTGCATGCCGGCGACGACATGTACTTGCGGCCGGCGCATTCGGTCGAGCTCGAGACGCGCGGGATCAGCGTCGATGCGCTGGCGACCGCGGTCGCGCCCCTGCAACGCTATGACGCCGTGACGACCGGCTATGCCGGCATCGAGGATGTGATCCCGAATACCTCCGCGTTCGGTGCTTCCGGCCTGGTCCTGTTTGCGTCTCATCCGAACGGCCTGGTCTCGGCGATCTGGTTCGCGCTGCAGCCGGCCGACGACGAATCCGTTGCAACGGCGATCGCGATGTTCTCGGCGCTGTCGCACTGGCGCCTGCTGCTCGTCGACTGGCCCTGGGGACGCGTGATGCCGCTGACCGGCGGCGCGGTTCTCGATGCGTATCTGCGCGAGCGCAGGCAGGTCGCCGAGAAGATCACCGCGAACATGCTGCGCGACCGGAAAGAGCGGACGACGTGGCTCGGCCGGATCCGGCAGTGGCTCCGCGGCTAGCGCTCACTCGACGAAGCGATAGCTCCCGTGCGAGTCGTAGTCGATGCCGTGCTTTTTCT
>Ga0134123_10001335_pt1 | contig 16074 bp, 15 predicted proteins | sample KB303_FD_96460 | JGI IMG/M metagenome (GOLD analysis project Ga0134123, IMG submission 96460) | Terrestrial soil microbial communities without Nitrogen fertilizer from Kellogg Biological Station, Michigan, USA - KB3-0-3 | ecosystem: Environmental > Terrestrial > Soil > Unclassified ...
CTGGACACCTCGGGCGTATGCACGCGGCCTTGCAACCCTGCCTTCATTTCGCGAACCGATTGCAGCAGCTGCTCCCCCAACTCTTCCCCGGTCGCAGCGAGCCTGGATTTCCTGACAGCCTTAGCCATGCTCAATTTCCTCCTTGACCTGGTTCAAGAGGTGAGCTGGATGTTCTCGGCCTGAATCTCCCCGCGGAACACCACCTTGGCCTTCCCCTCGAGAGCCGGTTCCTCGACCCAATCGATCCCTTCGACCAGGAACTTGTCGGTGCGGACCGTGACGGTCGTATCGCCCGAGAAGACCTGCCCCGCCTTGAGCAGCCGTTTCGGGATCAAGTCAATCCTGTACTCGCTGGCCACCCGGAACCCGCCGTTCGGCTGGAACCGGAGCATTGGTGTCCTTACACTTTCCAAGACCCGCCCAGAGCCGGCTCGATCGTCGCCGGAGGAGGATCGAGGATCTGGTCCACCTTCCCCTCCCCCAGAGGCCGGCCGGTTCTGGCGATCCACGACCATCGAACACGGAGACGTCTCGCCGGTGGCGCCCGCCCGGACGCGGGCCAGGGCCGCGGAGAGCGGCTCGCGAAACGCGTAGCCGGAGACGGCAAGGAGCAGGAAAGCCAGGACGAGAAGCGCGACGTCCTTCCAGTGCCACAGGCACTGGCGAAGGGCACGGAGGCGGGGAGCGATCTTGTCCCGAAGGGTGGCGAAAGGGTTGGGCATTGCCTTGGGTTTCCTGATGGGTACACCGATAGGCTATACCAGGAGCGCGTCCGGGGAGTCACTTCAGCCCGACGTCAACGACAGAGCTAGTCCGACCGTGAGAACTAGCAAGGGGATTGACGGCAATGACTACACGGTGCCCAGGAGAAGTGGGAATCGTACTATTTGTTACACTTGGTGTCGACCATAGAGAACCTCCGCCAAGGCTGCATCTGTAACAGGCAAGCCGTGATGCTTGAAAATAATTGGGCCTGACGCCGGCACTTCAAGCTCCTCACACAGAAGGGATCCAATCTCTCCTCCAATTGTTACACTGTAACCCCGGGCTCGGGGGCCAACAATTTCTCCATAGGTATCGACCTCCTTCAGCGAGTCCACTATCACGAATGATTTAGCTATCAGTTCATCCGGGATCTCCTGCATTTTAGGCCCCATCGCCCCGAGGCCGACGACGCACACATCATCTTCCCGAATCCAAGAGGCCTCAAAAACGGGAGTGCTTGAGCTCGTCGCACAAATGATCAAATCTGCTCCTGCGGCAGTTTCTTCAGGGGATTCTGCTACGCGTAAATCTAAACTATCACGGAGTGCCGTCATTTCCTTGATGAAGCTCTCTCGATTAGCTTTATCCCGGCTATATACCGTGATCTGCACCACGCTGGGGACAAGAAGCTGAAGGACTCGTGCGTGCGCCCTAGCTTGTGCCCCTGTTCCGAATAGTGCAACCTTCTTTGCAGGCCGTCGTAACAGCCTTCGTGCGGCTATTGTCGACGAGAGTGCTGTTCGAATTCCAGCAAAATAACGACCCTCTATAGCCGCGACCAAATCGCCATTACTTGAGTCATACAAGAAGATCATGGGCTGAACTACCGCTTTGCCTAACAGCCGGTTACCGGTAAAAACAGTCGCCAGCTTCGTTATAAAGAACCTATGCCCATTGAGCCAACTGAGAAAACTAAACAATCTTCCATGGTCCACTTCCAAAGCCGTAGTTGCTGGTGTTGTTGAAAGCCCTCGCGAGTACAGCTTGTAGCTGTCCTCGATAGCGAAGTATGCCTCTTCGAGGTCGATCAGGCGCTCGACTTCTGACTCCTTGATCAGCGTAAACCCATAAGCCCCGACGGTTGTCATACAGGTCTCCTCTACGTTCCTCTAAGTTCCCTAAGTCTCCCTCTACGTCTACGCGTTCCCTCTCTCCCTCTTTCGAGCCTCAGAACTATGCCGCGGTCTACAGAGGCTGTCAAGCTCCGGCGGTTGTCAGGCTCCGTCAGACCCTCTTGGGCCAAAGCCCATTATCCTGTTGCGAGTGGGGTGGCGGGTCTAGTGGACCAGGTCCGCAACAGACACTAGGCAGTGGTGCGAGAGGAATAGTATCTACTGGATGCCCTACTGGACGCCCAGGAGGATCAAGGAGATGAGCAAGAGCTACCGATGGACCCTGCCGCTAGTCGGATTGGCCTACCTGGCGGTCGCTTGTCAGGGGCGCGGAACCAATACGGAATCGGGGAAAACGCTCGTCGTCGGCGCAGTGCTCTCCCAAACCGGGCCGGCTGCCGCATATGGCGGCGATGCGGATAAGGGTGCGCGCCTAGCTCTAGAGACCCTCGCTGCAGAGAGCTTGCCGTTCAAGATCCGGTATGTTTCTCAAGATGATAAAAGCGATAAGACTGAAGCAGCCAAGGTGGCGCAGACATTGATCGACCTCGACCATGTCAATGTGATCCTGGGGCCGGCAATCAGTCCCTCGGCGCTGAGCGTTGGAAAACTTGCCGAGGAGCGCCAGATCCCCATGGTCGGCACATCGCCGACTCTGGACGAAGTGACAACTTCGAATACCTACGACCGCAAGTATGTCTTCCGCGTATGCTTTAACGACTCCTTTCAGGGTAAGGCCTTAGCGCGATTCACAGTCGAGCGCCTAGGCAAAAAGAGCGCTGCAATTGTCTATGACAAAACACTCCCCTATAGCATTGGTCTCGCGAAGACCTTCCGGGAAGTGTTCGAAAAGCAAGGAGGGCAGGTCAAATACGAAGAGAGCTACTCAGTCCAAGATACTGACTATTCTGCGCTCATTGACAAAGTGGCCGACTTCGACGTCGACGTGCTCTTCATACCGGGCTGGGACGAGAACGTCGGGCCAATGCTGAAGCAGGCAGAAGATCGCTGGGACAAGTTCATCCTCTTGGGAGGCGACGCTTGGCCGACAAACCGGCTGCTGGATCTCGCAGGAGGAAACATCAGAAACGCCTATGCTCTATCCCATTTTATCCCCGAGGATCCAAGTCCCGAAGTGAAGCAGTTCGACGCCGCCTATCGCAATAAGTATGGAGAGCTACCATCGCCGTTCGCGGCCTTAGGCCACGACGCTATGATACTCATCGCCGACGCTGCCAAACGTGCAGCCTCGCTCGATGGGCCGACCCTACGCGACGCCCTCGCAGCGACCAAGGACTTGAAACTCGTAACAGGTACGCTGAGCTTCGATGACAAGCGTAACCCAAAGAAGGACGCCGTTATACTCCAAATTTATCCGGACCATTTTGCCTTTTTCCAGCGCATAACGCCCTGAAAACGCCCTGAAGAGAGTCGGTGTGTGGTAGCGCAAGATTGACACCCCTTCACTTTTCCACCCATGGCCTATCTCCTCGACCAAATCGTCAACGGCCTTTCACTCGGCTGCATCTACGCTCTGATAGCGCTTGGATTTGCGATGGTTTTCGGCGTCCTCCGCTTCCTCAACTTCGCTCACTCTGAAGTTTTTACCGCCGGGTCATTTATAGGTTATTTCGTGCTGCACCGGCTGTCCCCCCGGCTGGGAAGCTCACCCTTTTTGCTAGTAGGGCTGGCAATGTTGGCGGCTGGCCTCGGCGCGGGTGCCTTGGCCGTCCTTGTTGAGCGCTTCGCATACCGCCCTCTCAGAGGTTACTCAGGGGTGACCGTGCTACTAAGCGCCATTGGCGTGTCGATCCTCTTACAGAATCTGGGTATTCACGCTTTGTCTGCTCATACCCGGGGTTATCCGGGCGTGGCACTACCCATCACGCCAAAACAACTCGCCCTGATCATCCTCGTTCTATCGTTTACATTGCTCTTTGTGCTTGTCAATCGCACCCCAATCGGCACCCAGATGAAAGCAGTGGCCGAAGACCGCCGCACCGCCCAACTCATGGGGATCGATCCCGCACGTGTCATCGCCTTGGTTTTCTTCCTCGGTGGTTTCTTCGCCGGAATCGCGGGTGTGGTCTGGGGGTTGGTCTATGGGGCGATCCATCCGCAAATGGGCTTCTATCCTGGATTGAAGGCCTTTATCATCGCCGTAGTCGGCTCTATCGGCAGCTTGACTGGGACCTTTCTTGCCGGCGTCTGTTTAGGCGTGGCGGAGTCGCTCCTTTCGGCCTATCTACCTTCGACGCTTTCGGCGTACAGGGATCCGATAGTGTTCACACTGTTGATCGCCGCGTTGGTATGGAAGCCGTCCGGGATCTTGGGAAAGCCGACGATAGTAAAGGTTTGACTCATGAGCTTCTACCTACTGCTTTACCACCTATCCTTTTTGGGCGTAATGTTGCTTCTAGTTCAATCTCTCAATTTGGTCTGGAAGGCCCGGCTGTTCTCGTTGGGCCACCACGGATTTTTCGGGCTTGGAGCCTACACAGCGGTAGTGATGATCAAGCTGGCGCTACCCGCCGGAGTGGCTGCGTGGAGCACGACTGCGCCAAGCCAGCGTATCGTTGGCCTAGGCCTACTCGTCGCCTGCGTTCTAGCGGGTGGGGCTCTGGCAGCTGGGGTGGCCATACTCATGGGGCGCCTGTTTGCCCAACTACGCGGAGACTACTTCGCCGTCGCGACGTTGGTCTTCGCCGAGATTGTACGCAGTATCGCAGCCAACTGGGACTACGTAGGCGGCGGCCTGGGGTTCGAAGTCCCCTATCTCGTCTTCAGCAAGGCTGGTAATGAGCGACTCCTTTACGGTGTTTTTTATACGGCGTTACTCCTGGGATTGAACTGGGTCGCCTTTTTTCTGATTCGAAGAATCGAAGGCTCCGTCTATGGGTTGTATATCACTGCCGTGGAGGATGACCCGATTGCCGCTGAGTTATCGGGGATCAATGTAACTAGGCTCCAGAACCTCGTGTTCGTAGTGGCCGCGATGACCGCTGGTTCGGCCGGTGCGCTCTTCTTGCACTTTACCACACTTGTTGTTCCTACCGACTTCAGCTTTCCAAATGGGTTACTCGTCATCCTTGGCGTTGTATTGGGCGGCCTGAGAAGTGAGCGATGTATAATTGCGGCCACGTTCATCTATACCAGCTATGAGGTGATCAAGGTCCGTGTCTTTGGCCTCTTCGGATTCGAGTCTGGCGTGCTGATCGCCGATTGGAAAGAGGTCCTGTTGGGACTTGTTTTAATTTTTTCGGTTACTCTTCCGGCGGTCTGGCACCGGGCTCAGATACGCCAAGCCGGAGCTCCCAGGCAGAGGAGACCTCTGCTGGCGGGCGGCGGGCGAGGAGGATCGGTCGATGCGGAATAGCTGGCCTCCTTTTTCCGAAACGGAGGGCAAGTCCCTCCTTCAGATCGATCGCGTCTCTCAAAGATTTGCTGGGCTGCAAGCCTTATCCGATGTCTCCTTGAGCGTGAGGCGGGGCGAGATTGTAGGCTTGATTGGACCTAATGGCTCGGGTAAGACAACGCTGTTTAATCTCATCACCGGTGTGTATCCGACAATGCGCGGTCAGATTTTACTGGAAGGCCGAGACCTCGCTGGCGCCACCAGGCACGAGATCGCCGCTGCGGGAATCATGCGAACCTTCCAAAACCCGAGGGTCTTTGCCAGCTTGGGATTGATCGAGCATGCGATCATCCCTGAGCAGGTGGTTTCCCATCCGATCTCCTTCGCGGATTTTTTCCGCCAGATAGGCACTCCGTGGCGAGCCTACTCCCCAGCGGCAGAGAGCATCCTGCGGGAGGTCGCACTCGGCTCGACATATGGGGCCCCAGCAGGTACCCTCTCCTACGGCCGGCGGCGTCTCCTGGAAATCGCGCGTAGCCTAGCCGGCTCTCCACGCCTCTTGCTCCTCGATGAGCCCACTGCCGGCCTCAACTCCGACGAGGTACACCAGGTGCACGGGCTTCTCGAGAGGCTCGGCGGAACCCGAGGGCTCACGATGATCATCATCGATCACGATACCGAGTTCATTGAGCGCCTGTGCTCCCGACTCGTGGTGCTCAACAACGGCCGGATTATCCGCGATGGGCTACGCGACGAGGTACTTCGCGACCCCCAAGTCGTGGCAGCCTACTTTGGGAGGGTTGGACCGTGCTCATAGTCCAAGACCTCCACGCTTCCTACGGCTCCAGCAGGGCTCTATGCGGCGTGTCCCTCCAAGTCTCGCCCGGCGAGATTGTCTGCATGCTGGGACCGAACGGAGCCGGCAAGAGCACTCTGATGAACACCCTCTCCGGTTTGGTGAGGCAGGACCGGGGTGAGATCGTGTTCGAGGATTCGTCCCTCGATCGGCTCTCCGCGGTTGCGCGGGCGCGCCTCGGGATCGTCCAGTGCCAGGAGGGCCGACATCTTTTTGAGACCCTTACGGTTGGAGAGAATCTCAAGCTTGGAGCGAGCCGCAGGGGACTAGCGTGGCGGAAAGTGGCGACGGAATTGGATTGGCTGGCCGAATTGTTTCCAGTGCTGCGCCCGCGCTGGCGTCAGCAGGCCGGGACTCTCTCTGGGGGCGAGCAGCAGATGGTCGCTCTGGCACGGAGCCTGATCGCGCAGCCACGCCTTCTACTCCTAGACGAACCGGCGCTTGGCTTGGCCCCTGCCCTGGTCCGCCAAGTTTTTGCTACTCTACCACTTGTGGCCCAGCGCGGAGTATCCATCCTGCTGGTTGAACAGAGTGCCCCCGCTGCATTGCAGATAGCCGGTCGCGGTTACCTGCTAAGGGCCGGATTGGTAGTGATGGCAGGATCCTCCAGTGAGATACGCGCTTATCTGGAAGAAAATGGTGGATGTTTGGGTTCCTCACTCGCGGGTTCCATTTCAATGGGGAATTAACATGAACAACTCTTTGGCGCCGGATTCTGATTCAAGACTTGACCATGCTTTGCATAGGATTCCGCTCGATGCTCAGTGTGTGGTAGAGGGAGGGCATCTCACCGTCCGGATCGAGCATATGCGAGGGTTGCACGACCGGCAGCTCAGGGGCCAAAAGGATGGATGTTATTTAGCGGTGGTCACCGACCACCCTGACGCTCTCCCCGGCGAGATCTTGCGAGGTGCCTCCAAAGAGGACGGTCCCATCGAATGGGTCGTTATCCTTCCCGAGATTGGCCAAGTGATCGACCTCCCGGCTCGGTCCATGGGTGTGGGAGATGTCTACACCATCACGTACGGACCGTCTGAGACCCAGCAACGTTCTCTGAGAGTAGCATTGGACTTCGCCCGGCAACTCTCCACCCGGGTCAAACGCGTACGGCTCGCTATTCTTATCGGAGATTTAGACATCCCCCCTGCGCTCCGCCACCATAACCTGGAATGGCTACTTCCCGAATCGTACAAAGCTATGCTCGACGAGGCGGGATTGCGCAGTGAAGTCCATCTCTATTCCGAGGCCGCTTGTCGAAATCAAGGCAAACGCCGCCTTCTCGATCCTCGAAAGAAAAACTTTGAGAAACGCGATACGGCTGAACAAATCTACAAAGAGCACGGCTATACGCTTTTTCAAGACTTCCGCTACGGATCGTTCAACCTCTGTTCAGATTACGCACTCCAGAAGCTTTCGGAATTCCCATATTTGGTCGCCGTAACCAAGGATGCCAAGACCTGCACATGCGGCCTGATTCTTGCAGGCAAACTGTTCTCCATTTCCAAGGAAGGCTTTACTCACTTCATTTCGATTTACGACGAGGCTGATGACGCCCGAATTCGACGAAAGAATATAGATGGGTTTCTCATCTTCTCGTACTTGGTCCCCGAGCGTTGTGTCGATGCCATTTTGTGCACCTCGAATACGGTAGGACGATTGGAGCAGCAGCCCAAAGTTGATGAGATTTCTTCCGATCAGATCAGGAAGCCGGGAGCGCTTAGCGGTCTCCAAGAGCTCTTGGAGCTTACCCGCAAGAAGAACTTGGTTCCTGGCTTGGGCTTCGTCGATGTTATGTCTCCGGGTGCCTGCTGCAGCCCCGAAGGTACCCTTTGCCAGCTAATCGATGGAAGGAGGTTGTGATGATTTATCTCGACAACAATGCGACAACCGGCATCCATCCTCGTGTGTTCGCGGCAATGGAGCCCTACCTGCGGACAGAATACGGTAACCCATCGAGTTTACAACATGAAATGGGACGACGCGCCCGGAGGGCATTGGTTGATGCCCGAGAGAGGGTAGCTGCGCTCCTCCACTGTAGGCCGGAGGAAATCCTTTTCACCAGCGGTGGCTCGGAGGCCAATTCGCATGCCATCTTCGGCACCCCCTCTAGAGTGGATGTGCGCCGGATCGTGACCAGCCCCGTTGAACACGACTCCATCCGGCGGGCTTGTATCTATGCCCAGATACAAGGCACTCTAGTCGAAACTGTTCCGGTCGACACGGATGGAATCATTCGGCTCGACGCCTTGGCTGCCGCCCTGGAAGTACCCGCCTCACTAGTTACGATCATGTGGGTCAACAACGAGACTGGAGTCATTCAACCTATCGAGAGAGTAGTCGAGTTGGCGCACTCCCGAGGCGCCCTCGTCCATGCAGACGGGGTCCAGGCCTTGGGGAAGCTCGAGGTCGATCTTTCCTCCCTTTCTCTCGATCTAATGACCCTCTCCGCCCATAAGATCCACGGACCGAAGGGAACTGGTGCTCTTTTTGTGCGGGACGGGGTGGATCTCGAACCCAGGATCTTCGGAGGTCCGCAGGAGAGGGGTTTACGGTCGGGTACCGAGAATGTCGCGGGAATCGTAGGCTTCGGAGAAGCCTGCACTCTTCTGCTCGAACAAGAGCCGTCGACCCGGGACCGCGTCCAGACGCTACGCGACCGGCTCGAAAAGGGCTTGCTCAATCGATGCCCCGGCGCGGTTGTGTTCGGCAATTCTAATCACCGAGTCGGCAACACCCTCCTGGTCGGATGGAGTGGGCTCGAAGAGGACCATATTCTCAAGGAGCTCGATCGGGCAGGGATCTGTGCCTCGAGCGGAAGCGCCTGTACTTCCCAAGATCCAGAGCCGTCTCACGTCTTGATGGCAATGGGGGTGCCTCCCGATCTTGCGCGGGGCGCTGTTCGTTTCAGCCTGAGTGGGAAAACGACAGAGGAGGAGATCTCCACAGCCTTGGAAACGATGGAGAAGATCATCGGGAATCTGCAGACGCGCACGGCGGCGTTCGCCTGGGTGGAAGATCTCGACAATGTCTAACTCTTCGACTCTGGAGCCACCATCCCTGACCTCCGACGACCGGTTCAAGCAAGCCTTGGCGCGGCCATACTCCTACTACAAGGAAGTTCAACAAGAGATAGCGCCCCATATTCGTCGCACCTGTACCGTACAACCCTATGAACTGGGACAACTAAGGCTGGGCAACATCTGGGTCAAAGAAGAGAGTCTTCAAGTCACAGGCTCCTATAAGGCACGTGGTGGGCTACAGGCGATAAGGTCTCTAACGCCATCTCAGAAGAAAGTGGGCATTGTTTGTCCAACACCTGGCAACGGGGGCACCGGCTTGGCCTACGCAGCGGGCCTGGAGGGCGTGGAAACGACGCTCATAGTACCCGAGAGCGCTTCCGAGGAAGCCATGATCCGACTGCGGAGCTTCGGAGTCCACGTCCATCTGCAGCGCCATGGGATGATCTGGGACGATGCCTACTCTCAGGCACTGGATATTGCCCGGAAATCTGGACTCACATTCATTCATCCCTTCGATTCCCTAGCGTTCGTGGATGGGGCTGCCACGATCGCCGTCGAGATACTTGAAGATGTTCCCGAAGCGGCCTCGGTTGTGGTGCCTGTTGGTGGAGGAGGTCTGCTGGCCGGGATTTGCCTGGCATTGGCGGCAGCCCGGCCGGATGTGAAAGTATACGGCGTGGAGCCCGTAGGTTCTGCGTCACTTTATCACAGCCTTGCTGAAGGCCATCCCATCTTCTTGGAATCTGTCCAAACTATCGCTAAATCGTTGGCTGTACGTCGTGTTGGCGATCTCGGCTTTGAAGCCGCTCGTTTCTTCTCAACCGAAGTGACTCTGGTCACCGACTTACAGATAGACCAAGCCGTAGCTTTCGCTTTCAACCACCTTCGCTTGGTCGTCGAGCCGGCAGGTGCAGCCGGACTCGCTGCGGTGCTTTCCAGGAATCTTGATCTGGGAAAAGGGCCCTCAATCGTTCTCCTGAGCGGTGGCAGCTTGTCTTGGTCTGATGCTGCTCGATCGTTGGGCCAGCCTCATATCAAAACTTAACCCCTTACGCGATTGTCTCAGCGAAAATCATCACTTCAAACATTTTGGCCAATATTCTGCCGCAAAGTGCGGGAAATTTAACCTCCTCTTGGCTTCTTTAGCATCTTGCATATCTTTCTCATAAATTTCTTTAAGATATCTTATGGTCATCCTGCGTAGCCAATCGGGAAAAAGCCATTCGCTTGAACTGTCCAAAGCTCGAATAAATTCTCTGCCTTGAGCGCGGCGCTCTTTCCCAGTACCGACTCCAAGAACTACACCGAGTGCCCGGTTCACCTGACTGGCCTGCAATCCTCCTATTTGCCCCTCCAAGATATTAAGCTTAGACGGATTATGATGATTCCAATTGCTTTCGCATCGATCTCTTGCCCAAGCGATGGTCAAGGCCAGGACCCTACGCTGTTTCTCTTCAAGACCTCTCCCCCAATCCGCTTTTATAGTGCTATCGGCGGTAAAGCCTTCCATAATATCTTTCACCGGGTAGTATATATCTCTAACGTAACTTTTCCCATTAACAATCGGTCTCAAAAAATTCAAAACCGCCTTTCCCGTAACTGAGCCTAGCGCGCCTGTCTCTATACGTTGCTCCTCGTTCCTAATCCATTGGCGAGACATACGACAATCAGCAAACAAGGATCTCAGAAGCACGCACTCTCTTTTACCCCTAGAATCTGACCAGGAAATGGAGATATCATCTGGAAGCGGCTCTCCGCTTGAGATAAACGCATCCACCGCAGTTAGTCCGCGCTCAAAGGAATCGATCTCGGGCTCCAGTATAGTTTCAAGACTCACTAGTAGCGATTGTCGATACTGCTCAAGTGCACTTCCCCACACGCGGTCCGGGGTTTCACTCGACGGCGTAGCCGCCATTAAGCGGCTGTAGTGAGCCGCCTCGATAATGTTTGGAGATGGATCGTGCATGGCACAAAGTAGGCTATAAAACGTCTGAGCGTAAGGATCTTTGGCCGCCAAGCTCATAGACATACTATAGGGAAGGAATGTAAACGGCCGGCGAGGACAAACACCCAGGAAGTGTGCGGCTAATACTGCGCCATAAAGGAGCCCACGGGGGTCAAGTGCATTATTGTCTTCCCTATGCAGCTTTGGCGAGTCCTTATCCTCCTTGAAATGGCAATCGATCAAAAGAATATCCGGCGTTTCAATTGATGTCGCACAACCTGCATCGGTGCCAGAGAGGCTTCCTAAAACGCTTATAACCTCGACCCAATTTTTCAAAACTCGGGTGGTTCGTCCATTCTTGAAAGTTAATACGCTTAGAGAGAGTTCGTCAGTTCCCAAAATAGAAAGAGCGCTCTCTGGGTAAAAATGCGTGTCGTGGATGACAAGTACTTTTAACTTGCGACCCTGCTCCATCATACAACCTCCTCCTCGGGAGCTCTCCGCACCTTACCGTAATTATATTTCCACAAGCTACGGACGCGTCTAAACTCGCCTGAATTATCCATAAACGAAAACTGCAGAGTCTCGACTACGTCATCGCCATTGATCGAAAGTGCCCTATTTTCAAGGTTCTTTATTTCTCCGATCGAAATAGAGCAAACCACCTGATCAGGTCTTATGTGTTCTTGGTGTCTATAGTAGACTACTCCTATTATTTCAACAGAGCAACTCTCGAGCTCTGGATAGATTTTAACAAAAATTTTAGCAATGTGCTCGAAAGCTCTCGCTTGAAATCCGTCGACGAGAGGGTCGAGATTATCTAACCAATGCTGCCTTAGGTTACGAAGCTGCTCGGCTAACCCAATAGTAAGTGCTGCAGTTGCCGGTTGCTGACGATTGGTATCTACAAATGGTGGTACGCTTGGGAGAAAACTCTTTTTGCTCACCAGATCATCGATACTCTGGACTATTGGATTTTGGGTACCGACGTGCCATTCAACGGTCCAAGTTGAAGGAATACTTTGCATAAGACCGCTGAGATAATATTGACAGACCGCCCTAAGCTTGGTAGACAGGTTCTGGGGATCTACAGGTTGAGGCTCGCGCGGGAACCAGCGTGCGGGATAACCTCGACCTTGATGGCGCAGAGGAGTTGCCATTTCGCCCACCCCCCAAGCAATCATCAATCTATTCTTCATGCTTGCAAGAACTGATTCATGTTCTCCGTGCTCACTCGGATCCAAGCCGATCAGGCCCGATTCTTGAAAAAGCTTGCCCACGTGATGGCCATACGCAAAGAGGGCAGTCGAATACTCAGCTTCTGCGCGAGCTGTCTTTATCTCGGCTGCCTGCACTCTTATAAAATGAAAAAGCCTAGTGCGCACTTGAACGAGTTCATCACCCAAAATATCTGCCCAGCGGTGGAATTCTCCAGAAGTTGCATCAACCAGATCGCATTCGAACTCGACAAGGTCAAAACCCCAAAGACGAGAGAATTCCTCGCGTTGCCCATCCTCCTCCGTGAGGAGCTTGTTGAAATCTAGACTAAGGCCACGGCTCCGGCCAGGATCACCTTGTTCCACGGAGAGCCAGCCGTCATGGGTACGACCGTAACTTTCATGGTGAACTTTTGGGCGAGCCGGATCAGAGTTATCAACACCTAAAGGAACAAGAGCGCGTTTATATGGACACCATGCCAACCGAGTAACCAGGCGCCATGATTTTCCTTCATTATCACGGCTCCAGAAGCGAACCTCGCGCGCCCACCATAGAGTAGCAAACGCTCGATAGAGATCGTCTGGAGGATCAACATTAGCATCGAGCAATAGATGAGCGAAGGAGTTTACCAGCGCCCTCGTAAACAACTCCTCTAACCCGCAGCGCACCCACTGCGTTAGTTGTCTCCATTCCACGCTCGATGCAGCTCTATCGTTACTTTTTTTTAAGGCTTTGTACTCGAATGAAGCTCGCCATTGCCCTAGGCCGCGCATAGGCATAAAATACTCGTCGATCGCTTTCAGTGGATTGACAGATTGTCCGCAGAGTTCTTCTAAGTTTGGCCCAAGAGTTTGCACATACTCTGCCACATACATATGAACGTTCTCGGTAGTAATAAGGCTTTGCCGTGCGGCGTAATTTTGGACGATCGCCACCACGGGCTGGCCCCCAGTCCTAGGGCTTATCTTATACTCTCGACTCTCTTCTCGTTCTCTCCTCATGAGTTTAAGATCAAAACCATACAGGGCCGCAAGGTCTAGAGCGTCCTGAAAATGCGTAAGTGGCTGTAATACCGATTTGGAGTCTCCTGGGGCAGATAAGCACCAATGCGGTATAGCGACAAGGCCCTCACCCACGGCTTTATAGGCGTTACCCGGAGGAAAGGGAGTCAGATGAAGCAGGTCTACAGCTCCCTGATAGGCTTCAATAAACGGATAATCATCCAGCGAGGCCAATCGCTTCACTATTTTCAAAAGATCTTGATGCCCTTGAGGGAGTTTAGTATCTACGATTTTTTTAACTTCGCGCAGAAACATTTCTGCGCTTTCCCTAGGGCGATACTTAGTCCGGCGCTGCGACTCTATACCAAAGAACTGAACGGCCGGTTTATGTGGATCTAACCAAAGAAAAGACCCCGAGGAGGCCGGTCTTGGGTTTGACCCGCCAAGGGACTCAATGACCTGATTAAATAGTTCCCCTAGTGGGCGGAATGATTCGCGAAAGCGGCTGGTCGGATCAAATTCTCTCATACCGGCACCAAATTCGTCGTTTGATTCAAAGATTAGTAGAGGGTAAGGATAATGGCCTCACCCCTAAGAGCATAACTCTTCCATTGGCAAGATAAATGACGGAGGATGACAGACACGCTCACCTGTGGGAGGTGGATGCGGCTCCCTCTTTCCCGGAGTGGATCGAGCCCACCAAGCTAGTGCCTTCCTCCAGAATCACCTCGGGAGAGGTGACCTCTCCGTGCACCGCTCCGCTCGGACGCAGCACGGCCCGCTGCTGCGCAAAGATGTTACCGATCACCGTGCCTTCTACCGTCACTACTCTGGCAACAACGTTTGCATGAACCTCTCCTTGCCTACCGATGCGCACGTCATGCTGACCGATCTCGATTCTTCCGTCCACTCGGCCTTCCACCTCTATATCTCGGCTTCCGCTTACCTCTCCACGGATATAAATGTCGGTTCCGATTCGGAACACATCGCTACAAGGCTTCTCCGGCTCCTCCACCAGTTGTTCTCGCAAGATCTTCACGACTTGCATATTCTTTTCCGCAAGATACACAACTCCCTTTTCCGTTAGTGAGTACCGCTTCCTGGGGCGTCCCCGCGCCGCCGAGCCAATTGCCTCAGATCTCAGCCGTTCGGGCCCAAGTTCCGACACAAAGCTATAGACGGTGTTCACCGGGACCTGGGTAAGGTGAGCTAGTTCGGAGATCGTAAAAGCACTGAGATGCAATGCCGCCTGACCGAGCCGGTACCAGGCCAAGGGGGCAGACATCCCCGCGGGAGGAGCTGACAGTTTATTGGGCTCTTGAGAGAGGCTCTTCATCATCGTTCCTTGGCCCAGTGGCCGTCTGACAGGGCCTGACAGCTACCTGACAGAGCCTGACGATACCAGAATTTTCTTGCCGGGTCAAGGAAACTCACCTACCGGCGGTTGTCTAGGTAGCTGGAGAGGCCTTCAAGGGACCAATCCGCGCGGGAAAGGATCTCTGTCTTGAGCTCGTCCAGTCGGAGGTCGGCGAGCTTCTGGATCAGGTCCTCTACCTGTTGAGCCCGCTCTTCCCCATCATCCAGCCGAAGGATCTCGCCCGTGAGGCGCCAAAACAGATCCGGGGTATGAGATAGAAAGACATCGGCAACGGCCCGCACGCTGTAGAGGGCATAGGAATCGAACGCTTCGACAGGGCGGCGCTGGAGATGCTCTAGGGCAAACAAGTCGAAGCGGCGTTCTTCGGAAGAGCTGTTGCGAATTTCAGAGAGGAGGAGCTCCATCAACCAACCCTCGCGTACTTTCCGCCAAGGAGAGAGATTCCTGGGGACTAAGTGGGAGAGATACTCGTGGGCTATGACGTGGTCGGCTACCAAGGCGCCCCATAGAGAGTGCGCATAGGGCTGGAAGGCCCAAACAATCTCGCCTTCCAGACGGGAAGACGAAGCAATGGGACATCTACCAGCTTGATCCCAAAACACCGACATCGCCACAGGTTGCGACGACAGTAGATCCTTTAGTCCTCTCTTGCTCAGCAGGTCCAGCATCCAGGTATGTGCGCGTTCGTTGGCTGTCGCGAGGTACTCTAATGGGTCAAGGCCCCTACCGATCCTAGTGCTGATCACCTCATGCGCTTTTTTGAAGGCTGACTTTACTGAGTTAGGTGCACGAGAGATCAGAATGCTCGAGGTGAAGGACTGCCAAATATTGATGACGTGTTCTCGCCGATCCGCCTCACCCACCTGCTTCTCGAACTCCTGAGCCAAACCCACTATGTACTTATGCCAATCAGATGCTGCATCGAGAGTCCGTCGCTGAGGGCGAAGGCTATCCGCCAGCAGGACAAGAATTTCGAGCTTCGCCTTCAGTGCGGGAGCTTCGAAGTCGCTATTGAGGGTTGGCACGAGTCTCGACAACTTTAGGCCTCGGATTATTCTTCGTCCCCGTTCTTCGATTGGCGCCTGCGAAAGCTCCGTGGAATCAGGTTACGCTTTTTCAGGCGCAGTTCTAGGTACTTCGAAAAAAAATACTCGCCTGATTTCTCGCCGATCTTCTTGGCGGCGCCCGCGGCAAAGGCGACAACAAGCGCGACAATCATTTCACCAACACCCCCGAAGGCTCCGCGGACCTCGGCCTTGGCATCGACCTCCGCCTCTTCGTCTCGGCTCATCGCTTCGGCAGCCTCCTTCATAGCCTCTTCAAGGAGGCGGTATAGTTCCGCCTGGCCGATCTCAGGGTCCACCACATGCAGAAGAAACTCGTAGCTCACAGCCTGATCCGGTTCACCCATGGCTCTCCTCCAA
>Ga0134123_10001337_pt1 | contig 16065 bp, 16 predicted proteins | sample KB303_FD_96460 | JGI IMG/M metagenome (GOLD analysis project Ga0134123, IMG submission 96460) | Terrestrial soil microbial communities without Nitrogen fertilizer from Kellogg Biological Station, Michigan, USA - KB3-0-3 | ecosystem: Environmental > Terrestrial > Soil > Unclassified ...
CAACCTGCTCTTTCCGCACTCCTGATCCGGCTCCGTAACTCCCTCGTCGTGATCCCGCCCACCTTCGGTCCAAGCCCTGTTCTCGCTCAGGAGCGCGGAAAGAGCCTTATGCGTTAGGCCGACCGATGGTAGGGAAATACGGCGCTGACACACTCCTCCTGAGACGAGCATCGGAGGCATACCTTGAACCGCACGAAGATCTTTGTCAGCTACAGCCACGATGACCGAGAGTGGCTAGATAGGCTGGCCACGCATCTCGCTGTCCTTGAGCGAAAGGGACGCGTAGAACTCTGGTCCGACGATCGGATTCGAATTGGCGCAGAATGGCAAGCCGAGATAGAAAATGCGTTAGCCGCTTCGAGAGTGGCAGTTCTGTTGATTAGTCCTTCATTTCTCGCTTCCAAGTTTATCTGGCACGAGGAGATGCCGCACATTTTGCGTCACGAATCCGGTGGTATGGAAGTTCTGCCGCTCATCGTCAGACCGTGTGCATGGCTGCTCGAGCCGGATCTAGCCAAGTTGCAAGCACGCCCGCGGGACGGCCGTCCTCTGTCGCTCGGCGGCGCCAGTCAGATCGACTTAGACATCGCATGTTTCATCTATGAACTTGCCGCGAAAGTCGATGAATTTAACGCGACCATCGCCACGAGAGAAACCACTAAAATTGAGCGATTCGCCTCAGACGCATCATTGGTTCATCAGCGGGAACCTGAGGACCAGCGACTCAGGAATAAGCTACTGAAGCGACGGCATAAGAATATAGCCATACCCTTGGAATGGTCAGGTTTTTACAATAAAGGGCGCGCGATAAAACTGATGATTCGCGATACCACAGAAAATGAGTTCCGCGGCCGCTTAGAATATCCGTCTGAAGGGACAATAACGATCATTGAAGGCCGAGTGTTGCCAGACGTTGAGGACGCGGGCGTAACCTGGGCGCAGATCGGCCCCGGTGACCTACGCCTACAATTCCGAGAGACAGGTTACGTCAAGGAGGGCACAAAGCCGATAAATTTTGATGGCGAATATCGTGCTGTGGTTGCGGGAGAGAAAATGCGCGGCGCATGGTTTCAAGGCAAGAGTGTAGTTGGTGATTTCGAACTCGAGTCGCCCGGTACACGTTCGAAACGCCGCCGATCCTGACATCGTCGGCGGCTTCGGCACGTGGACCCGACTGCCAGTTTCGCGATGCGTGGAGCGGCAAAGATCGCCGTCTACTTCAGTTGTTCAACGAGCGATATACTCTTATCGTCGCGACACATGCCTAAAAACACGAGGACATCAACTGCGGCATCATCAGAGGCGCGCCACGCGACTTGCCGCTCCTGCGGTCATAGGATTCCGAAAGACGCCGGAGTCTGTACAAAATGCGGTACCTATCAGAACCGGTGGAAGCGCGGCCTGCAATTTGCGGCCGCAATCGTTGGTGTTCTCTCGGCGGTCTCGGTGGGCGTCGCTTATCTAGCGAACAGGCTGCCGGCTATGCGTCGCGCGATAGCGTGGCGTTCTGATGTCAAGGTCATTGAGTTCGATTCTGTTGATGGGCTAACGGTTCTCAATGCTGGCGACGGACCTGTACTATTGTCTTACATCGCACTACACGTACCGGGTATCGCTGCGGCCACACTGCACATCAATCAGCGGGTAGAACCGTCTCAAACCGCAACGTTCAATCTCAGTGGAAAGGCCGGACCGGGGCCGAATGTGGGTGTGCTGATCAACCACGCGTCGCCGGTCGAATGGAAACGTGCTGTAACTCACGCGAGTATCGATCCGGGAAGTAGCTGTGTCACAGCCGTGGTGTACGCCAGGAGCGACCCGACGTACATCGTGTTCGCTGAATCGGCCAAGAGTGATCGGCACGTCATGCCGAAAGTCGAAGCAACCGCGATCCTGCATTACGTTGACCTAAAAACGGGCGCAGGGCAGATTGATATACCGTCGCACGGGCTACTGTTTTGTCGACAACGTTGCGCCTGGTGCGACCCATGGAATACCGTGAGGGCACATTAAAGCGCCTCGCGTGCCGCCTATAACTCCGCCGTGCGGCCGGCTAGTTATTAGTTAGTGTGGATTATTCACGAGGACTGAGGGTGAAAATGAAGCGGGCACGCTCAAGTGCTTGTATTCTTTAGTTGTCGAAGCAAAGAGTACAGCGCCAAGGAGGTGCCCGCGTCGTGACACAGTGTAACTCGCAGATCGACCTCTTTTCCATAGGCCGTCGCATGGTTACGGCGTCGTTCGTCGACACACCACTCAGCTCGGACATTGGTGCGGTTCTTCTCGGACGAATCGATCGAAAGCATCGCGTCACCGAACGGCTGGCGGCCGTGCTTGCCGATCGTCGGGAGGCATCGAAAGTTCAGCACTCGACAGTCGACATGCTGCGTCAACAAAGAGCTGAAGAACGCGATGCTCGGGGACCGGATGTCCTGCCACGCGTTCGCAGCCAATCAGTTCCGGCTCCTCGAGCACGTCACGGCCTATATCCTGATGTACCTGATGCGGGAGCACCTCGCCGACACGGCCCTGGCCAATGTTCAGATGGACACGCTCCGTCTGCGGCTACTCAAGGTTGCGGCGGTCGTGCGGATCACGGCTCGCCGCGTCTGGCTCGAGTTGAGTGCCTCTCACCCTTCAGCGTCGCTCTGGCCTCGGCTCGTTCCGTTGCTGCAATAGCTCCCCTTCGCAGCTCGAACAATCAAATCACCGACTCACTGCAGCTTCAGTGTGCTCACGCTTGCCGAACTGCACCCGCCATGGTGCTTTCATCCACGCCGTCATCGTCACGGTTCCCATCCTTGACAACCCAGGATGACAAGCTCACGCGCCAAATCGCCAAAGCCACATTCCAGTGACCTTCAGCGCCTGCTCATGAATGATCCGGGTTAGCCGGCCGGACTTGCGAAAACCAAGGTTCTGTCTCAAGAGCGCTTCGAAGGTTTGTTCGGACGAAGTATGGGGCGCGCCACACATATTCGGCCGCTTTGACCTTTGCCGGAATCTCCAAGTTCTGCAGGTACGCGATTGCCTCATCTACCGAAAATGGTCTCTTGACTCTGTCTTCGAAATTGGGTTTCAAGGCAGTCCAGATGACAACGTCGATTCTATGCGCCTTCGCCCAACTAGCGATTTCTGAGATGGCAGCGTCTTGCGGACTGCTTGTTGCGGTTTGGACATCCAAACGCGTAATGCTCTTTATGAGACATCCTTCGCGGCATCTCAGATCCGCAAGGGCGTCAGACGGATCGGGCCTCTTGCTCAGGCACCATGCCACGGTAGTCGATGAACCATGCTTGGGATCTATTACGAGAGTAAGCGCTCCCAAGCGACTGGACGAGACGCGCGAAAACTCCAGGTTAAGCGAAGGACCATCGAATCTCCAGTCGTCGTGCCAACGATCAAAGTCGGCGCCGCCCTCCCATAGCAGAGATCCCCAACCGAGAATGGCAATGCATGGCGGCATGCTATCTGATCCCTAAAATTTCGTCGCTAGCTCTGGAACAATCATGCTACCCCCAGCGAGGTGTAGGCCGACGGTCGAGCCGCCTAGTCAACTCACAAGGTTGGCGTCGCGCGATCATCGCAGGCGGCATGCCGCGTCGGCTTCGGCGCGTAGGCCGGCCGTGCAGCTGAGGCTCAAGCTGTTGGGCAGACCGACAGTGGCGTGCGACGCAAAGTCGTTGCCTCACGGCCTTCCTGCGGCGGGCAACTGGCGCATTTCTCGAAGGCGGCCACCGCGCTGTCCCCTGCCGCAGGGGAGCGCTGGGGTTTGTTGAGGGACAGCGGGAGCTGAAGGTCTCCCGAACGACCGGATGCTGGTGGCCCGTTCTTGTGCCTGAAGGCGCCGCATGGCATCCTAGACGGTGTTGCCATGAGAAAGAGCGTGGAGAAGGAAACTCTGGATTTGTTGGATGCGGCACTCGAAGCGGTGCGAGGAGACTTGATGCCGCGCGTGGAGGAGCTCGCTCAGAAGAGTTCCGCAGGTACCCTCACGCCTGAGGAGCAGGGCGAGTACGCCGAGATCGTCCGGCTAAACGACACGCTCAGCGTGCTCAAGCTACAGGCCGAGGACTTGTCGGCGGTACGCGCCGCCTCGTGAGGCTGTCGGACGAGACACGCGAGTTTGTCCGACAGCGTGCCAACGACGCCTGCGAATACTGCGGTCTTCCGCAACAGGCGTCCGTCCTCCCTCACCAGATCGATCACATTATCGGTCGGCAGCACCGCGGCACAGACGACGTCGAGAACCTCTGCCTATGCTGTATCCGTTGCAACCTGAAAAAGGGCCCGAACATCGCGTCTATCGATCCCATGACTCGCCTCGTCTCGGCGCTGTACCACCCTCGACGCCACGCCTGGAGCGAACACTTTGCAGTCATGGAAACCATGATCATCGGATTGACCGCGGAGGGGCGCACCACCGTCGAGCTGATGGACATGAACAATGAAGATCGCGTTCGGTTGCGTGGCGTGTTACTTCGGCGAGGCTGGCGCCCATGATTCAGGGCTTGTCTGGAATGCATCGATGCCACCAAAAGTCGCATCGACGGCACCGAACGCCGACGCTAACCATGGATGCGCATCAATGCATCGCGCGACGCGTCAACGACAACGTCACTTCAACGCCACGCCGACCGTGATCACGCCGATCGCGCGGCCGCCGTCGACGACCGGAACCGAGATCTGCGCGAGGTTGCGGGCCGAGCTGTCGTCGTAGCGCGGGCGGTCGATGAAGACGTTGCCCCTGCCTTCGGCGAACGCGCGCTGCCACTTCGCCTCGTCGCCCTGCCAGTAGTCGGTCGTCTTCGCGTTCGCGCAGACGAGCGCGCCCTGGTCGTCCATCACGAAGACTTCGCTGTAAATCGCCGCCGACCCCGACGACGCGAGCTTGCGGAGGTAGTCGGCGCAGGTCCCGACCGTCGTCTGCCGCACGAGGGTCGCGGCCTTGCCGGCGATCCACTGCTTGTCGAGCGATTGGATCGTCGCGAGCGGGACGTGTTTCGCGTTCTGCGCCTTCACGGCCGCCACGATGGCCGCGTCGCTGCCCCACGCGCTCAGCTTCGCCGCCTCGGTATCGAGCCGTTTCTGCAGCGTCTGCGCGGACTGTGCGAATGCGGAAGAGGCGAGAAGGAGAGAGAGAGCGATCGGCGTCAGTTTCACGCCGTAAATACTAACTCGCGGCCGCGAACGTGACGCCGGGATTCTCTTTCTGGGCGTACTCGAGCTCCCAGTCCGAGGTGAACAGCACGACCGCGTGATCGTTGCGGTCCGTCGCCACGCGCGATCGCGACGGCAGCGTCATCCTCGCGACCTCGGCGACGTCGCGGTCCACCCAGCGCGCGAGCTTGTACGGCAGGCTGGTCATCGTCGTCTCGACGTTGTACTCCGTCTCCAGCCGCGACTGCAGTACGTCGAACTGCAGCTCGCCGACGACCGCGAGGATCGGCTCGCTGCGCAGCCCCTCATGGACGACGAACACCTGCATCGCCCCTTCTTCCTCCAGCTGCTCGAGCCCCTTCTGGAACTGCTTCTGCCGCGTGACCTGCTTCGCGCGCAGCGTGGCGAAGTATTCGGGGGCGAAGCGCGGGATGCGATCGAACTCCACCGGCTTGCCGGAGGAAACGGCGTCGCCGATCTGGAAGAGGCCGGGGTTCACGAAGCCGATGACGTCGCCGGGATAGGCGCGCTCGACGCCGACGCGCTCGCGCGCGAAGAGGCGGTGCGGGCGGGTCATGCGCACCTCGCGGCCGAGGCGCGCGTGGTAGACGAGCATGTCCTTCTCGAACGCGCCGGAGGTGATGCGCATGAACGCGAGGCGGTCGCGATGCCGCTTATCCATGTTCGCCTGGATCTTGAACACGAACCCGGTGAACGTCGGATCGACCGGCTCGAGGTCGATGTCCTCGCCGTCCTGCTTCGCATGGCGCGACGACGGCGGCGGCGCGAGCTCGATCACCGAGTGCAGGAACGGCTCGACGCCGAAGTTGTTCACCGCGCTGCCGAAGAAGACCGGGATCACCCGGCCGTATTCGAAGGCCTTGCAGTCGAACGCGTGGCCCGCGCCTTCGAGCAGCTCGGCCGCCTCGCGCAGCTCCTGCCACGCGTGCGGACCGACCGCGTCTTCGAGCGTCGGGTCATCGAGTCCGCTCACGGTCACGGGCGCGATCGACGCGCCGTGCTGCGTGCGCTCGAAGCGCAGGACCTGCTGCGCGCGGAGGTCGTACACGCCCTGGAAGGTCGGGCCGTTGCCGATCGGCCAGTTCATCGGGACCGCGGCGACGTTGAGCTCGCGCTCGATCTCGCCGATCAGCTCGAACGGATCGCGCGCCGGCTGATCGAGCTTGTTGATGAAGCAGAGGATCGGGATGTGCCGCATGCGGCAGACTTCGAAGAGCTTGCGCGTCTGCGGCTCGATGCCCTTCGCGCCGTCGAGCACCATCACCGCGCTGTCGGTCGCGGCGAGCGTGCGGTAGGTGTCTTCGCTGAAGTCCTGGTGGCCGGGGGTGTCGAGGAGGTTGAGGACGGAGCCGTTGTACTCGAACTGCAGGACGGTCGAGCTGATGGAGATGCCGCGGCTCTGCTCGATCGCCATCCAGTCCGAGGTCGTGTGGCGCTGCTGTTTGCGCGCGCGCACGGACCCCGCCTCCTCGATCGCGCCGCCGTACAGCAGCAGCTTTTCGGTGAGCGTGGTCTTGCCGGCGTCGGGATGCGAAATGATCGCAAACGTCCGCCGCCGTGCGACTTCGCGGGCGAGCTCGTCGGTGATCTCGAGGACTGCGGTCATGTTCGCGGGGCCTGTAACACGTGGGCTGTGTTCCGTGTTCCGTGACCCGGGCAGTAACGTTCTTGCGAAGATCTTTCGCTCGTGCGCAACAGCCCGGGTCACGGAACACAGAACACGGGGCACGCTTCTACGGCTTCGTCCTCCTCAAAAACGACCTCAGTTCGCTCACATACCGCCCTTCGCTCGGAGCGAGCTGTCGGGCCGCGACGTAGTGCAGCTCCGCTTCCTTGCGGTCGCCGAGGGCCTCGCAGACCGCGGCCAGATTGAAATGCAGCGCGGGGGAGCGAGGGGCGCCGGCCAGCGCGCGCTCCCAGATCTTCCGCGCGTCGGCGTATTCGCCCACGTCGACCCGCGCGAATCCCTCGTCGAACGCCGGCGCCGTGTCGTCGAGCAGGATCGACTCGCGCACGCGACGCGGGGTGATGCGCTCCGCCGCGTCGACCGCCGCGTAGCGCGCCGCCTGCTCGAGAGCGATGTTGCGCTCCTCGTCCGTCAGATCGAGCACGCGCGGCGACGTGCCGTCGCCCTTCACGTAAAACGATGACCGCTGCCGCCCCACCGCCACGTCGACGCGCGCCATGCACGTCGAGTCGACCCAGACGAACCGCCGCTTCACGCGCTTGCCGTCGACGTCGTACGCGTTCCCCTCCGCGCCGCCCGTCCGCTGATCACAGGTGAACGACTTCACCGAAAGCAGCGCGTCCGCGCGCGTGCGGTTCTTCTCGCTCTCCTGCCGCGCGTCGCGCATGCGCAGCCTGCCGGAGCGATTCACCTGTTCGACGAAGCGGGCGATGAAGGCCTCGACTTTGGAGCTGTCGCCGATCGCGTGCACGAGCGCGACTTCCTCGGCGTCGCCGAGATCGTGCGGCGCGGCGATATGGCGGTCGAAGGTAATACGCGGCGCGGCCAGGGCAAGTGGAGACGCGGCAAGGCACAGCACCACGGCGAGGGAGACGCGCATGAGCTCGGAAGGATCTTACGCGGTTTTTTGCCCGCTGTAGAATCCCGTCCGCATGCGGTTGAATGTGACGAGTGAGATCGGCAGGCTGAAGAGCGTGCTGGTCCACCTGCCCGGGCGGGAAATCGACCAGATGGTCCCGCCGATGATGGCCCAGCTCCTCTTCGACGACATCCTCTACGGACAGGTCGCGCGCGAGGAGCATCGCCGGTTCCAGCAGCTCATTCGCTTCATCGCCGACGACGTCTTCGACATCCAGGATCTGCTGGAGGAGACGTTCGACGACGATGATGTGAAGGACCACGTGGTGCGCGATCTCGCGAAGCGCAACCGCCTCAACCGCCGCCTCGCGGCGTCGCTGCTGGAGCTGAAGCCGTCCGCGCTCGCGGAAGTGCTGATCGCCGGCATCGCGCGGGAGACCCTGTCGGGCGAGCTGCCGCAGTTCGATCTCATCCCGATTCCGAATCTCTTTTTCATGCGCGATCCGCAGGTGGTCCTCGGCGACCGCGTCGTGATCTCGTCGATGGCCACGCAGGCGCGCCGCCGCGAGTCGCTGCTGTCGAAGTACGTCTTCGAGCATCACCCGCGGTTCCGCGACCGCAAGCTGTTCTGGGTCGACTTCATGGCCACGGAGCGCGAGCGTCCGACGCGCAACATGCCGACGCTGGAAGGGGGCGACGTGCTCGTCCCGCGCCGCGATCTGCTGCTGGTCGGCGTCACGGAGCGGACGAACAAGGCCGGCGTGGAGGCGCTCATGCGATCGCTCCAGGACGCGGCGGCCGGCGTGCGGCACGTGATCATCGTGGAGATCCCGCGTGCGCGCTCGTTCATGCACCTCGACACGATCTTCACGTTCATCAGCCGGCACGAGTGCCTGATCTATCCGCCGGTGATCCTGCAGAGCGGCAGTCAGGCGGCGACGGTGACGTCGGTCGATCTGACGAAGAAGCGCTCGCTCGCGTATGCCGAGGAAAAGTCGCTGCTCGCGGCGCTGAAGAAGAAGCGGATCGATCTCGAGCCGATCTACTGCGGCGGGCGCCGCGCGGTCGATCAGCAGCGGGAGCAGTGGACGGACGGCGCGAACGCGTTCGCGCTCGCGCCCGGGATCATCCTCGGGTACGAGCGCAATGTGCGCACGGCGGAGGAGCTGGCGAAGCACGGCTATCACATCGTCTACGAGGACGATCTCCTCCTCGGGCGGACGGAGCTCGAGACGTGGACGAACAAGAAGTACGCGCTGCAGATCACGGGCAATGAGCTGTCGCGCGCGCGCGGCGGGCCGCGCTGCATGACCATGCCGCTCGAGCGCGAGGACCTCTGATGGCCGCCGCGGCGAAACTCGCCGTCGTCGCGTTCGGCGGCAACGCGCTGCTGCGCCCCGAGGATCGCGGTACGCAGGAGGAGCAGATCGCGCGCGCGAAGCAGGCCGCGCGCTGGCTCGCGGAGATCGTGCGGCACGGCTACAAGCTGATCGTCGTGCACGGCAACGGGCCGCAGGTGGGGAACATCCTCGTGCAGGCCGAGGAGGCGTCGACGAAGATCCCGCCGCAGTCGCTGGATGTCTGCGTCGCGCAAACCGAGGGCTCGATCGGATTCATGCTGCAGCAGGCGATTCGCAATCGGCTGGAGTCGATCGGTGTCGGCGGGGAAGTCGCGACGATTCTGACCGAGGTCGAAGTCGACGTGAACGATCCGGCGTTCAAACGCCCGACGAAACCGATCGGTCCGTTCTTCACGCGCTATCGCGCCGAGGCGCTGGAGCGCGACCTCGGATGGACGATGCGCGAGGACGCTGGCCGCGGCTGGCGCCACGTCGTCCCGTCCCCGCGCCCGCTGCGCATCCTGAACATCAAAACCGTGTCGCGCATGCTCGAAAGCGCCGCGGTCGTCGTCGCCGCCGGCGGCGGAGGCATCCCCGTCGTGCGCGGCCGCGACGGCCAGTGGCGCGGCATCGAGGCCGTGATCGACAAGGACTACGCGTCCGCCCTGCTCGCCGCCGACCTGAGCGCCGACCTGTTCGTGATCCTCACCGGCGTGTCGAAGGTCGCCCTCGACTTCGGCAAGCCCACTCAGCGCTCTCTCGACCGCATGACCGTCGCCGAAGCCGAGTCCCACCTTGCCGCCGGCCAGTTCCCCCCCGGCTCCATGGGCCCCAAAATCGAGTCCGCCATCCAGTTCGTCCGCGCAACGAAGAAGCAGGTGCTCATCACGGACGTGGATGTGCTGCGCGAGGCGCTGGAGGGGAGGGATGGGACGGTGGTGGTTGCGTGATCACGAGTGATAGGGCGGCAAACGCCCCTCGTTGATCAGAACGCGCAACGCGTCGTTCACGTCATTGTCGGTGCGGAAGACCGCCGCGACGTCATCGGCGATGCTCACGCGCGTCACCGTCATCGGAATGTAGTGCCGCCCGCGAACGGCGTTGGCCCAGAAGTCCTCGGTGAGCTGGGGAATGTCGGAGTAGTCGATCGGCGGTTCGTCGCGAAGGTAGTCTTTCTCTTTCATATATCGTCTTCTTTCCGAAGGGTCGGCGCGACGTGCGGTGATGATCCATGCTTCATCGTCGCGAATGGTGTAGGTGATGACGAGGATGCGGCCGTCTCGCGAAATCCCGGTCACGCTGAAACGATCTTCATCATCGGAGTGCAGCACATCGGGAGCGGAGGCAAGCAGCGGATCGCGAAATACGGATTCGGCCTCGAAGAACGTCACGCCATGCTTGCGCCAGTTCAGCTCGGCCTTCACCGGGTCCCAACGAATGCGCTCAGCCAACACGAACCGAGGCTACCTCGGTGTTACTGAATTCTGCAATCCGGACAAAACGCCCGCAACCTCTCATACGTCCAGATCCCATACGTATGCCCGTCCGCCCAGTTCGGCTGCAGGGCGTAGTTGCCGATCGGCTCTACCGAGTGGAGAGTGAACGACGCGGGCGTGTAGCGCTGGGGGAGGCCGCCGGACATGCGGCCGAAGAGGTCGGGCTCGCCGGAGCAGGCGGCGCAGGGGCAGGCGCGGCGGAGCTCTTCGAGCGGATAGTATGATTCGTGGCCGTCGTCCCAGACGACGACGAACAGATCTCCGAGAACCTGATAAGACTGCGGGCGCATGCCGACTTACAGACTGACGATCGAGTACGAAGGCACTCGCTATTCCGGTTGGCAGGCGCAGGGTAACACGCAGAAGACGATCCAGGGCCATCTGCTCCGCGCCGCCGGCGAAGTCCTCGGCGACGTCGATATCGGCGGCGCGGGACGTACCGATGCGGGGGTCCATGCGCGCGCGCAGGTCGCGCATCTCCGCGCGCACAAGGCCATCGATCCGCTGCTGCTGACGCGCAGGATCAACGACCTCCTCCCGCACGACATTCACATCCTCGGCGCGGTGCGCGTGCGCGACAACTTCCACGCGCGCCACGACGCCGTCTCGCGCGTTTACCTCTACCAGATCGCCACCCGCCGCACCGCGTTTGCGAAGCCGTTCGTCTGGTGGATCAAGGACGCGCTCGACTTCGACGCGATGCAGAGCGCGGCGAGCGCGATCGCCGGCCGTCACGACTTCAGCGCGTTCACGGACAAGCGCCTCGCCGCGGACGAGTCGCGTATCGTGGTCGTGGAGCGGTGCGAAGCGGCGCGCGCGGGGGAGCTGATCCTCGTGCGCATCGCGGCGTCGCACTTCCTCTGGAAGATGGTGCGGAAGCTGGTGTCGTTTCTCGTCGAGGTCGGGCGCGGGAACGAGACGAACATCGCGTCGCGGCTGAAGCGCAACGCCGAGCCGTACGCGCCGACCGCGCCGCCGTCGGGACTGTTCCTCGAGGCGATCGTGTACGAGAACGAGTCGTTCGACCGCCCGCTCGCGCCGATCGTGCCGGTGGAGGCGCATCGATGACCGAGGCGCAGCTCGTCGCGCGGGCGAAGGAGCTGTTCTCGAATCGCATCGGCGACGACGCGGCGGTCATCGACGGACAGGTCCTGACCGCCGACATGCTCGTCGAGGACGTCGACTTCACGCGCGCGACCCCGCTGCGCTTCATCGCGCGAAAGGCGCTGGCGGTGAATCTCTCCGACCTCGCGGCGATGGGCGCGCAGCCGATGTACGCGCTGCTGTCGCTCGCGCTGCCATCGTGGGCGGTCGAGCAGGCCGACGAGCTGCTGACGTCGTTCGCGGAAGCGGCGAAGCAGCATGCGATCGAGATCGTCGGCGGCGATTTCTCGCGCGCGGAGAAGCTGACGATCGCCATCACCGCGATCGGCCGCGTGGTCACCCGTCCGCTGCTGCGAAGCGGTGCGAAGGCCGGCGATCGCGTGTATGTCTCGCGGCCGATCGGCGGAAGCGCGGCGGGGCTCGCGCTGCTCGGCAAAGAGCTGCCGAGCTACGCGGAGCGCGAGTTCGTCGAGTCGGCGATCCGGCGCCAGCTCGATCCGGAGCCGGAGGTCGCGCTCGGACTCGCGCTCGCGAAGATCGCCGAGGTCACGGCGTGCATCGACATCTCGGACGGACTCTCGACCGACCTGCATCACCTCTGCGATGCATCGCAGTGCGGCGCGGAGATCGAGCGCGAGCGGATTCCGATCTTTCCCGACCTGCTCGCGTACGGGCCGAAGCTCGGGATTCGCGTGAGCGAGGTCGTGCTGCACGGCGGCGAGGAGTATGCGCTGCTGTTCACGTCTTCACTGCGCGAGTCGGAAATGAGCGGCCGCCTCGGGCGTCCGGTGTACGCGATCGGCCGGATCACGAGAGAACGCGGCGTGGCGCTGAAGGAAGACGGCGTGGCGCGGCCGCTCGAGCCGCGCGGCTACGATCACTTTGGCTGACGGCGAATATTCGACGCGGCCACGGCGCAGACGAACGCGCCGATGCCGAGGGTCGTGCGGACCGCGTGCGCGCGCGTCCAGTTCTTCACCAGCGACTGCGAGCGATCGCTCGGATAGTCGGCCGGCGGCTGCGCCTCGAGCTCCTTGTTGATCGGCACGGTGACCATGATCGTCGCGGCGAGCACGCCCGCGAGCGCGACGGCGGACGCGGAGTCGAGGAGGCGGCGCACCGGAACGCCGCGCGGGGCGGCGATCGCCAGCGTCACCGCGGTGCCGAGGGCGACGGGGCCGATGGCGTTGGACCAGGGAGCGGTGTTCAGCGGGTCGAGATGGTCATCGTCGCGCGGGATCTCTTCCTTCCAGCCCGGGACGAGCGCCGCCTTGCCGAAGCCGAGCGAGCCGGCGAGCAGGCCGGCCGCGGTGAGGTTCACAAATCGCAGGACGGATTCGATCGAACGATTCACGCAGAGAGAGTAACGCAAAATACGTCGCGGGTGAGGGGTCGCGGGGTTCGAAGGCGCGGCCCCTCACCGGACGTTTACTTCTGGAGCTTGCGCTCCAGCTCTTTCAGACGCGTTTCGAGCGTACGAAGTTTGTCCTGCAGCTCGTCACAGTTCTGCAGGCGTTCGACGCGCGCGCGCCATTCAGGGCCGCTGAAGGTTTCGCCGAGGCGGGCGCCGAGATCGCCGAGGTCCCCGACGCGGATCCGGCTGCCGGGGAAGTCGCGCTCGACGACGCTGGCGACGATGGTCTGGCGCGCGCGTCCGCGGATCACTTCGATGCGGACGCTGTCGCCTTCCTTCTTGTCTTTCAGCGCGCTGCGCAGGTCCCAGGACGACTCGACGTCCTTGCCGTCGACGGCGACGATGATGTCGCCGACGCGCACTCCCGCCTTGTCCGCGGGGCTGCCGTCTTCGATGTCGCCGATGAGAACGCCCGAGTCCTTCGGCGCGCCGAAGTATTCGCGCAGTTCGGGCGTGATGTCGGTGAGCGTCACGCCGAGGAAGGCGCGCTTGCCGGCGAGGAGGCCGTCGAGGTCGACGATGCCCTTTCCGTCGATGAGCTTTCCGTCGCGGATGACGATGGTCTGGCGCCGCGGTTCCGCGAACAGCGACGAGGCGATGGCGGCGAGAATGAAGAGCGTGAGCGTGAGGCGGGTTTTCATGCTGAGGGTTCCTCCGGAATCAATCGAATGTTCTGAGCGATGCGGGCTGTACGGCGGAGTCGAGGTCCATGATCACGCGGGCGCCTTTGTCGTTCTCGAGCACGACCACCGGCTCCGCGTCCCTGGCGCTCTTCTTCACTTCCGCGAGCTCCGCCTGAAGCTGCTGTTGTTCGACGCGCAGCGCTTCGAGGCGCTGGCGATGCCTGTATTGCAGGGTCGCGAGCTGCACGGCCGCGATGAGACACGCCGCCATCGCGAAGGCCGCGGCGACGCGCCACACCAGTGCGGGGCGGCGGACGCTGCTCTCGCGCCTCGCGGCGCGTAGCACGTCAGACTTGAATGCGGGCGATGCCTTCACGCGCGGCAACGCGCGCATGCAGGTGCCCAGTTCCGTTTCGGTCATGTGCAGTTCCTCCAGTCCACCAGGGCGCGAGCTGACGGCGCAGCAGGTCGCGGGCTCGCGAGATCCGCGACTTCACCGTGCCGGTCCGCAGCTCGAGCGCCGTTGCGATCTCGTCGTACGACCACTCTTCGATCTCGAAGAGCACGAGCGGCGCGCGGTACTTCAGGGGCAGTTTTTCGAGTGCGGCGTTGACCTGACGCTGAATCTCGTCGGTGATGAGATTCGCGTCCGGCGCTTCGATCCTGGCCGTGGTGCTCGCATGCAGCCGCGGCAGGAGCACGTTCCACCGCCGCTCGCGCCGGATCTCGCTGACGGTGAGATTCGTGGCGATGCGGAAGAGGTACGGCCCGAGCCGGTCGCGCTCGCGATAGCTGGCCGCGCTGCGATACAGCCGCACGAACGCGTCCTGCGCGATCTCCTCGGCACGATCCCGGGATCGGACGAGGTGCGTGAGGTAGTTGACCAGCGAGTCTTTGTAGCGGTCGACGATCTCGCCGAAGGCGTCTTCGTCGCCCTCTCTCACCCGTTCCATGAGCGCGTCGTCGGTCATCTGTAGTGATGAACGCGCGTGCCCGGAAAAGGTTCCGCACCGGCGGTTGCGCGGTTGCTCCCGCCCGCCCTCACCCCGGTTTTCCCCCAGCCGCGCACCCGTTGCTCCACCTTCGGCGTGCTGTTTTTCGCGAAAGACAGCGCGCGCTTGCGCGCGCGTGGAGGAACGGGTGTGCGTGATGGGGGAAAACCGGGGGAGGGGCGGGCGGGAGCAACCGCGCAACCTATTTCCGCGCGTCTTCCAATTGTTTGATGCGCGACACAATGTCCCGATAGTTGGAATTCATCCCATACACCTCCAGAAACGCCTTCTGCGCGTTGTCGGTGTCGCCGACTTCCTGGTAGGCGGAGCCGAGGTCGTAGAGGAGGCCGACGTGCTCCTCCTCGGTGATCTCTGGCATCTCGAGACCCTTGCGGTACCACTTGATCGCGAGCTGGGGCATGCCCTTCTCGAGGAAGCAGAGGCCGAGCATCGACGCGCACTCGACGGCGCGCTTGGGGTCCTTCGACGCCAGCTGGAACTCGCCGATGGCCTCGTCGATCAGGCCCATCTCCTTGTAGGCGATGCCGAGGTTGTAGTGGGTGTCGTAGTCCTCGCTGTCGAGCTGCTGCTCGACGCCCTTCTTGAACTCCTTGAAGATCTCCTCGAGCGACTGCTCCTCTTCGGAGAGCGAGATCGGCTCCTCATCCTCGGCGAGCTCGGACTCCAGCTCCGCCGCGAGATCGAAGAAGTTGTCCTCGTCGGCAAAGAGATTCTCCTCCTGCACGAGCGACGCGGCCATCAGGGGCGGTGGCTCGGGTGCGGTGGCCGGGGGAGGAGGCGGCGGAGGAGGTATGGGCGTGATCTCCTCGTCGTCATCGGGAATCGCGGACAGCAGCTCGCTCTCGATCTCGTCGCGCGAGAGGATCGGCGGACGCGCTGCCGCCGCGGCGGACGCGGCGGCGAGGGAGGCTGACGCCGCGGCCTGTGCCACTTCGAGATTCTCGCGGCGCGTGGCGAGGTCGCGGTTTCCGGGGAAGCGCGCCTCGAGCGTCTGCAGCTTGCCGCGCGCCTCGTCGAACAGCTCCTGCTCGATGTAGAAGTCGATCTCGCCGATCTCCTCGAGCGGCAGCTCCTCGATGTCGAGCTCCTGCGCGAGCGATTCCACGCCGAAGAACGGCTCCGGCTCAGCGATCGGCTCGGGAATCGGTTCGGGCTCGACGATCGGCTCAGGCTCCAGCAAAGGCTCTGGGGAAAGCTCGATCTCTTCCTCGGCCATTTCCTCGACGGACAGGTCGAATGAAGCCTCGAACGCCGGCTCTTCGGCAGGCAGATCGAACGCGGTCTCCAGCGGCGTCGCCGCCGAGAGATCGAACTCCAGCTCCGGCTCGGGCTCCGGTTCCGGCTCGAGG
>Ga0134123_10001341_pt1 | contig 16048 bp, 17 predicted proteins | sample KB303_FD_96460 | JGI IMG/M metagenome (GOLD analysis project Ga0134123, IMG submission 96460) | Terrestrial soil microbial communities without Nitrogen fertilizer from Kellogg Biological Station, Michigan, USA - KB3-0-3 | ecosystem: Environmental > Terrestrial > Soil > Unclassified ...
GCCACTGATGAGATCGTAGTCACGGTGCGCGGCAAGGGCGGACACGCCGCCATGCCGCACCTCACCGTGGACCCGGTCGTGATCACCGCGCAGGTGATCTCCGCGCTGCAATCCATCGCCAGCCGCAACACTAGTCCGCTCGACTCGATCGTCGTGACGGTGGCCTCGATGGAAACCAGCCAGACCAACGTGTTCAACGTGATCCCGGATTTCGTCAAACTGATCGGCACGGTGCGCACATTCCGTCCCGGGACGCGCGACATGGCCGAAGTCCGCATCGCCGAAATCGTCGCCGGCATTTCGAAGGCGATGGGCGGCAGCGCCGAGATCTCCTACCGGCGCGGCTATCCCTCGACGATCAATTCCGAGCGCGAGGCGCTTTTCGCGGCCAAGGTCGGCGAACGCGTATTCGGCGCGAAAAACGTGTTTACCGACGCCGAGCCGACCATGGGTGGCGAGGACTTCTCGTACATGCTGCAGGCGCGCCCTGGCGCGTACATTTTTCTCGGCCAGGGCGGCGGACCGAACAACTGTTTCCTGCACAACCCCGGCTACGACTTCAACGACGAAGTGATACCCCTCGGTGCCGGCTACCTCGCTGCGCTGGTCGAGGAATCGCTGCCCCTGAAGTAACCGCGGACCTTCGAGGGTGAACCTGCGCGCCCTCCTGGGCCACGATCTGGCGTACAGCTTTCGCCGCTCGCCGGTCGCGATCGCGGCGGCCGTGCTGACCGCGATCTGCGTCGGCGGCGCCCTGCTCGCGCCCTGGCTCGCGCCGCACAACCCTTTCGACTCCGCCTCGCTCGACCTGAACAGCGCCTTTTCGCCGCCCGCATGGACGCCGCATGGCGCGGCGAACTACCCGCTGGGCACCGATGACCAGGGCCGCGACGTGCTCTCCACCATCATGTACGGGGCGCGCATTTCGCTAGGCGTCGGGGCGGCCGCGGTGCTGTTCGCGCTGGTGGTCGGCGTCACGCTGGGGCTGGTCTCGGGATATCTCGGCGGGCGCATCGACGCATTCATCATGCGGGTCGCCGACATCCAGCTGTCCTTTCCCGCGATCCTGATCGCTTTGCTGGTGGATGGCGTCGCGCGCGTCGCCATGCCGGCAGACTCGCACGACCAGATCGCGATCCCCGTGCTGATCCTCGCCATCGGGGTTTCCGGCTGGGTGCAGTACGCGCGCACGGTGCGCGGCTCCACGCTGGTCGAGAAAAACAAGGAATACGTGCAGGCGGCGCGCGTCATTGGCCGGCCGCCGCTCGCGATCATGCTGCGGCACGTGCTGCCTAACGTGACCGGGCCGGTGCTCGTCATCGCGACCATCCATATCGCCACCGCGATCATCACCGAGGCGACGCTCTCCTTCCTGGGGGTCGGCGTTCCGCCCACCCGTCCATCCCTCGGCACGCTGATTCGCATCGGCAACGAATTCCTGCTCTCCGGGGAATGGTGGATCACGGTTTTCCCCGGCATTGCCCTCGTGACGCTCGTGCTGGCGGTTAATCTGCTCGGCGACTGGCTGCGCGACGCCCTGAACCCGAAGCTGCGTTGACGAGGCGGCGGCTGAACGCATGATCCGAGTGAACTCATGATCCTTGAGGTAAAGGACCTGAGCATCGAATTCCGCACGCGCCATGGCACGCTGGTGGCGGTGGACGGAATCTCCTTCTCCATCGCACCGGGCGAAGTGCTCGGCGTGGTCGGGGAGTCAGGCGCCGGAAAATCGCTCACCGGCACGGCCATCATCGGCCTGCTCGAGCCCCCCGGCTGCATCGCCTCGGGCGAGATCCGGCTCGAGGGCGAACGTATCGACAACCTGCCCTACGAGGCCATGCGCCGCATCCGCGGGCGGCGCATCGGCGCGATATTTCAGGACCCCCTCACCTCGCTCAACCCGCTCTATACGGTCGGGGAGCAGCTCGTGGAGACCATTCGAACGCATCTCGATATCGGCGCGACCGAGGCGAAACTGCGGGCAGTGGCGCTGCTGCGTGAAGTGGGCATTCCAGCGCCCGAGGCGCGCATCGATCACTATCCCCACCAGTTCTCCGGCGGCATGCGCCAGCGCGTCGTGATCGCGCTCGCGCTGTGCGCCGAACCCCGCCTGATCATCGCCGACGAGCCCACCACGGCGCTCGACGTGTCGATCCAGGCGCAGATCATCCAGCTGTTGAAACGGCTTGCGCGCGATCACGGTACGGCGGTGATGCTGATCACGCACGACATGGGCGTGATCGCCGAGACGGCGGACCGCGTCGCAGTGATGTATGCGGGCCGCATCGCGGAGATCGGCCCGGTGCGCGAAGTGCTTCGCGCGGCGCGGCACCCCTATACCGCCGGGCTGATGGGCTCGATACCAAAAATCCGGATTGCCTCCGACCGGAGGCGCGCCCCGCTGGTGCAGATAAACGGCGCGATGCCGCGCCTGAACGCGATCCCCGCGGGCTGCGCGTTCAATCCGCGCTGCGACAGGAGTTTCGACCGCTGCAGGGTCGAGCGTCCCGAGCTGCGCCCGGTGGGCGCCAATCTCACCTCCTGCTGGCTCTATGAGTAGCGCGGAACTACTCCGGCTCGAAAACGTGGGGCGCGACTTCGACGTGTCGCGGCCGTGGCTCAACCGCGTCATCGAGGGCGTTCCGCGGCAGCTGCTGCACGCGGTGGATGACGTATCGTTCGCGGTGCGCAAGGGCGAGACACTCGCGCTGGTGGGCGAATCCGGCTGCGGAAAATCCACCATCGCACGCCTCATCGTCGGCCTGTACGCGCCGTCGCGCGGCCGGATCGAATTCGACGGCGTGGAAATCTCGGACCCTTCGGCAAGCGCCGCGACCACGGGCGTGCGCCGGCGCATGCAGATGATTTTTCAGGACCCGTTCGCGAGCCTGAATCCGCGCTGGCGCGTGCACGACATCGTCGCCGAGCCGATCATTGTCTTGAATATCATTGAAAACAAGAACCAAGTCCGTGACCGCGTTGCCGAGCTGCTGACCCAGGTTGGCCTTGCGCCCGAGGATGGGCGGAAATACCCTCATGAATTCTCCGGCGGGCAGCGCCAGCGCATCTCGATCGCGCGCGCCCTCTCCGGACGCCCGGAATTCCTGGTCTGCGACGAACCCACTTCGGCGCTGGACGTTTCGGTGCAGGCGCAGATCCTGAACCTGATGTCCGAGCTTCAGTCGCGGCTCGGCCTGACCTACCTTTTCATCTCGCACAACCTGGCGGTCGTCTCCCATGTCGCCGACCGGATCGGCGTCATGTACCTGGGGCGCCTGGTGGAGATTGCCGATGCCGATGAGCTTTTCGCCCGGCCCAGGCACCCTTATACGCGCATGCTGCTGGATGCCGTTCCGGACCTAGAAATGAGCGGCCGCCAGCGCACGCCCGTCGCTGGCGAAGTGCCAAATCCCCTGTCACCGCCCAGCGGGTGCACTTTCCATCCGCGCTGCCCGCATGCCAATGAGCGATGCAGGACCGAGCGGCCGGAACTGATCTGGCACGGCGCGAAAGCAAGCGCCTGCCATGCGGTGCAAGAAAACAGAATCTAACGTTTGAACAGTCCGCGCACGCTGTCTGTTACGCCGCCGACGCCCTTTTTCGCCGTGTCCGTCAGGCCGCCGGCCGCCTTGCCGATGGCGCCGCCCGCGCCTCCCAGCAGCCCCGAGTAGTCGACGTTCCAGGTCGGGCTGTCGAGCGCGCCGGAGAGCTTCACCGGAACCGTGACGCCGCCGGCGAGCGTAGCCTTCGCCAGATAGTCGATGCCGTTGTGGCCGATGTCCAGGTTGCCCGCGCCGCCGATGCGCAGCAGGGGCGCCTGCGCCTTCAGGTCGTCATTGTGGGCGATGCCGTTCTTGATCGCAAAACTGGCGCTCAGATCCGAGAAGTCCGTCTTCTGGGAAGGATCGTGCTGGGTGGTCTTCGTGGCGAGCGCCGATTTCACGTTGCCCGCGGGATTGTTGAGGTTGATCCCCTTGATCGCGCCTTCCTTCATCTGGATGCGCGCGCTGCCCGCCAGCGCCCGCTTGATGGCAAGCGTCGACGCGCCCGCGGCATTGACGTCGAACGTGATGTCGCCGCGTCCTTCCAGAAGGTCCTTGCGCGCGTAGTCGCGCAGCAGCGGCCCCACGGCCACGCCCTTGATGTCTTCCTTGACGTGGACGCGGTTGCCGTTGGCATCGGCGCTGATGACGCCGCCCATCGTGCCGCCGTAGAGGCTGGCGCTGTGCGGCGAAATCTCGAGCTTGCCGTCGGCGAGCTTGATCTCGGCTTTCACGTTCTCCGCCTTGATACGCAGCGCGGTAAGAGAGCCGATCGCAACCTTGCCGTTCACGGTCTTGCCGCGCAGCACCGCGAGATCGACCGGCTCGTCGCCCTTGCCGTCCTTTTTCTCCGCCGGAATGTATCGGTCCACGTTCAAGCGGTCGATCGCGACGTCGAAGGTCGCCTTCATCGGGGCGAAGTTCGTCAGCTCGACCTTGGCTTTCAGCGTGCCTTCGTCCACCTTGCCGTTGATCGTCGCGCTGAGGTCCTGCTTCGCGAGGTTCGCCTTGACGGAGGCCTCGAGCTTGGCCTTGGCCGAAATCCCCGATACCACCGCGTCCAGATCCAGCGAGACTTTCGGAATATTCAGCGCAGTCGCGGTGCCCTCCATCGCCGCGATCAGGAGCTTCGCATCGATATTGCCCTGCGGTCCCTTGACCTGGTACGAGATCTTCACCTCGGAGCCGGAGGCGCCGGCGCGCGTGACCTCCAGTTTCGGCGCGGAAAACTCCGCCGCCACCGAGCCCTGGTCGTAGCGCCCCTTCAGCTGCGCGTCGAACTTGTCGAAAGCGAACTCGGCCCTGCCCAGGTTGAAGCGCAGTGCGCCCGCCGCCTGCGCGCGCAGGTCCGCCTCGGGCTTCTTGCCCGTGACGTGCGCCGCAAGCGCCACCGCGCCTGGCGTCTGCCCGTCGAGCCGCCCGGTCTTCAAATTCAGCTCGGCGACGTTCAATTCCTGCCCGGTGGCCTCGTCGCGATACGCAATCTGCACCTTCTCCACGTTTACTTCGGCCAGGCGCAGATTGGGCGGCTCTTCCGGCTTCTTGTCCTTGCCCTTGGCCTCCACGAGATCCGAGAAATTCATCGTGCCGTCCTTGCGGCGCACCACGTTGGCCTTCAATCCGGAGAGCTTGAGCGTCTCGACGGCGACCTCGCTGGAAAGCAGCGGCATCACGCGCACCGCGACCTCGGCCGAATCGAGCGACAGGAACAGCTTGTCGCTGCCTGGCTCGCTGATCGAGGTCTTGCCCAGCGCGATGCCGGCGACGGGAAACAGCTTTACCTGCGGCACGCCGTCGATCTTGAGCGTGCGGTTCCTTTCCTTCATGGCACTTTCCAGGCGCCCCTTGACGAATTGCCCGTCCACGATCGCGACCGCCGCACCCAGCGCCACGGCGGCAAGCGCGATGAGTCCCGCGATGCCGAACAGCACGATCTTGATTGCTTTCATGGGGTCACCTTGTCCTTGTTGGCGATGCCGAACGGTACGTGGCCGGTCGCGACATGCTGGCTCGCGGACGCGACATGGCCGCGCTGATCATCGAAGTAGAAGTCGGGCTGGAAGGCCTTCAGGAATTCGCCCTTGTCGAGGCCGCCGAGGAACAGCGCCTCGTCGACCGCGATGTTCCAGTCCATCAGCGTGCGCACGGCGCGTTCATGCGCGGGCGCGCTGCGCGCGGTAACCAGAGCGGTGCGAATGCGCATCGGCACGTCCGTGCCGGAAGCGGCCTGCAGCTGGTGCAGGGCCTCGAGCAGGGGTTTGAACGGTCCCGGCGGCAGCGGCTTGAGCGCGTGCGCCGTCTCGTGCCGGGTGAATGCGTCCAGGCCGTCACGCTGGTAGACGCGCTCGGCCTCGTCCGAAAACAGCACCGCGTCACCGTCAAACGCGATGCGCACCTCCTCGGAATGGCGTCCGCCGGCCTGCGCCGATTCCGGCAGCACGCGCGCGGCCGGGAAACGCGCATCGAGGGCGCCCATCACGTCCTGCTCGTTGGCTGACAGGAACAGGTTCGCCTTCAGCGCGTCCAGGTACCGGTAGGGGCTGCGGCCGCGCGTGAATACGCCGCGCTCCAGCTTCAGGCCGGCGCGCTCGGCGGAGCGGAAAATGCGCAGCCCTGACACCGGATCGTTCTTCGACAGGATCACCACCTCGACCAGTTGCGCATCCCCTGAATTGAACGCGAGGAGCTTTTTTACCAGCCGGAAGGCGACGCCTTCCTTCGCCGGCACGTTCATGCGCGAGTACTGCAGGTCAATATACGCGCGCTCGCCGTGGGCGTCGAAGATCCGGTTTTCCTCCTCGAAATCGAACAGCGCGCGCGAGGAAATCGCGACGACCAGCTTGCCTTCGACCGAGTAGGGCATGGCGTGGGGATTCTACGACTTCCCCGTGCGGGAGGGCTGGAGCGGCCTGCGGGAATCGAACCCGCGGCTCTAGCTTGGGAAGCTAGGGTATTGCCATTATACGAAGGCCGCCTAGATTCAATATTGCCAGACCGTCGCCAGAAAGCAAAAGCCGCGGCGGGCCGCGGCTTTTGGAGATTACGGATCGCGAATGCTGCGCTACTGGATTCTGCGCAGATCCGAGTTCGACAGGGAAGCCATCAGTTCCCAGATCTTCGGCTGCGCGACCGCGACCACCGGCGCATCCGCCGGGCGCATCACGATGGTCAGCGACTTGCGGCTGCGCAGGTCGGTGAACTTGGTGCCGATGACCCGTCCATTGAGGTCGCGGATCACGGCGCCGCCGCGGTTCTGTTCTTCATAGGCGACGATCTCGCCGTTGTCGGCGCGCACCGGCGTGTAGAGCATCACCTGGGCGAGCACTTCGCCGGTCTGATCGTTGCGCAGCATGTCCTTGTAGCCGATGACGTGGCCCTGGTCGTTCCTCAGGCTCTCTTTGCGCATGCTGGCGCCGAAATCGCTCATGGTGGTGCAACCGCCAATGGCGAAACAGGCTGCGAGAATCAGTACTCTTTTGTTCATGGTTCTTCTCCTACAATGCACTCTACGGCAACCACTGTACTCTGGGTGCAAAGATTGTATAGGGAATAGTTCCGATCTTCACGTAAAACCTTAAGTTCGTGAATTAATTACAAATTATTGATTTTATTGAGTTATTTTAAGCGTGATCCAGATCTCCGTGAACGGTTCCACAGAGAAATTTGAAGGCCCGGTGGCGGTCTCGGCCTTGCTTGAGCGCCTGGCCCTGGCCGGCCGCAAGGTCGCCGTCGAACGCAATGGGGAAATCGTGCCGCGCGGCGCGCATGGCAACACGCTGCTCGCCGACGGCGACCGGCTGGAAATCGTGGTCGCGGTGGGCGGAGGCTGAAATGAACGACGTGCTCCGGATCGCCGGCCGGTCTTTCACATCGCGCTTGCTGGTTGGCACCGGCAAGTACAAGGACTTCGCGCAGACGCGCGCCGCGATCGACGCCTCGGGCGCGCAAATCGTGACGGTGGCGATCCGGCGCACCAACATCGGCCAGACCAAGGGCGAGCCTTCCCTGCTCGAGCATCTGCCGCCGTCCAAATTCACCTACCTGCCGAACACGGCCGGCTGCTACAACGCCGCCGACGCGGTGCGCACCCTGCGCCTGGCGCGCGAACTGCTGGACGGCCACGACCTCGTCAAGTTGGAAGTGCTGGGCGACCCGCAATCGCTTTATCCCAACATGCCCGAAACCCTGGTGGCGGCGAAACAACTCGTCGCCGAGGGATTCAAGGTGATGGTGTACTGCTCCGACGATCCAATCCAGGCGAGGATGCTGGAGGATGCGGGCTGCGTCGCGGTCATGCCACTCGCATCGCTCATTGGATCGGGCATGGGCATCCTCAACCCGTGGAACCTGCAGCTGGTCATCGAGCGCGTCGGCGTGCCGGTGCTCGTGGACGCCGGTGTCGGCACGGCGTCGGATGCCGCCATCGCCATGGAACTCGGCTGCGACGGCGTGCTGATGAACACCGCGATCGCCGCGGCGAGGGATCCGGTGCTCATGGCGCAGGCGATGAAGAAAGGAGTCGAAGCCGGACGCGAGGCGTTTCTCGCCGGGCGCATGCCCAAAAAGCTCTACAGCGCGGCGCCCTCCTCGCCGACCGAAGGCACGATCACACCATCGCAGCCGAAAGCGGCTTGAAGCGGGAGATCAGAAGTTACGTCCTGCGCCAGGGCAGGACTACGCCCTCGCAGCAACGCGCGCTGGACGAGTTGTTGCCGCGCTTCGGAATCGTATTTTCGAATTCGCTCCTGAACGCGAAGCAGCTTTTCGCAAGAACCGCGCCCTTGGTTCTCGAAATAGGTTCCGGCATGGGCGAAACCACGGCCGAGATTGCCCGGCAGAACCCGGCGATCGACTTCATCGCCATCGAAGTTCATGGCCCCGGCATCGGCAGCCTGCTGAAGAAGATCGACGCGCTTGAGCTCAGGAACCTTCGCCTCATCCGCCATGACGCGGTGGCGGTACTGGAAACCATGGTTCCCGACGGGCTGCTCGCCGGCATCCATCTGTTCTTTCCGGACCCCTGGCCGAAGAAGCGCCATCACAAGCGCCGCCTCGTGCAGGCGCCGCTTGCGGCGCTCGCCGCGCGCAAACTCGCGCCGGGCGGCTACTTCCACGCCGCCACCGACTGGCCGGAGTATGCGGAGCAGATGGACGCCGTACTATCCGCCGAACCGCTGCTGGAAAAAGCGGCTGGAGAAAAATCCCGTCCCGTCACCAAGTTCGAGCGCCGCGGCATTGGCCTCGGGCACCCGGTGCGCGACCTGCTATTCCTTCGCCGGAAGGAATAGTCCGACCAGGTCGTTGAGGAAGACCCGGCCCCGCTCGGTCGGTTTAATGCGCAGCGCGTTTCGCGTTATGAGCTGCATTCCTTCCGCGGACGCGAGTTGCGATTCGATCAGCGACAGCGGCAGGCCGCAGCGCGCGCTGAACAGGTCCAGCGGGAAACCATCGACCAGGCGCAACGCGTTCAGCATGAATTCGAAAGGCAACTCGCGCGGCGCAATGTCTTTAGTTTCGATTGAAGAATTGTTCTTCAAATATTCGCGCGGCTGCTTGGGTTGTTCATGCCGCGTGACTCGGTCAGCGAAACTCAGCTTGCCGTGCGCGCCGGCGCCGATGCCGACGTAGTCGCCGAATTCCCAGTAGTTCAGGTTATGCCTGCATCTATGCGCCGGCCTGGCAAACGCCGAGGTTTCATAGTGCTCGAAGCCGGCGGCGTGGAGCGCCTGTTCTGCCATCGTTTGCATGTCCGCGCAGGCATCATGGTCCGGCAGCGGCGGTGGCTTCGAGAAAAACACCGTGTTCGGCTCGATCGTCAGCTGGTAGGCCGACAGGTGCGGCGTTCCCATGGCCGTGCCCTCCTCGATATCGGCGCGCGCCATTGCCAGCGTCTGTCCCGGCAGCCCGTACATGAGATCCAGATTCACGTTGCCGAAGATGTCCAGCGCCATGCCAAGGGCGCGGCGCGCCTCGGCGGCCGAGTGAATGCGGCCGAGCTTCGCGAGCATCGCGTCATCGAAGCTCTGCACGCCGACCGACAACCGGTTTACTCCGGCGTCGCGATACCCCTTGAAGCGCTGCGCTTCAGCAGCGCCCGGATTTGCCTCCATGGTGATTTCCGCGCCGGGTTCCAGCGGCACGCGTGCCCGCACGGCGGACAGGAGTGCATCGATCTGTGCCGCGGGGAACAGGCTCGGCGTGCCCCCGCCAATGAAGATGCTGGTCAGGCGCCGTCCCCAGATGGACGGCAGCATGGCCTCGAGGTCGCGGATCAGCGCTGATACGTACTCCTGGAAGGGAAGCTCCCCCTGCTTCTCGTGGGAATTGAAATCGCAGTACGGGCATTTCTTCACGCACCAGGGCAGATGCACGTAGAGCGAAAGCGGCGGCAGCGCGGTGAAATGCGGCTTGCGCAAGTCTCGAAGGACGGCGCTCATGGCTCACGCCGCAGCAGCTCAAGCAGCTTTGCCAGCGCCTGGCCGCGGTGGCTGAGGCGGTTCTTTTCCGCCGGAGCGAGCTCGGCCGCGGTTTTCTCCATCCCCAGCGGCAGGAAAAGCGGGTCGTAGCCGAATCCGCCGCCGCCCCGGGGCACGCGCGCGATGCTGCCGCGCCACTGTGCGCGCGCGACAAGCGGTTGCAAGTCGCCGGGTCCGCGCATCAGCACCATCACGCACTCGTAGTGCGCGCTGCGGTCGTCGAACCTGCCGAGCTCCGTGAGCAGCTTGCCGTTGTTGCGCGCGTCGCGCTCGGCGCGGTTGCCTTCGCTGCCCGCGTAGTAGGCCGAATGCACGCCCGGCGCGCCGTCCAGCGCGTCAACGCACAGGCCGGAATCGTCGGCGAGCGCCGGCAGGCGCGTCGCGAAGCAGACGTGTCGCGCCTTTGCCATGGCGTTCTCAAGGAAACTGTCGTGCGGCTCTTCGGCCTCTGTGATGCCGAGTTCCACCTGCGTGACCACGCGGGTGCCGAGGGGCGCGAGCAGCTGCTCTATCTCGGTTTTTTTCCCTGGATTGCCGGAAGCAAGGACGATGCTTTTCACAAACCTAGCGCACGGCGCTGGTGCGCCACCAGCTCCGCGATGCCGCGCGCGGCGAGGCCGAGCAGCTTGTCAAGTTCGTCGCGCGCGAAGGGTTCGCCTTCCGCGGTGCCCTGCACTTCAACGAAGCGCCCGCCGCCGGTCATCACCACGTTCATGTCGTTATGGCAGGCCGAATCTTCCGGGTAGTCCAGATCCAGCACCGGCTCGCCCTTGTACACGCCCACCGATACCGCGGCGACGAACTCCTTCACCGGCAGCCCGGCGATCATGCCCTTGCCGCGCATCCACGTGAGCGCGTCGTGCACCGCGACGAAGGAACCGGTGATCGCGGCGGTGCGCGTACCGCCATCGGCCTGCAGCACATCGCAGTCGATGTGAATGGTGTGCTCGCCCAGCGCCGGAAGGTCGATCACTGCCCTGAGGGCGCGTCCGATGAGGCGCTGGATCTCCTGGGTCCGGCCCGATTGCTTGCCGCGCGCCGCCTCGCGCTCGCCGCGGGTATGCGTCGCACGCGGCAGCATGCCGTACTCGGCGGTCACCCAGCCGCGGCCTGCGCCGCGCAGGAAACCGGGCACCTTCGCCTCCACACTGGCCGTGCACAGGACCTTCGTGTCGCCGAACTCCACCAGCACGGAGCCTTCGGCGTGACGCGTATAGCCGCGCGCGATGCGCACCGTCCGCAGTTCCTCCGGCTTCCTGCCACTGGGCCTCATCCTTCGGGTCTCATTTCTTCCCGGGCTCCTGTTTCGTCAGTGCCTTCTTGATTTCCGCAATCTGCCGTTCCATGTCGGCGTCGCTCATGCGCATGAAATCCGGGTCTGTCGTTTTGAAATCACGCACGTCCGTCTGCGTATCGCCCATCGGCACCGTGAGCGGCTCCTCGGGAGCGGGCACCGCCTTGTCATGCCACTCGATCGCCAGCACCGAAATGTTGTCGCAGCGCGGGCCGGCGCGGGTTTCCGAGAGGGCGATCAGTTCCGGAAAAGCCTTCTTCATGTCCTTGCCGAGCAACCCGGTCAGCAGGTGGCGCTGCGTCAGCGGTCCCCAGAATCCGTCGGAGCAGAGCAGCACGATGTCCTTCTGCGCAAGGCGCGCGTGCGCCGTCGGCTCGACGCGCGGCGCACGCGGTCCGCCCAGGCACTGCAACAGCTTGTTGCGGTCCGGATGCGTCGCCGCCGCCTCCTCGCGGATCCTGCCGGCGTCGATCAGCATCTGCACCGGTGTGTGATCGCGCGTGCGCGTCACGATGCGCCCGTCGCGGATGATGTACAGCCGGGAATCGCCGACGAAAGACCAGAACGCGTAGCCGTCCTGCACCAGGCAGGCGACCACGGTAGTGCGCGGCGTGTTCGACTGGTCCTCCGCGAGACCCTGCCGCTGCGTCTGGTGCAGGATCATGGCGTGCGCGCGGCCGATGGTGCGGAACACGAAGTTGTCTGGATCCGCGACCTTCGGCTTCGCCTCGTTTTGAAATGCGCTGCCCAGGCAATCGACCGCGATCTGCGCCGCGACATCGCCGTGCGCATGGCCGCCCATGCCGTCGGCCACCACCAGGAACAGCGCATCCTTGGTGTGCCAATGCGCGATGCGGTCCTGCTGGTAGGGCCGCTTGCCGATGCGCGTGTCCTGGAAAATCGTATATTTCACAGGCTGGTCTTCGCTCCGCTGTAGTTCAACCCTTCGCGATCAGCGCTTCATCTTGCGCAGGATCGCATCCTTCCATTGGTCCAGAATCGGCGCCTCGCCCCGGAACCCGGGCTCCTTCTCCCCGAGCAATGCCTTTTGCAGCGCAAATACGCTCTGCGGGCGCTCCATGTGGTCCAGGCGCAGGCACCAGTCTATGGTGTCCAGCAGGTCTACGGAATACTTCCCGGCCCAGCCCTTGCGGGCACTGGTCATCCTGTCTTTTTCCATGCGTTGCGTCGCCACGGGCGGGCCCGCGCCGGCGAGGCAGGCGTACATCGAGGCGCCGATGGAGTAGATGTCGCTCCAGGGGCCCAGTTTGTCGCGCTCCCTGTGATGCTCGGGGGAGGCGAACCCGGGCGTATACATCGGCGGCAGCTTGAGGGCGTCCACGGTGAGGGTCTGGCGCGCAGCGCCGAAATCGATCAGCACCGGGTTGCCGTCGTTGCGCACGTAGATGTTGCCCGGCTTGATATCGAGGTGCAGCAGCTTGTTGGAATGCACTTCGCGCAAGCCGTTGAGCAGCTGCACGAAGGTGTTGCACAGCCAGTCTTCCTTGATCGTGCCGCTTCTCTTCTGGATATGCTCCTGCAGCGTGCGCCCCCGCTCGTAGCGCATGACGAGGTACACCGTCTCATTGGCGCGGAAGAAATTGTTGACGCGCACGACGTTCGGGTGCGACAGGGTCGCCAGCGCGCGGCCTTCCTCGAAGAAACATTTGAGCCCGTAGCGGAATGACGAAAGATTTTCCTCCGGCACCACGGGCACCGGGTTGTCCTTGGTGCGCAGCGCGAGTGTCGCCGGCAGATACTCCTTGACCGCCACCGGCGTTTCATTCTCGTCGTGCGCGAGGTAGACGAACGAGAATCCGCCCGACGCAAGCAGGCGCAGAATCCGGTAATTTTCGAGTTGAAAGCCTTCCGGTAACGGCTGGTTGGCTTGAGAGGACATCTACCCTATGATACCTGCATCCCCATGGTCCATAGCATGACCGGCTACGCCGTCGCGAGTGCCGATACGCCGCGCGGCGCGTTGACGCTCGAGCTGCGCTCGGTGAATTCGCGCTTTCTCGACTTGCAGTTCCGCGTCGCCGAGGAACTGCGGGCGGCCGAGCCGCTGCTGCGCGAGCGCATCGCGGCGCGCATCGCCCGGGGAAAAGTCGACTGCCGTCTCACGCTGGGAAACGCCGTTGCCCAGGCGCGGCAAGGACTCAACCTCCAGGCGATCCAGGAACTGCGCGCCCTGGCGACGGAGGCCGAAAGGGCGTTTCCCGGCATCGCGCCGTTGCGAACCACCGATGTGTTGCGCTGGCCCGGCGTGCTCGCCGAGCCCGCCGCGGACGAGGAACGCACGCGCGGCGCGCTGAATGAAGTTTGCCGGAAGGCGCTGGACGAGTTGTGCGCGGCGCGCGGTCGCGAGGGCGCCAAGCTGGCGGCGATCCTGCTCAGCCGCGTCGCCGAAATGCGCAAGCTGCTGGCCGAAGTGGCGCCGCTCGTGCCCGAGGCCGTGGCGGCCTACCGCGAAAGGATCGCCGAGCGGCTGCGCGAAGTGCTCGGCAGCGGCGACGAAGATAGAACGCGCGCCGAAGTCGCGCTGTTCGCGGCCAAGAGCGACGTTGACGAGGAGATCACCCGCCTCGCCACGCACCTGGACGAAGTCGAGCGTGTGCTGGCGAAGGGCGGTGCAGCCGGCAAGCGCCTGGATTTCCTGGCCCAGGAGCTCAATCGCGAGGCGAACACGCTCGCCTCGAAAGCCGCCGGACTCAAGATCGCCGATTGCGCGCTGGAGCTGAAGCTGCTGATCGAGCAGATTCGCGAACAGGTGCAGAACATCGAATGAGCGGCGTGCTTTTCGTGGTCACGGCGCCCTCGGGCGCGGGCAAGAGCTCGCTGATCGATGCGCTGCTCAAGGAAGACCCGCACCTGCGGCTCTCGGTGTCCTACACCACGCGCGCGCCGCGGCCGGGCGAGGTGAACGGCCGCGAGTACCATTTTGTGGACGAGAAGACCTTTCTCGCGATGCTCGAACGCGGCGAATTCCTGGAAAGCGCGCAGGTGCACGGCAACCGCTACGGCACCTCGCAGGCGGTGATCCGTGAGGCGCTGGCGCGCGGCCAGGACCTGGTGCTGGAGATCGACTGGCAGGGCGCCCAGCAGGTGCGCAGGCTGTACCCGTCCTGCGTCGGCGTTTTCATCCTGCCGCCGTCGGTCGCGGAACTCGAGCGGCGCATGCGCGCCCGCGGCCAGGACAGCGACGAGGTGATCCGGCGCCGCATGGCGAGCGCCGAAGAGGAAATCTCGCACTCCGCGGAGTTCAACTACGCTATAATTAACAAAGACTTCGACGAGGCCAAGCGCGATTTGCAGGCCATCATCCGCGTCGAGCGCCTGAAACCCAGAAATTAGAGAACCGGAAGAGAGACCATGGCCCGCATTACCGTTGACGATTGCCTCAAGCGCATCCCGAACCGTTTCCAGCTCACGCTGACGGCCACCTACCGCGCGCGCCAGCTCAGTTCCGGCGCGTCGCCGCTGGTCGAGCCGAACCGCGACAAATTCACCGTGATCGCGCTGCGCGAGATTTCGGTCGGCAAGATCGGCGTTGAAGTCCTGCGCCGCAACCAGACGCCGCCGGCCATGGCCGCGGTGCCTGCCGCGCCCGTAGCGCCGCCAGCCACCGAGGCATAGGCATACCGCAGCCTGGCGGGGGGCCAGGCAAGGAAATCGGGGTCAGATCCCGATTTCCAGTTCGCGGGGCTACACTCCCCCAATGGCCGCCGTTCCAGTACTTGACGAGAGCCGCTTCGGTTATCTGAAGCCGACGGACGTTGCGCGCCTGGCGGAGGCCTATCGCTTCTCCGGCGCCGCGCACGCCGGCCAGACGCGCCAGTCCGGCGAACCCTACGTTTCGCATCCGCTCGCCGTGGCCGAGATACTCGCCGGCTGGCGCCTGGACGGGCAGGCGCTGGTGGCGGCATTGCTGCACGACGTGATGGAGGACACCTCGGTCACCAAGGCCGAGATCTCGGATACGTTCGGCAAACCCGTCGCCGACCTGGTGGACGGCGTTTCCAAGCTCGACAAGATCGAATTCCAGTCGGCCGAGGACGCACAGGCGGAGAATTTCCGCAAGATGCTGCTCGCGATGGCGCGCGACGTGCGCGTCATCCTGATCAAGCTCGCCGACCGCCTGCACAACATGCGCACGCTGGAGGCGGTCGCGCCCGCCAAACGCCGCCGCGTGGCGCGCGAGACCATGGAAATCTACGCGCCGATCGCCAACCGGCTGGGCCTCAACGAACTGTTCCACGAACTGCAGGAACTCGCGTTTTCGCACACCCATCCGTTGCGCTACAAGGTCCTGTACAAGGCCACGCGCGCGGCGCGCGGCAACCGCCGCGAGGTGGTCGGCAAGATCGAGGCGGCGATCAAGGCGCGGCTCGCCGAAGCCGGCGTTCCCGCCGCGATCACCGGGAGGGAGAAGCACATCTACTCGATCTATCGCAAGATGATCGAGAAGCACCTCTCGTTCTCCGAGGTGCACGACATCTATGGTTTTCGCGTGGTGGTGAAGGATGCTCCCACCTGTTACCTCGCGCTTGGCGTGCTGCACGGCCTGTACAAGCCGGTCCCCGGCAAATTCAAGGACTACATCGCGATCCCGAAGGCGAACGGCTACCAGTCTCTGCACACCGCGCTCATCGGCCCCTACGGCGTGCCGGTCGAGATCCAGTTGCGCACCGAGGAAATGCACCGCCTGGCCGAAGCCGGCGTCGCCTCGCACTGGA
>Ga0134123_10001343_pt1 | contig 16016 bp, 12 predicted proteins | sample KB303_FD_96460 | JGI IMG/M metagenome (GOLD analysis project Ga0134123, IMG submission 96460) | Terrestrial soil microbial communities without Nitrogen fertilizer from Kellogg Biological Station, Michigan, USA - KB3-0-3 | ecosystem: Environmental > Terrestrial > Soil > Unclassified ...
CCGTGGCGAGTACGGGACGCCTGATCGAAATATCGGATAAGACCATGGCGAAACCTCTGCTAAGTATGCGGCGGGTTAACCGGCTTTCTTTTCAGGCAGGGCTTTGCCTTTTTCCTGCGCGGGTGCTCCGCCGGGGGCAGCCGGCGCGGGCGCGGCCATTACCATTACCGGGGCACCGTCACGCAGCTTGATCTGACCTTCGGTCACGACGGTATCCGCGGCATTGAGCCCCTGGACGATCTCCACCCGCCCAGGCTGGCGATTGCCGATCTGGACCTTGGTCAGTGCGGCCTTGCCTTCGACCACCCGGAAGACAAAGTTGTCCTGACCTTGCGGCCAGATCGCCTGTTCCGGAACGATGATCGCATTCGGCCTGTTGGCGAGAGTAACCGCAACCCGCACGAACATGCCGGGCTTCAGTTTGTTGCCCTTGTTCGGGATGCGCGCACGCATGAGGATGGTGCGGGTCTGTTCGTCGATCACCGGCTCCACCGCATAGATGCGTCCGCGAAACTCCTCGCCAGGATAGGCGTCGAGCCGGACCGAAATTTCCTGATTGGACCCGACCTTGGACATGTACAACTCGGGTATGCGGAAATCCGCCTTGATGGTGCCGATGCTCTCGAGACGGACGATGTCGGTACCCGCCTTCACGTAGGCACCGGGGCTGATCATGCGCAAGCCGACGGTACCGGAGAAAGGCGCGCGGATCACCGTTTTCGCCACCCGCGACTCGGCTTCGGCAAGGTGTGCCTTCAGGCGGTCAACGGCACCGAGCTGCACATCGAGCGCGTCCTTGCTGATGAAGTTCTGCTGGTGCAGTTCGCGGGTACGCGCCAGGCGCTGCTCTTCGGTCTTGAGGTCGGCACGGACCGCCGCGGCCTGTGCGTCGTACTCGGAATTGTCTATGGAGACCAGGCGGGTTCCGGCGGAAACGGCCTGTCCTTCCTGAAAATGCAGACTGACGACACGGCCGTCGATCTCCGGGCGGATGATTACCGATTCTTCGGCCAGCAGCGATCCGACCGCGGACACTTCATCCGACACTTTGCCTACTTCGACCGGCACGGCTCTTACCGGCAGGCCCATCGGCGGCTTTGCTGCCTGGCCAGCCGGGGGCGCCGCGGGCTTGGCCGCATCGGCCTTTTGTCCCTCGGCCTTCTGTTCGGGCTTTTGTCCGGCAGTCGCACCGTTCTTGGAATTGCACCCGGCGGCTAGCAGCGCTGCAGTGACCAGCGCCGTGAGAATGGCTACATTACGGATGATCGGCGTATGCACTTGCTTACCTCTAAACTCTGGTCGATGGCGCGAATACAGCCGGTTTCGACTGGTGGAGAAAAAATATCGCCAGCGGCAACTTCCCGCTGGCATGCGACCGCCGGGGGCGGCTGTTTTCCGGTACGTAGCGGCCCGCTGGGGGGCCTATTTTGCTGACCGACGGGTCATTTATTTCTCAACATCATAACCGAGTTTTATTGGCCCCACCATGAGAATCTCGCTGGATGCGCTGTTGGTGCTGGACTCGATCGCACGCAATGGCAGCTTCGCCGCGGCGGGCGAAGAACTGCACCGGGTCCCCTCGGCGATAACCTATACCATCCAGAAGCTCGAACAGGATCTGGAAGTAAAGCTTTTCGACCGCAGCGGCCACCGCGCAAAGTTGACCGAAGCCGGAGAGGAGCTGTTGCGCGAAGGCCGCCATCTGCTGCGCAGCGCCACCGACCTGGAGTGCCGGGTAAAGCGCGTCGCTACAGGGTGGGAAACCGAATTGCGCATCGCGGTGGACGAAATCATTCCGATCGAGCGCCTGTTCCCGGTTCTGAAAGATTTTTATAGGGAAGGTTCCGGCACGCGCATCAAGATCACGGCCGAAATCCTCGGGGGGTGCTGGGACGCATTGATAACCGGGCGCGCCGACATGGTGATCGGGGCGCCCGGCGAAGCGCCCCCTGAAGGGTCGCTGGCGGTGGAACCGATGGGACAGTTCGAGTTCATCTTCGTGACCTCGCCCGACCACCCGCTCGCGGCGGCACCGGAACCGCTCTCCGCGCAGGACATCATGCAGTTCCGTGCCGTGTCGGCGGCCGATACCTCGCGCAACCTGCCGCCTCGCACCTCGGGATTGCTGGACGGGCAGGATGCGCTTACCGTTCCGACCATGCGCGCGAAAATGGCCGCCCACATTGCCGGACTCGGTGCCGGTTATCTGCCGCTCGCCTGGGCCGCGCCGCACATTGCCGGCGGGCGGCTCGTCAGAAAGCAGGTGGAGGGAACGAAATCATTGACCAATCTGTACCTTGCCTGGCACCCGCGGCAGGCCGGCAAGGCGCTCAAGTGGTTCCTCGACCGGCTGCGGGACAAACGGGTCCAGCAATACGTCCTGGGTGAAGCGGGCACTTATCCGCTAAGCGGGAGCTGACGTCTTGCCGCCGCGCGGCGGCCTTACGCGCGTCAGGACTGTGCGCTTTGCGCGGCTTCGTCCGCCGCGATGGTGCGGTGAACTTCCGCCATGTCCAGTTCCTGCACCTTCTTGATGGTTGATTCGAGCGCAGAAGCGGGCAGCGCGCCGGGTTGGGATAACAGCAACACCTTTTCGCGGAATACCATCAACGTGGGGATGGAACGGATCTCGAAGTGACCCGCGAGCTCGGGTTCCTCTTCGGTATTTACTTTCGCGAACACGATGTCCGGATATTTCTCGGAGGTAGCCTCGAATGTCGGCGCAAAGGCACGGCATGGGCCGCACCACGGCGCCCAGAAGTCCACGACCACCGTGTCGTTGCCGGTCACCACTTTTTCGAAGTTTTCTTTGGTTAAAACCACTGTGCTCATCACTAAATCCTCCTGGCCCGTCAGTTTAACCGCTTCATAGGACCGGGTCGCGCCGATCATCGATGAATCGCATCTTCGCGCGGTGCGAACCGGCCGAATTGAAGCAAGATGGTGGGCAGGATCAGAAGATTCAAGAGCGTCGAAGTGGCCAGCCCGCCGACGATGATCGTCGCCATCGGGCCCTCGATTTCGCGACCCGGTTCGCCGCTGCCCAAGGCAAGCGGCATGAGCCCGAGTGCAGTGACCAGCGCGGTCATCAGGATCGATGGCAAACGCTCGCCGGCGCCGCGCAGCGCTGTTTCGAGGTTCCACGGCAACCGCTCGACTTCCACCAGTTGCTGATAGTGGGATACCAGCATGATGGAGTTGCGCAGCGTGATGCCGAACAGCGTGACGAATCCCACCAGCGAACCCAGCGACATCCAGCCGCCTCCGGCAAATACCGCGATCACGCCGCCGATCAGTGCAAAGGGCAGGTTGACGAAAGCGAGCAGCAGGTTGTGCAGATTGTTGAAGGCGATATAGAGCAGCAGGAAAATTCCCACACTCGCCAGCGCGGAGTGCACGATCAGGTCCGAGCGCGCCTGCGCCTGTGCGCGGGCGGTGCCCGCGTATGCCGCATAGTTGCCTTCCGACAGTTTTACCTTCGACTCGACGTGGACACGCGCTTCGCGCTCGAACTCCGCAATGTCACGCCCCACCACATTGGCGGTTACGGTCTGGATGCGGCGGCCCCCGGAGTGCAGGACTTTGGAGCGACCGCCGGTCATTTCGATTGTGGCCACGTCCGCGAGCCGGATCAGGCGCCCGTCAGGGTTGCGCAGGGGCAGCGCGCCGACCTCGCTGATGCGGTTGCGATGCTGCGGGTCCAGCAGCACCACCAGGTCCACCGCGCGGCCGCCGCGATAGATCTGTGCAACGCGCACGCCTTCGTACGCCGCCTGCACCGCATCCAGCACGGTCAGTGGCTGCAGTCCCAGGGCGGCAATTCGTTCGTGATGCAACCGCACCGACAAATGCGGGGTGCCGGGTGGCGCCTGGATCTGCACGTCGCGTGCCCCGGCCACGGAGGCGAGCGAATGCGCGATCGCCAGCGCATCCCGGTCCAGCGCATCGAGAGAAGAACCGTAGATATTCACGACGAACGGTGCGGCATAACCGGTGATGGTTTCCTCGATGCGCTCGGTAAGAAACGTATTGACGGCGAAGCTCACGCCCGGAAAGGCGCCGCTGCGTTCACCGGAAAGCGTCGTGCGGATTTCTCGCAGGATGCGAGCCTGGTCTTCGCCGGGCAGCGCGCCGATCTCGATTTCGAATTCGCTGTAGTGCGTGCCGAAAGTGTCGGCGCCATTTTTCGAGCGCCCGACCCATTGCGCCACCGATTGCACGCCTTCAATAGAGCCGATCGACCGCGAAACTTTCTGGCCGATGCGCAGCGACTCCTCTTCCGAAGTGCCCGGCACCGCGGACATGTGCATGATGTAGTGGCCTTCACGCAGCGCCGGGATGAACTCCCCGGAGAACAGAGGCAGCATGCCGACACCGATCGCGATTAACACTCCGGTAGTGCCCATCACGCGGCCCGGGTAGCGTTCGATACGCCGCAGCAGGCCAAGGTAGCGCGGCTTGAGCCATTTCACGAACGGCGGATCGCCGGCCTTGAGTTCCGCGCGCGCCAGCAGCAGATAGCACAGCGCGGGAGTGAGCGTCACCGCCACCACCAGCGAGGCTAGGATCGACAGGATGTACGCGAGTCCAAGCGGCGCAAACAGCTTTCCCGCCACTCCGCCGAGCGTGAGCAGGGGCACGAATACCAGCGCCACGATGAAGGTCGCGTAGACCACGGAACTTCGCACCTCCACCGAAGCACCCAGCACCACCTCCCACGCCGGCCTCGGCTGGGCAGCCGTCCGATTCAGGCGCAATCGCCGGAAGATATTCTCGGTGTCGATGATCGCATCGTCCACGACTTCACCGAGCGCGATCGCCAAACCGCCCATCACCATGATGTTGAGGCCGATGCCGAAGTAGTCGAGCACCAATACGGCTGTAAGCAGCGACAGCGGAATGGCGGTAGCACAGATGAACGCGGTGCGGCCGTTGAACAGGAACAGGAACAACACCACGATCACCAGGATCGCGCCGATGAGGATGTCGCGTTGAACGTTGCGAACCGCGGTTTCGATGAAGTTGGCCGGCCGGAACAGATTCGCATGCAAGCGCACCTGATCCGTATCCAGCAGCGGTTTCAGTTCTGCCAGCGCGGCTTCCAGATCCTGGGTCACTGCATGGGTATTGGCGCCGAGCTGGCCCTGGATCATCAGGAACACGCCCGGCTTGCCGTCGATCGCGGCGGCGCCGATCGACGGCGCGGCACTCTCGGTAACTTGCGCGACGTCGCCGATGCGGATCGCACGCCCGTCGCGATAAACCAGGATCGTGCGGGCGACGTCCGACAGGGCGCCGGGTTGCGCATCCGTCTGCACCATGATGTGCTGGTTCGGCGTCTTGATGAAACCAGTGCCCGCAACGCCGGTGGCCGAGCGCGCCGCCGCAACCACGTCTTCCAGCGAGAGGCCGTAACGGCGCACCCGGTCCGGGTCGACCTGCACCTGCCATTGCATCACGTCGCCACCGAACACGTTGACTTCCGCGACGCCGTGCACCGCCAGTAGATGTGGACGGATGGTCCAGTCCACCAGGGTGCGCAATTCCATCAGGGTGCGGCGCTCGGAGGTTACGCCGATGCCGAGCACGGTGCTGGCGGAAGACGTCAGCGGCGTCATCGCCGGCACGACGCCTTTAGGCAGTTGGGTAAGGAGCGCCGAGAGGCGCTCGCCGACCACCTGGCGGTTGAGGTAAACATCGGCGCCGTCACGGAAGAATATGTGCACGACTGACAGGCCGGGGATCGACTGCGAGCGCAGGCTTTCCAGTCCCGACGCGCCGGACAGTGCAGTCTCGATCGGCTGCGAGACCAGGATCTCGACCAGCTCGGCCGACAGACCTGGCGCTTCGGTCTGGATGACCACCTGCGCAGGCGAGAATTCCGGGAATACGTCCAGGTGCGCGCGCGACAGCGTGAACAGTCCGTAGGCAACGATGGTCAGCGCCAGCGCGACGATCACGCCGGCGTAGCGAATGGACTGACGGACGATGAACGAGATCACCTCACCCCCCGCCCTCTCCAGTGAACTGGAGAGGGAGCTCTTGGCTGTTCATCACCCTGTCCGCCCTCTGGGGGGAGAGGGCTGAGGTGAGGTAGGTAATTCAGTCTTCATTTTAGTTGCGACCTAACCTTGGTTTCGCAAAGGTCAGTCTCCACTGAAACGAGGACTAGCCGATTCACCGCAATTTTCATTTTAGTTGCGACATAACCTTGGCTTCGCAAAGGTTAGTCTCCACTGAAATGGGGACTAGCCGATTCACGGCAATTTTTCATTTTAGTTTCGACATAACCTTGGCTTCGCAAAGGTTAGTCTCCACTGAAATGAAGACTGACCGCGCGGCGTTCATTTTAGTTGCGACATAACCTTGGCATTCGCAAAGGTTAGTCTCCACTGAAACGAGGACGAGCCGATTCACGGCTAATCCTCGTTTTCATTTCTGATCTGGTATTTCAGTTCCTCGGACAGCAGCAACTGGGCGCCGCTGATCACGACCTCGTCGCCCGCCTGGAAGCCTGTGGAATTGAACCAGCCGCCGTCGATCTCTTCCGCCGTGGCCACTTCGTGGCGTGCAAAAGTCTGCTCGTCCTGCTTCAGGTAAGCCCACGCCTTGCCGGCGTGCCAGACCACCGCTTGTCCGGGCACGATGATGCCGGCAACAGGCTTCCCGCCCAACCCGACTCGCGCCGCCACGCGCATGCCGGCGCGGAAGCCGGCGCCGTCCACCACATAGAAATAGGTCTCTCCTGGCAGTGACGGGTCTGCTTGCGGAGAATCGGCGATGAACCGTGCCAGGCGTGCATTCTCACGCGCCATCGCGGGCGCTACCAAAATCCTTCCGCGCGCCGCCGATTTCGGCAGATCGTAAGGGAGCACCAGCTGGAGCAGGAAGGCACGTTGCTGCAGCAGCGCATCCAGCATTGGCGAGCCGGTATTGGCTGCCCATTCAGTGATTGCATCGCCCCAGGTGCTTCGCATCGCGTCGCGGATGCTGGCCGCGCCCTGCTCCGCCGCGGCCTGACGTGCAAGCTCGGTGCGATAGCGTGCCTCGGCCAATTTCAGCGCCTGATCCGAAACGTTGCGGTCGTCCCGATGCAGCATTTCCATGCGCTGGTACTCGGATTCCGCCGCCGCCACTCCCACGCGCAACGCGCGCGCCTCCGCGGCCGCCGCCAGGTATCGTCCACGCAACTCCGCCAGCGGCTGTAGATTCATGACCATCCCGTACACCTCGGTCGCCGCGTCGCTCTTGCCGGCTTTCAGCAATTGCGTTGCGATGCCGCTGGCCTTCTGGCTTTCGATCGGGACGCGCACGACCGCGCGGCCCGCGTCGATGCCCGCGGCGGACCTGGTCTGGATTTCATCCTCGTGTCCGGCCGGCCCGCCGCGCAACTCATCACGCGCGAAATAGATCAGAGTCCACGACAGCACCGCGATGATGACCGCCATCACCGCGATGATCGCGTGACTAGCACTGAATTTCATTGTCTCGGGCCCTCTTGCAAAGGCGCCGCCGGCGCGCCCGGCACCGACTCGAAATCGCCGAATAACGGCCGTTGCACCGCCTCCTCGAGCTGTGCAAGCGATTGCCGGACCTCTGTCTGCGCCGCGTGGAGAGCTGCGCGCGTCGCCAGGGTTTCAAGCTGCGCCGCCACACGCTGCAGGCGGTCGGCGGCCCCCGCATCGAACTGCCGCGCGACCCGGGTTTCCTGCTCCTGCTGAATGCGGGCTTGCTGAAGCGCCGCGGCCATGCGATCGCGCGCAAGCCGGACCTGTACTGCGGCCCGCTCGGTCTCCGCGATGGCCGCGGTCTGCACCGCCATGAACACCTGTGCGGCAAGCTCGCGCCTTGCCTCTGCTTCGCGCAGGGCCGCGGTCGCGCGCGCGGCCGACGGAACCGACAACCCCACTGCCAGAGACCAGACATTGTCCCCCTGGTCCCAGGCGTAACCGGGTCCGAGCAGGATATCGGGGTTCTGGGACGCGACCGCCAGTTTCACTTCGGCATCCGCAGCACCGAACTCGAGCAGTTTGCGATGCACGTCCAGGCGGTTGCGCAATGCCAGGCCACGCAATTCGCTGTCGCTTGCCGCGAATCGTCCGGTTTCGACATCGGGAAAACCCAGCTTCATGTCGCGTACCACCTGCAGCGGCAAACCCAGTGCCGAGGCCAGTTCGCCGAGCGCGCGCTGCTGGCGCGAGGCACCTTCATCGCGCGCCGCCTCGAGCTGCGCAACCGCGATGCGCTCCGCGCCGAGGTCGCGCGCCGACAGCAACCCTGCTTCCACCCGTCGCGCCACCAGCGCAAGCATCTCCCTTCGCGCCGCCAGCTGCGCCTCGATCAGTTCGACGCTCGACCGGCTTGCCTGCAGATCGAGCAAGCGGTCCCGCACCCGCGCCCGCACCTGCCAGCCCGCCAGCGCGATGTCGGTGTCCGCGGCATCGGCGAGAAATTCGCCGCGCTCGACCCGCGCAGCGCGCTTGCCCTGTGCCACCAACGGGATTTCCAGCTCCAGACCAAGGCTCCATGGTCCGCTGTCCTCGGGCAGTGTCCGGCTGTGATACTCGGGCTTCACCCGCGCTAACAGTGCCTGCGGTTGCGTTGCAGAAGCAAGTTCTGCCCGCGTAACCGCTGCGCGCGCCCGCGCAATCCGCATGTCCGGATGAAAGTACAGCGCCGTCAGAGTCAGTTCGCGCAATCCCCATTCCGCGGGCGGCCACGCGGACCCGGAATAGCTGTTGGCGACAGCGAAGCTCTTCAGCCCCTCGGCGTTCCCGCTGCGCTGCGCATAGTCGGGCGCGGTCGCCGCGGGGTCCAGCGGCCGCGGCGAATACGGCAGATTCGAACAGGCAGCCACCGCGATCGTGACCACCAGCCCCAGCCCGCTGTGCTGTACCCATCGTGACGGCATTTAGTGCAGCTTGATATGCGGTTCGGTGCGCCGCGTGATGATCCGCGCCAGCGTGTCGAGGGCCACCTTGATGAACCCGTGCAGCGCCAGTTCGTGCATCTTGTACAGCGACAGAGACATGATCTTGGCGAAATAACCCTCCACCATGATGCTGCCGCGCATGACCGCACCCATGAGACTGCCCACGGTACTGAACTTGCCCAGCGAGACCAGCGACCCGAAGTCGCGGTAAACGAAAGGGCGCAGCGCTTCGCCGCGCAGCCGCCTGGGAAGCTGCTTGTACAGGTGCGTTGCCTGCTGGTGCGCGGATTGCGCGCGCGGCGGAATCCATCCGTCTTTTTCCGGCCACGGGCAGCTCGCGCAGTCGCCGAACGCAAACACGTCCGGGTCGCGCGTGGTCTGCAGCATCTGCGTAACCATCAGCTGATTGATGCGGTTGGTCTCCAGCCCATCGAGGCCACTGAGAAAATCCGGCGCCTTGATGCCGGCAGCCCATACCACCAGCTCTGCCGGGATTTCCCTGCCGTTCGCGGTCTTCACTCCGCTCGCCGATACTTCGGTAACCTTTTCGCCGGTGAGCACTTCGACCTTGAGTTTTTTCAGCAGGCCGAGCACCGCGACCGACAGCCGTTCCGGCAGCGCCGGCAGGATCTTCGGCGCGGCCTCCACGATGGTGATCTTGATGTCGCGTTCGGGATTGATGCGGTCGAGGCCGAAGGACACGAACTCGCGGATTGTGTTGTGCATTTCCGCCGCCAGCTCCACACCGGTGGCGCCGGCGCCGATGATGGCGATGTGCAGCTGGCCCGGGTGCAGCGGTTCGGGTTGCGCATTGGCGCGCAGGCAGGCGTTGAGCAATCGGGAGTGGAACAGAGCGGCCTGCTGCGCGTTATCGAGCGAGATCGCATGATCGCGGGCACCCGGAGTGGCGAAATCGTTGGTCGTGCTGCCGACCGCCATCACCAGCGTGCCGTAGGCAATAGTGCTCGCGGGTATGACTTCCCGTCCCTCCTCGTCCAGGGTTGGCGCCAGATGGATTTCCCTTTTCGCGCGGTTCAGCCCATCCATGCGACCAAGCCGGAACAGGAAATGGTGCCAGCGTGCCTGGTAAAGATAATCCAGTTCGTGATCGTTCAGATCCATGCTGCCGGCGGCGACCTGGTGCAGCAGCGGCTTCCACAGGTGGGTGCGCGAGCGGTCCACCAGCGTAATGAGCGCCTGTTTGCGCCTGCCCAGCGTCCGGCCCAGTCGCGTGGCCAATTCGAGCCCGCCGGCGCCGCCACCGACGATTACGAACCTATGCAGTTCGCGGTTTGATTTTTGTTCACTCGTCATCGTAGTGCACGGCCAATGCGGCCGGAACATCGGGAATAAGTGCCAAACGAAGCCCGGAGTTTATCTTGTCGCCCCGAATACTGCCCGGAGCAAAAAAAAGCCCGCTTCGGGAGCGGGCTTCGTTGGCAATGCCGTGCGTCAAACCTGCGGATTCAAGTGCCCGAGACCGAAGATCGGCCGTTGCCCCGAATCGATCAGGCGGCGGCGATGCGCTGCGCCGGCTCCCGCACCGTGATCAATCCTTTACGTGCCGCGCGATTGACCGCCGAGAGTACCGCCAGCAGTGTCGCAGTAACGATATTACCGTGCATGCCGGCACCATACAGAGTCTGGTCACGGGCAATGCGGATCTGCACATATGCCACGGCTGTCGCATCCTCGCCGCTGCCCACGGCGTGCTCGTGATAATTCATGACATGGACGTCAACGCCACAGCCTTCGCATAACGCACGCACGAAAGCTTCGACCGGACCGTTGCCCTTTCCGGCAATGGCGATCTCACGCCCGTTGAATTTCAGCCGCGCCGAAACATTTTCGACTTCGCCGTGGCCGGATTCATGCGTGATGCGATGTTCGACATAGGCAAGAGGCCACTCGCTCTCCAGGTATTCGCGATCGAAGGCAGCCTTGATCGCGATGGACGAAAGCTCCTTGCCGCTCGCATCAGTGATGGCCTGGATCACCTGGCTGAACTCGATCTGCAGCAGGCGCGGCAGCGACAAGGCGAAATCGCGTTCGAGCAGGTAGGCGATGCCGCCCTTGCCCGACTGGCTGTTGACGCGAATGACCGCGTCGTAGGCACGGCCGAGGTCGGCCGGATCGATAGGCAGATAAGGAACTTCCCAGAGGTCTTCCGCCTTGCGCGCGGCGAGGCCCTTCTTGATCGCGTCCTGGTGCGAACCGGAAAAAGCGGTGAAAACCAGTTCGCCGCCGTAGGGATGGCGCGGGTGTACCGGCAGCTGGTTGCAATGTTCGACCGCGCGTATCACGGCATTGATGTCGGAGAAATCGAGTCCTGGATCGACACCCTGGGTATAGAGATTGAGCGCGAGCGTAACGAGGTCCACATTGCCGGTGCGCTCGCCGTTGCCAAACAGGCAGCCCTCGATGCGATCGGCGCCGGCCATGACGGCGAGTTCTGCGGCAGCCACCGCGCAACCACGGTCGTTATGCGGATGTACCGACAGCACGATGCTGTCGCGATTGGCGATGTGGCGGCCGAACCACTCGATCTGGTCGGCGTAAACGTTGGGGGTGGCCATCTCCACCGTGGCCGGCAGATTCAGAATGACCGGTCGCTGCGGTGTCGGCTTCCATACCGCGTTGACGGCATCGCAGATCTCGACAGCGAAATCCAGCTCAGTGCCGGTAAAGCTTTCGGGAGAGTACTGGAATACCCAGTCGGTTTCCGGCTGCTCGCGGGCACAGTCGCGAACGACGCGCGCGCCATCGACGGCGATGGCGACGATGCCCGGCTTATCGAGACCGAACACGACCCGCCGTTGCACCGTCGAGGTCGAATTGTACAAATGCATGATGGCACGCTTGACGCCGCGCAGGGATTCGAAGGTGCGACGGATCAGCTGTTCGCGCGCCTGGGTCAGCACCTGCACCGTGACGTCATCGGGAATCAATCTCTCCTCGACCAGCTTGCGCACGAAATCGAAATCGGTCTGTGACGCGGCTGGGAAACCAATCTCGATCTCCTTGAATCCGGATTTCAGCAGGAGCATGAACATGCGCAGTTTGCGTTCCGCATCCATCGGTTCGATCAGTGCCTGGTTGCCATCGCGCAGGTCGACGCTGCACCAGACCGGCGGGCGGGCGATGACTTGATTCGGCCAAGTCCGGTCAGGCAAGGTGACCGGGGCAAACGGACGATATTTCTGTGAAGGGTTTCGGTTCATGGTATGGACTCGCACATTGTTGATGAGCCACCACCGCCGGTCCTGCTTCGGCGGGCTTGGGTACTGCGAGGTTGGAGTTAGTTTATGTGCGCGCGGGGCGCAGCAGCAGGCCGCCCAGCAGAATGCCGGGGAGAAGGGAAGCGAGTTGGCCGAGCTGTTGGCAAAGCATGGAGCGGACTATAAGCGGTTTCCCGCGGGCCCGCAAGCCCTATGCTTCCGGGCTACAGGGCCGATCCGGAGGGTGGCGGCGGGGGAGCCGTGCTCGCCTTCTTGCGCAGGCGCTCCCAGGCCCACATGCCATAGCCCGAGGCAGCGTAGATCGCGAACATGCTGAACAGCAGTTCCGGCAAGTTGTTGGCGACCTGTACCAGCGCGACCACGCCGAGCGCGATCATGACGACCACTCCGAAAGACACGCTCTTGCGCAGGTTGATGTCCTTGCCGCTGTAGAAACGGATATTGCTTACCATGGTGAAACCGGCGAACAAGGTAAGCGCCCAAGCCAGCCAGGGCACGTCGGCGCGCGCCACATCGTAGGCTTCCATCGCCCACACCAGCCCGGCCAGCAGCCCCGCGGCAGCGGGGCTCGGCAGCCCCTGGAAGTAACGCTTGTCCACCACGTCGATGTTGGTGTTGAAACGCGCGAGCCGCAGTGCCGCGCAGGCGCAATAGACAAAGGCGGCAAACCAGCCGAGCCTGCCCATGCCTTTCAGCGACCATTCGTAGATCACCAGCGCGGGCGCCGCCCCGAAGGAGACCATGTCCGACAGGCTGTCGTACTCGGCGCCGAATTCGCTTTGAGTGCGGGTGAGCCGCGCAATTCGACCGTCGAGAGCATCGAACACCATGGCGGCGAACACGCCGGCTGCGGCCAGTTCGAATCTGAGGTTCATCGCCTGCACGATGGCGTAAAAACCGGCGAACAACCCGCAGGTGGTTATCGCGTTGGGAAGCCAGTAAATGCCGCGCCGGCGAATGCCGGTGCGAGTGAGCCACTGCGGTTTGGGTGCCGGATGATTCATATCCGGTTATTTGGTCGGAAACCACGCCAGAATGGTTTCTCCAGCATACACCTTGTCGCCTACCGCGGCACGCGGGGTCGCCCCTGAGGGCAGATACACGTCCACCCGCGACCCGAAACGGATGAAACCGAAGCGCTGTCCGCGCATGAGACGGTCACGCGGCTTGACGTAGCACAGGATGCGACGCGCGATCAGTCCGGCTACTTGCACGCAGGTGACGTCGATTCCGCCGTCGGTACGGAGCCACAGCGCATTACGCTCGTTTTCGAGCGAAGACTTGTCGAGCGCGGCATTGAGGAACGTGCCACCGAAGTACCAGCTCTTCTCGACCTCCCCATCCACCGGGCTGCGGTTGGAATGCACGTTGAACACATTCATGAAAACGCTGACTTTCAGTGCATCGCGGTCGAGATAGGGATCGCGGGATTTTTCCACTGCGACGATGCGGCCGTCGGCGGGCGAGACCACCGCATCGGGATCGTTCGGAACGTTGCGCGGCGGGTCGCGAAAGAACTGCAGGATGAAGAGCGCCACCAGCCAGAACGGCACCGACCACCATCCTCCCAAGTACGCAACGATCAGCGCAATGGCCACCGCCGCGGCGACGAAAGGCCAGCCTTCCCTGGCGATGATGGGGTGGGGGTAGGGTGACCGCATGGGTGAAGGAGTGAAGGAGTGAAGGTGTGAAGGGTGGAGCAAAAGCGTGAAGGTGCGAAGGAGTGAATGTGTAAATCAGCAATTGCGGCAGTTCGCATTCACGTCGTAACAATCCTTAGGCAGTTACCCTTCACTCCTTCACTCATTCACACATTCACTAGTTCTTCGTCTTATCCACCAACCGGTTGGCTTTGATCCACGGCATCATGTCGCGCAGCTTCTCGCCCACGACTTCGATCTGGTGCGCGCGGCCTATCCGGCGCATGGCGCCGAGCTTGGTCGCGCCGGTCTTGTTCTCGAGCAGGAATTCCTGGGCGTAGGCGCCGGTCTGGATTTCCTTCAGGATTCTGCGCATCTCGTTCCTGGTCTCCTCGGTAATGATGCGCGGACCGCGGGTGAAATCGCCGTACTCGGCATTGTTGGAGATCGAATAGCGCATGTTGGCGATGCCGCCTTCGTAGATCAGATCCACGATCAGCTTCAGTTCGTGCAGGCACTCGAAGTAGGCCATCTCCGGCGCATAGCCGGCTTCGACCAGCGTCTCGAATCCGGCCTGGATCAGTGCAGTGGTTCCGCCGCACAGCACGACCTGCTCGCCGAACAGATCCGTTTCGGTTTCCTCGCGGAAGTTGGTCTCGATCACGCCGGCCTTGCCGCCGCCGATCGCCGCCGCGTAAGACAGCGCCAGATCGCGCGCCTTCTTCGATGGATTCTGGTGGATCGCGATCAGCATCGGCACGCCGCCGCCCTGCACATAAGTCGACCGCACGGTGTGTCCAGGCGCCTTGGGCGCGATCATCACCACGTCGAGATCGGCGCGCGGTACGACCTGGCCGAAGTGGATATTGAAGCCGTGGGCAAAAGCCAGCGCCGCGCCTTTCTTCATGTGCGGCTCGACGTCGCCGCGATAGACGTCGGCGATATGCTCATCGGGCAACAGGATCATGACGAAATCCGCGGCCTTGACCGCGTCGGCGACGTCCTTCACATCCAGCCCCGCCTTCTTGGCCTTGTCCCACGAAGCCCCACCCTTGCGCAGGCCGACGGTGACTTTCACGCCCGAATCCTTCAGGTTCAGCGCATGGGCATGGCCTTGCGAGCCGTAACCGAGAATGGTGACTTTTTTTCCCTTGATCAGACGCAGGTCCGCGTCCTTGTCATAAAAGACTTTCATGTTCGCCTCTGTTTGAAAATTCTTCTGGGTGAGGAACGACTGCGCCGGCCGAGGGGTCAAGAGCTGCTTTGCCCCTCACTCCTGCGCCGCGGTAATCATGAGACTTTCAGGATGCGTTCGCCGCGGCCGATACCCGAGGCGCCGGTACGCACCGTCTCCAGGATCGCGCCTTGTTCGAGCGCTTCGAGGAAGGCATCGAGCTTGCTCCCTGTGCCGGTGAGCTCGATGGTGTAGGCCTTGTCGGTCACATCGACGATGCGGCCGCGAAAGATCTCCGCCATGCGCTTCATCTCCTCGCGGTCCTTGCCGGAGGCGCGCACCTTGACCAGCATCAGTTCGCGCTCGATGTGGTCGCCGTCGGAAAGATCCACCACCTTCACCACATCCACCAGCTTGTTGAGCTGCTTGGTGATCTGCTCGATGACGTCGTCCGACCCGCTGGTGACCACGGTCATGCGCGACAACGATGCATCCTCGGTGGGCGCCACCGTCAGCGACTCGATGTTGTAGCCGCGCGCCGAAAACAGACCGGCCACGCGAGACAAGGCGCCCGGCTCGTTTTCCATGAGTAGGGAGATGATGTGCCGCATTGGAATTAAACCAGGATCATCTCCGACAGGCCCTTGCCGCCCGGCACCATCGGAAATACGTTCTCGGTCTGGTCGGTGATGAAGTCCATGAAAACGAGGTCGTTCTTGCGGCTGAACGCCTCTTTGAGCGCCGGCTCCACGTCCTCAGGCTTGTCGATGCGCATACCAACGTGCCCGTACGATTCGGTGAGCTTGACGAAGTCCGGCAGCGCGTCCATGTACGATTCGGCGTAGCGGTTGCCGTGGAAGAACTGCTGCCACTGCCGCACCATGCCCATGTAGCGGTTATTGAGGTTGACGATCTTCACCGGCAACCGGTACTGCTTGGCGGTCGACAGTTCCTGGATGCACATCTGGATGCTGGCCTCGCCGGTCACGCAAGCGACCGTCGCATCCGGATACGCGAGCTGGACGCCGAGC